>Ga0315533_1000839_pt1 | contig 24979 bp, 16 predicted proteins | sample SalMarSW160130MG_FD_203081 | JGI IMG/M metagenome (GOLD analysis project Ga0315533, IMG submission 203081) | Salt marsh sediment microbial communities from the Plum Island Ecosystem LTER, Massachusetts, United States - Salt Marsh Sediment SW1601-30 ... | reverse complement strand
GGATTATTCGGATACCTTGCTCCTGGTGGAAAAGTCACTCAAGTGGGTGTCGAGAACGCAAACATAACTGGCGCTGATATTGTCGGCAGTCTGGTGGGAGAGAGTTGGGGCACTGTGAGCGACTCCTATTCCACAGGCAGCGTGACTGGCGGGCGGTGGGTTGGCGGTCTGGTGGGAGACAATCGGGAGGGCACTGTGAGAAACTCCTGCTCCAGCGCTAACGTGGTTGGCGAAGGTGGTGTTGGTGGCCTGGTGGGATATACTCATGATGGTGCTGTGCGCGACTCTCATTCCACCGGCAGCGTGACTGGCGAGGGGCAGGTTGGTGGTCTGGTGGGAGGTACCTGGGAGGACACTGTGCGCGACTGCTATTCCACAGGCATCGTGACTGGCAATTCGAGTGTTGGCGGTCTGGTGGGATCGAATTGTGGCACTATGGACGACTCCTATTCCACCGGCAGCGTGACTGGCGAAGATACTGTTGGCGGTCTGGTGGGATGTAATAGGGACACTGTGACCAACTCCTATTCCACCGGCACCGTGGCTGGCTACTCGAATGTCGGCGGTCTGGTGGGATTGAATTTTGGCATCCAGGAGGGCTACCCTGCCATCGTGAGCGACTCCTATTCCACCGGCAGCGTCACTGGCGAAGATGCTGTTGGCGGTCTGGTGGGAGAGAATCGAGGCACTGTGAGCGACTCCTATTCTACCGGCAGCGTGAGTGGCAACGAAGATGTTGGCGGTCTGGTGGGACGGAATTTAGCGCCGGAATATGAGGGCACCGTGAGCGACTCCTTCTGGGACACCCAAAGCAGCGGACAATCTACCTCGGACGGGGGGACGAGCAAGACTACGGCGGAAATGAAGGACATCTCCACCTTTTCAGGGGCGGCGTGGGACATAACCGCAGTCGCCGATCCTGGCACGCGCAACCCCGCCTACACATGGAATATCGTTGACGAACAGACCTGTCCCTTCCTGAGCTGGCAGTCCATATGAAATGTGATTGTAAGGGCGGGGCTCGTCCCCACCTCTAACGCGAAGATAAACCTCACCACTATAAAGCTTGATAAATCAAAATAAAGGCAGCCGTCTCTGTTTTTGTGCCATTCCGTCTGCTTGCGGAGCTAGAAGAATAGAGACGACCCGTTTTTGGTTTGACAGTCAGAATTTACCAGTGCTACACTTCGCTCACCTGTGAAGCGTATTGGCATTCTATATCACCCTCTACGGGAGAAAGCCCGAGACTTAGCTGAGAAACTGGAAGAGTTGCTATCCTCTCAGGGAGTCACTTCGTGGCGATGCTCAGCTTGGGACGAGGATGAAGCTAAACCCCAGGTGGCGGGCACGGAGTTAATCCTCAGTATTGGCGGAGATGGCACTATCCTCCATGCTGCTCGGATCATAACTCCCCTGTCGGTGCCCATTTTAGGTATAAACCTGGGCAGGCTGGGATTTATCACAGAGATAGATGGCAATGAGGTTTTGTCTAATTTGCCTGATTTGCTTAATGGGAAAGGCTGGATTGAGGAAAGGTCCATGCTCGAGGCTCAGGTTGAAGACAAAAGCTTTCATGCTTTGAATGATGTGGTGCTACGAAGTGTTGCAGTCCGCCTGGTCAACATAGAAGCAGAAATTGATGGCGCAGCGATAACCACTTACCGGGCTGATGGCGTAATTGTGGCCACCGCTACTGGGAGCACCAGCTATTCCCTGGCATCTGGCGGACCAATTCTTCATCCTCAATCCAAGGAAATCGTCCTCCAACCAATATCCTGCCACCTGGGATTGAGTCATGCCCTGGTACTGCCTCCGCAGAGCATAGTTGATTTGAAGGTTGCCCACAGAGAAAAGGTCATACTTAGCATTGACGGACAAGTTGAATTGCCATTATCAGACGGGCAAAATGTCAGAGTGAAGCTCAGCCCTCATATAGCCCGCTTCTTAAGAATTCACGAGCTAACCTATTTTTATAGTTCGCTGTGGCAAAAACTGGGAGGCAGAAGAAATGAAAGCTGATATAAAGGTTGATAGGGCAAGGGTGAGCGATGCTACCTCCGTGCACCGGATGATCAGTCATTTTGCTGATAAGGGGGAGATGTTGCCTCGTGCCTTATCTGAGATATATGAGGATATTAGAGATTACTTCGTAGTCAGGAAAGGAGGTCAGGTTATCGCTTGCGTGGCATTGCATGTTACCTGGGTTGATTTAGCTGAAATCAGGTCTCTGGCTGTCGATGAAAAGGAACAGAGCCAAAGGATTGGCTCCTTGCTTGCCCAGGCCTGTCTTGAAGAGGCTAAGGAATTAGGCATACCCAGGGTTTTTTGTCTCGTTCGTAAGCCGGCTTTTTTTGAAAAACATGACTTCCAACTAATCGACAAAACGGAGCTGCCCCAGAAGGTATGGGCGGAATGCTATCGCTGTCCCAAGTTTCCCAACTGCGATGAGGTAGCTCTTATTCGCCACCTTTGAAGCTGTCACAAGAGTATGTTGAGAGCGTTTAGCAATGTCATTCTGGGGAGGCTGAGAAACATTCATAACCCCCTTTATTCCCCTTATCTTAAGGGGGATGTTGAAGGTGAGAGCCCTTACCTTAAGGGGGATAAGAAGAGAATCCCCATGTTAAGGAGATTCCCCCCTCTTAAAATTAAGAGGGGTAAGGGGAGTTCAAAATTCCCCTCTTAAGATAAGAGGGGAAAGGGGAGTTATAAAGGAGAGACCCCTGATTTTGAGATGGAACTTGTCGAAAAATACACTATTACACAAGTGGATGTAATTGAAGTATGTTGAAGCCGGAAAAGAAGCTAGCTAGCCAACAGATTTATCACGGGCACGCGGTAAACATACGTGTGGACACCGTGGAGAAAGCTAGCGGCAAAAAGACCACCAGAGACGTGGTGGAGCACAGCGATTGTGTAGCTGTAGTAGCCATTGATGAACAAGATAATGTCCTTCTGGTTCGCCAATTCCGCCACGCAGTGGACAGGTTTCTTCTGGAAATACCGGCTGGTGGCATTGACCCCGGTGAAGAGCCCATTGACTCTGTGCGCCGCGAATTACAGGAGGAGATTGGCTACTTCCCCCGGAAAATAGACAAATTGGGGGGCTTTTACTCCGTCCCAGGCTATGGCACGGAGTACCTCCATTGCTTTTTGGCTACCGACCTTGTGCCCGCTCGTCTCGTAGCTGAGGATACTGACGACATCGAGCTAGTCCGAGTTTCCCTAAATCAGATACCCCGACTTATTGCCTCGGGCGAAATCTGCGATGCCAAAAGCATCGCTGCCCTGCTTATTTTCCTCTTTATACGGCAAGGCTAAAAAGGGGTCAACTCTATTTTTCTTTGTGAGAGCCTTTCTTGCTGTGTCATTGCGAGGCTGACTTCGTCAGCCGAAGCAATCCCGTTTGAAAAATAGAGGTGACCCTGTAGTACCCTCGACAGTGTGGCGGTGGATATAGTAATACGTGATACAATCCTTCAAAAAATTGTAACACACGTTTAAACTTAACAGGATTTTAACAAAGGTAGCTTATAATAATGCAATCTAGAGATGTTGCGAAGACTAAATTGCTATGCGACAAAAGTTAGCGTCTTTTTGATTACGGCGGCTTTAATTGCCGGGATGGTAGGCTGTGGTCCTCCTTCCCAAGACCTGGAAATACGGGATTGGTATGATTTGGATGCCGTCAGGAACAACTTGGGTGGCAACCACACTCTGATGAACGACCTGGATTCCACCACTCCCGGTTATGCGGAGCTGGCAAGCCCGACAGCCAATGAGGGAAAGGGCTGGCAGCCAATTGGAATTTGGAGTGCCTCATTTACCGGGAGTTTCGACGGTCAGGGTTATGAAATAAGGGACATGTTTATCACCCGTCCTGACGAACATTATGTGGGGCTTTTCAGTTATGTTGGTGTGGGAGGGGTCGTCCAGAATGTCGGAGTAGTGAACGCCGATGTGACTGGCTATTGCAATGTTGGCGGTCTGGTGGGAGGGAATCTGGGCACTGTGAGCAACTCCTATTCCACCGGCAGCGTGACTGGGTATTCGAGTGTTGGCGGTCTGGTAGGAGAGAATTCAAACACTGTGAGCAGCTCTTATTCCACCGGTACTGTGATTGGCCTTTGGTCCGTTGGCGGTCTGGTGGGACGGAATCAGCTCACTGTGCGCGACTCCTATTCCATAGACAGCGTCACTGGCTCTTATTGTGTTGGCGGTCTGGTGGGAGAGAATTTTATGGGCTCTGTGCTCAACTCCTATTCCAGCGGCAACGTGGCTGGCAATTCGTCAGTTGGAGGTCTGGTGGGAGCTAATTTGGAGGGCACTGTGAGCAACTCCTATTCCACAGGCAGCGTGAGTGGCAATAATGAGGATGTTGGCGGTCTGGTAGGAGTCAATGCTAATGGCACTGTGAGCAACTCCTATTCCAGCGGCAACGTGACTGGCGAGGAGCGTGTTGGCGGTCTGGTGGGAGATAATAGTGTTGTCGGTCTGGTGGGAGAAAATAATTATGGTACTGTGAGCAACTCCTATCCCACAGGCAGCGTGAGTGGCAATAATGAGGATGTTGGCGGTCTGGTGGGAGCTAATGGGGGCACTGTGAGTAACTCTTACTCCACAGGCAGCGTGACTGGCCGTTGGTGGGTTGGCGGTCTGGTGGGACATAATGATGGCAGCGTGAGCAACTCTCATTCCACAGGCAGCGTGAATGGCGATGAGGATGTTGGCGGTCTGGTGGGATTGAACGGCGGCGCTGTTAGCAACTCCTATTCCACAGGCAGCGTGACTGGCGAGCGGGGGGTCGGCGGTCTGGTTGGATGCATCGGATGGAATGGGGGCACTGTGAGCAATTCCTACTATAGTTACGATGAGGTTCTCATCAATGGCAAGAATATAATCACTATTGGAGCTTTGTTCAATGAAGACTTCGACCAATGGCTGGCTAACGATAAGTTCTTGGATGTCAATGAAAGGCTTTCTCAAGAAGATGGTTATTATCTGATAAGCAATGTCAGTGATTTCAAACAGCTACTGGCGTTTGGTCAGGATGATTCATTGAAATTTAGATTGGAAAACGACCTCGATTTATCCACTGAAGCCAACTTCTACATTCCTTATTTTGCCGGAGAGTTTGATGGCAATGGCCACAAAATCTCAAACTTAAGCTTCAGCTTTGATTTTGTTTACAATGTTGGATTATTTGGATGCCTTGTTCCTGGTGGAAAAGTCACTCAAGTGGGTGTCGAGAACGTAAACATAACTGGCGCTTATCGGGTTGGCGGTCTAGTGGGAGGAAATGATGGCACTGTGAGTAACTCCTATTCCAGCGGCAACGTGACTGGCGATGATTATGTTGGCGGTCTGGTGGGATATAATTTTTATAGCACTGTCACCGATTCTTATTCTACTGGCAGCGTGAATGGCGATGAGGATGTTGGCGGTCTGGTGGGAGGGAATGAAGACGGCTCTGTGAGCAACTCCTATTCCACAGGCAGCGTGACTGGCGGTTCGGATGTTGGCGGTCTGGTGGGAGGGAATTGGGGCACTTGGGGCACTGTGAGCAACTCCTTCTGGGATATCGAAACCAGCGGACAAGCTACTTCGGATGGCGGGACAGGCAAGACCACCACCGAAATGAAGAGCATCACCACCTTCTCAGGGGCGGCGTGGGACATATATGCGGTCAATCATGGCTCGACTAACCCCGCCTACACCTGGAATATCGTTGACGGCGAGACCTATCCTTTCCTGAGCTGGCAGCCGTAACTCTTTATACGACCAGGGAAGTAGGCTCGTCTGTGAGGTGATATCCCAATTGGCGCACACGCCAGATCAACCCGTTGACAGCGTGGCGGGGTGATATACTACACTATAAGTTAGAGATGTTGGAAAAACTAAGCTTTTACGTGGCAAGACTTAGCATCTTTTTGATGGCGGTAGCCTTAATGGCCGGGATGGTAGGCTGTGCTCCTGTTCAGTACGACCTCACTGTCTCTGGCACCGAAGGCGGTGAGGTAACCACCCCCGGCGAGGGGACTTTTACGTATAACAAGGGAACGGTGGTCAACCTGGTGGCCGAGCCTGAGGAGGGTTACCGATTTGTCAATTGGATTGGCGATGTGAGTGCCATCGCCGGTGTTAATGCCGCCACCACCACCATCACCATGGACGGCGACTATTCTGTCGTTGCTAACTTTGGCCTAGAAATATGGGAAATACGGGACTGGTATGATTTGGATGCCATCAGGAACAACTTGGGCCGCAGGTACATCCTAATGAACGACCTTGGTTCTACTACTGCTGGTTATATGGAACTGGCGAGTGAGACAGCCGATCAGGGAAGGGGGTGGGAGCCAATTGGGACCTCTGATGACCAGTTTACCGGCAGTTTCAACGGCCAGGGATATGAGATAAAAGACTTGTTTATCAACCGCCCTGACGAGATTCATGCGGGGCTTTTTGGTGAGGTCGGGCAGGAAGGGGTCACCAAAGATATCGGCGTGGTGAACGTTACTGTGATTGGCGATTATTACGTTGGCGGCCTGGTGGGACATAGTGATGGCACCGTGAGCAACTCCTATTCCACCGGCAGCGTGAATGGCGAGGAGCATGTCGGAGGTCTCATGGGACATAATGGGGGCATTGTGAACAATTCGTATTCCAGCGGCAGCGTGACTGGCGATTCGCGTGTCGGCGGTCTGGTGGGATGGAATCAGGCTACTCTGAGCAACTCCTATTCCAGCTGCAGTGTGACTGGCAATTGGTCTGTTGGCGGTCTGGTGGGGGATAATTGGTATTATGAGGGCACTGTGAGCAACTCCTATTCCATCGGCAGCGTGACTGGCTCTACGCATGTTGGCGGTCTGGTGGGAGTGAATTATTATGGTAGCGTGACCCACTCCTATTCCACCGGCAGCGTGACTGGCTCCTCGCAGGTCGGCGGTCTGGTGGGATACAATACAGGCACCTTGAGCAACTCCTTCTGGGATAGGGTAACTTCCGGAATGGAAGAAAGCGACGGGGGCACGGGCAAGACTACCGCGGAGATGATAGACATCGACACCTTCACAGAGACGGAGACGCAAGGGCTGGACAAGCCGTGGGATATAACCGCCGTCAACCCTGGCCAGACCAACCCCGCCTACACCTGGAATATCGTTGACGGCGAGACCTATCCTTTCCTGAGCTGGGATGCGTAAAACTCTTTATACGACCAGGGAAGTAGGCTCGTCTGTGATGTTATATTCCAATTGGCGCACACGCCAAATCGACCCCTTGACAGTGTGGCGAAGGTGGTATAATAATGTGTGATATAATAATTGAAAAAATTGTAACATATACTTAATTAACAGGATTTTAACATAAGTAGCTTATTATACTGTAAGCCAGAGACGTTGGAAAAACTGAACTGTTACGTGGCAAGACTTAGCATCTTTTTGATTGCAGTAGCCTTAATTGCCGGGATGGTAGGCTGTGATGGTGTTGAGTACGACCTCACTATCGCCAGTAGCGCGGGAGGGTCAGTAACCGACCCTGGAGAGGGGACTTTTACCCGTGACGAAGGAGCAGTGGTCAGTCTGGTGGCCGAGGCTGAGGAAGGCTACCGCTTTGTCAAGTGGACGGGCGATGTGGGCACCATCGCCAATGTTAACGCTGCCACAACTACCATCACTATGAATGGCGACTATTCCATAATGGCTAACTTTGTCCAGGGTCAATTAATACGCACTTGGTATGATTTGGATGCCATCAGAGATAACCTGGGCGGCAGTTACATCCTGATGAACGACCTTGATTCCACTACTGCCGGTTATGAGGAACTGGCGAGTCCGACAGCCAATGACGGAAAGGGCTGGGAGCCAATTGGAAGTTTTTGGTCCTATTATGGCCTTACGGGCACTTTCGACGGGCAAGGATACGAGATACGTGACCTGTTTATCAACCGCCCTGACGAGGGGTGTGTTGGGCTTTTTGTTATTGTTGATGAGGGAGGGCGCATCGAAAATATCGGTGTGGTGAACGCCACTGTGACTGGCTATGCGTATGTTTGCGGTCTGGTGGGAGGGAATGCGGGCACTGTGAGCAACTCCTATTCCAGCGGCAACGTGACTGGCGAGGAGTTTGTTAGCGGTCTGGTGGCATTTAATGGGGAGGTGGGCACTGTGAGCAACTCCTATTCCAGCGCTAACGTGACTGGCTATGAGTTTGTTGGTGGTCTGGTGGGAGGGAATGAGGGCATTGTGAGCAACTCTCATTCCAGCGGCAATGTCACTGGCGATTTGTCAGTTGGGGGTCTGGTGGGAGGGAATGCTTGGGACGGCACTGTGAGCAACTCCTATTCCACAGGCAATGTGACTGGGTATTCGGATGTTGGCGGTCTGGTGGGATGGAATGAGGCCACTGTGAGCAACTCCTTCTGGGATGTGCAAACTTCCGGGCAGACAACAAGCGCTGGCGGGACGGGCAAGACCACCGCGGAAATGAAGAGCATCGCCACTTTCTCAGGGGCAGCGTGGGACATATGCGCGGTCGCTCCTGGTCAGACTAACCCCGCCTACACCTGGAATATCGTTGATGGACAGGCCTATCCCTTCCTGAGCTGGCAGCCGTAAGAAGGGGTCAACTCTTTTCCCAACGAGATTGCTTCCACTGACTTCGCTAGCCTGGCAATGACAGAGGGGGAAGTACGCCAAATCGATCTCTTGACAGTGTGGCGCGGGTTGTATAATAATGTGTGATATAATATTTCAGGAAATTGTAATTTATATTTAACTACTTAACAGGATTTTAACATTAGAAGCATATACTACAGTAATCTAGAGATGCTGGGAAAACTGGAGAATTTGGGTTGCGTGAGTCAAATAATTCAGTTGCCCAGTTCGTTGGGCTCGTAAACAATGACAAATAACAAGGTCCAAAACCCAAACGCGAAAAGGAATACTTTTATCATTTAAACATTTGGATTTCAATTATCATTTGGATTTTGACATTTGGAATTTGTTCAGGGCGACTATAGAAATCTGGAGGTGAAGTATGAAGACAATACTTAGTTCGAGGAGAGACCATTACTTGGCAAAATTTAGCATCTTTTTGATTGCGGTAGCCTTAATTGCCGGGATGGTAGGCTGTACTACTCCTACTGGATACAATCTCACCATCTCTAGCACCGCTGGAGGTTCTGTTATTGCCACAGTTAACGAAGAGGAGATCGTAATCAGCCCGGGTGAGGAAGAGATCATACGTGATATTCCCGAGGATACAGAAGTCGACCTGGTGGCGACTCCAGGTGCTGACTGCCGATTTGTCAGTTGGATTGGTAATGTGAAGACCATTGTCAATGTAAAGGCTGCCAAGACTAAAATCATCATGAAGGGCTCTACCATCCACTATTCTATCACCGCTGAATTTGTCGAAGGCCAAGAAATACGGAGCTGGAAGGATTTGGATGCCATCAGAGACGACCTGAGCGGCGATCACATTCTGATGAACGAGCTCAATTCGAATTCTGCCAACTATACGGAGCTGGCGAGCCCGACAGCTAATGGGGGAAAGGGTTGGGAGCCGATTAAAACCTTTGCCAGCACTTTCGACGGTCAGGAATATGAGATAAGGGACCTGTTTATCGACCGCCCTGAAGAATTTGGTGTGGGGCTTTTCGGTTATGTTGATGTGGGAGGAAAAATCATGAATCTCGGAGTAGTGAACGCCAGTGTGACTGGTAATGGCAGTGTTGGCGGTCTCGTGGGATGGAATCAGGGGATTGTACGCGACTCCTATTCCAGCGGCAGCGTGATTGGCAGCGACGAGCATGTTGGGGGTCTGGTGGGATGGAATGAGCGCACGGAGGAAAATAAGGGCACCGTGGAAAACTCTTATTCCACCAGTAACGTGAAGGGCAACGACAAGTATGTCGGCGGTCTGGTGGGATACAATAAGGGGGGCTCTGTGACCAATTCACATTCCAGCGGTTACGTGACTGGCAACGACGAGTATGTCGGCGGTCTGGTGGGATACAATGAGGGTGGCTCTGTGACAGACTCCCATTCCAGCGGTAACGTGACTGGCAACGACAAGTATGTCGGCGGTCTGGTGGGGTACAACGAGTGTGGCACTGTGACCAACTCCCATTCCAGCGGTAACGTGACTGGCAGCGACGAGCATGTTGGCGGTCTAGTGGGATGGAATGAGGGCACCAGGAAAAATGAGGGCACTGTGGAAGATTCTTATTCCACCGGTAACGTGAAAGGCTACGACAAGGTTGGTGGTCTGGTGGGATTTAATAATCATAACAGCAGGGTGAGTAAATCCCATTCCACGGGCAGCGTTGGCAGCGTTATCAGCGAGGAGGGTTCTGATATTGGCGGTCTGGTGGGATGGAACGAGGGGAAAGTGGAAGATTCCTATTCCACCGGCGAAGTGACTGGTAAGACGAATGTTGGCGGTCTGGTGGGAGAGAATGTCTACACTGTCGAAAGATCTTATTCCACAGGCAAAGTGACTGGTAAGACGAATGTTGGCAGTCTGGTGGGAGAGAATAGGGGAACTGTAAGCAGCTCCAATTCCACCGGCAGCGTGGATGGTACCGATGATGTTGGCGGCCTCGTGGGACACAATGAGGGCACTGTGGAAAGGTCTATTTCTATGGGCAGCGTGACTGGCGAATATTGTGTTGGCGGTCTGGTCGGAGAGAATGATGACACTGTGAAAGAGTCCTATTCCACCAGCAGCGTCACTGGCTCTACATACTCTAGGCGTGTTGGCGGTCTCGTTGGATACAATTATGGGGGCGAGGACTCTGTGAGCGACTCCTATTCCACAGGCAGCGTGGCTGGTAATAGATATGTTGGTGGTCTGGTAGGCTACAATGAGCAGAGCAAAGTGAGCAACTCCTATTCCACCGGTACCGTGAATGGCACCGATGATGCTGGCGGTTTAGTGGGAGTGAATAATGGGGACGAGGAAGATGTGCGCAACTGCTTCTGGAATACCGAAACCAGCCTACAGGCTAATTCGGATGGCGGGACGGGTAAAACCAAAACGGACATGAAGCAGATCGAGACCTACACAGAGAAGGAGGCAGGAGTGCTGGATGAGGAGTGGGATATATTCCCCGTCCTTCCTGGCCAGACCAACCCCGCCTACACCTGGAATATCAATATTGACAAACAGAGCTATCCCTTCTTAGGCTGGCAGTCTGTGTAAAATGGGGTCAACTCATTTCCAATTAGATTGCTTCGTCCCTATAAATGGAGACTCGCAGTGACAGAGGAGGCCTGATAAATCAGGCAACTACAGAAATCTGGATTATGCGAAATTGGCAATAACTGCTTGCCCCAGGGAGATGCCACCATCATTACAAGGTACTTGCTTGTGGGTAAAAACCTGGAACCCGCTGCTTTCCAGTAAGCTGACCGTTTTTCTCAACAATAAGCGATTCTGGAATACGCCACCGCTTAAGGCTACCTGGCTGATGCCGCTCTCACCGGCTATCAATTGACACATTTCGTCTATCATCCCGGCTATGGTATTGTGAAATCTGACTGCTATCCTCTCCTTTGAGATACCATGATGAAAGTCTTCTATCACGGCTGACAGCAGGTCCTTCAGTCGCACGATTCTTATTCCCTCGTCTTCTACTATGCGGTATGGGTAGCGTTCATTATTACCGGAGATTGCTTCGTCGAGTTCCCTCGCTTCGCTCGGGACATGCCTCGCAATGACGGAAGAGAGGGCAGCCATTTCCAGTTCCACCGCCGCCTGCCCTTCATAATCTATTTCGCCCCTTATGCCCAGCAGGGCTGATATGGCATCAAAAAGGCGTCCCATGCTTGAGCTGAGCGGTGAATTTATCCTTCTTTCTATCTGGCGCTTGATAACCTCTATTTCCATGTCGTCTGCTTTTCTCATAACGGGTAAATCGCGGTTTAAGGCATTTTCCCCTAATAGAGTAAGAATATAGCCGATGGCGGTGCGGTAGGGTCTTTTTATAGCTGCAGTTCCTCCGGGCAAAGGCAGGTATTCCAGATGTCCTGCTCGGCGGAAATTGCAGTAGTCGGCTACCAGGAATTCCCCTCCCCAGATATTTCCATCCGCACCCATCCCTGTGCCATCGAAGGCCACGCCTATAACCGGGGACTCCAGCCCATTATCAGCCAGACAACTGGCGATATGAGCATGGTGGTGCTGCACGGGAACAAGCTTTATACCGGACTCGCCTAATTCCTGGGCATACTTCGTGGCCAGATAATCGGGGTGGAGGTCATGGGCAATGATTTCAGGCTCTATATGGAAAAGTCTTTTATACAGGGATATAGTGCTGTCAAAGTGTTCCAGGGTTTCCATATTCTCCATATCGCCGATATGCTGTGATAAGAAGGCATAGTTATCTTTGGTCAGGCAGAAAGTATTTTTCTCCTCAGCACCGCAACCAAGCACCTGTTTGGCCTCAAACGGGAGGCGGATGGGATAGGGAGCGTAGCTACGCGCCCGCCTTATAAGCTGGCTTGTGCCCCTTTCCACTATGGCAACGCTGTCGTCATAACGGGAGTAGATATCCCGATTATGGATTAGAAAGTAATCGACAATACCGGAAAGCCTCCTTAAGGCTTCATCATTGTCTCTGGCGATAGGCTCCTCACTGAGATTGCCGCTGGTCATCACTAGAGGCCGGCCAGTATCCCTGAGCAGTATGTGGTGAAGTGGTGTATAGGGCAGCATAATCCCTAAGAACCGTAAATTTGGCGCTACCTCCCGAGATACTCCGACCGAAGTCGGAGAGTCCTCCCTCCACCTTATGAGCACGATGGGGCTTTGAGGTGAGGTAAGTAAATTTTCCTCCTCTGGCGAGACATGGCAATGCCTTTTAGCTTCGTCTATATCGGTTACCATTATGGCAAAGGGCTTGGAGGAGCGCTTCTTCCTCTGCCGCAGCGTTTTAACCGCGGTATCGTTCGTGGCATCGCAGGCTAAGAGAAAACCTCCTAAGCCTTTAATGGCCACAATTTTCCCCTCCTTGAGGAGCTGACTGGCAGCGGCTATAGGATTCGACCCGGTTATTAGATTGCCCTGGTTATTAACTAGCTCGACCTGGGGACCGCATTTTGGGCAGGCGTTTGGCTGGGCATGAAAGCGGCGGTCCAGAGGATTATCATATTCCGCCTGGCATTGGGGGCACATCTGGAAGTAGCGCATGGTTGTTTGGGGGCGGTCATAGGGCATATCTTCAATTATGGTAAAGCGTGGGCCGCAATTGGTGCAGTTGGTAAAGGGATAGCGGTAGCGGCGGTCTTCAGGATTTAGCAACTCACCAAGGCAAGCCTGGCAGGTAGCGACATCTGGAGAGATAAGCTGATATTTCCCTTCCTGTGCCTGGCTATGCCGAATTTCAAAGTTTTTATAACCGAGGGGTGGGTGATGCTCAATAGTTACGTTCTCGATGTGAGCCAGCGGTGGGGCTTTTGTCTCGAGCTCCAGCTCAAACTGCTCAACAGCTTCTGCTTCACCTTCTACCTCAATCTTGACATCCTCTGAAGTGTTGTAAACCCATCCCTTAAGGTTGTGTTTAACAGCCAGTCCATAGACGAAAGGCCTGAAGCCGACGCCCTGAACAATACCACGGACGCTAATAGAAGCTGATTTGAGGGATTGCCTTGCTACTTTTGACATATAAGATGATTCCTGGGGAATGCGATAATCGGCTTGAAATTTATACTAACACGCCCTCGATTTCGGCCATAACTTCTTCGGTAGTAAAATGTCTATGAGTAATCGCCCCGCTGGGACAAGCTGCGACACAGGTGCCACAGCCCTTGCACAGAGCCTCATTGATATTAGAGACCTTCTTCTCATCGTCAAAAGAAATAGCATTATAAGGGCAGAGAAGATTACAGATTCGACACCCTGAGCAAAGGTCTTCATCGATAACTGCCGTGCTTGCCTCAAGCTCCACCTTGCCTTTGGTGATCACAGCTAGAACCTTGGCGGCCGCCGCCGAGGCTTGAGATACCGTGTCCGGGATATCCTTAGGACCTTGGCAACAACCCGCCACATAGATCCCATCGGTCCTGGTCGCTACTGGATCCAGCTTGGGGTGACGTTCCAAAAGGAAGCCATCAGCCTTGAGACTCACAGAGAAGATGTGAGCCACTTTATCGGCATCTTGCTGCGGTTCGATGGCAGTGCAGAGGACGACCATATCAGCGAATACCTGGGTCACCTTGCCGTTATCCGGATCCTCCGCAGTGATAGTTAGCTTGCCTCGGTCCATCCCTTTTCCATTAGCGCTGGCGACCTGCTGAACCTTCCCCCGTACGAAGTTCGCCCCCTCCCCAACCAATCGCTCGTAGAAATCCTCATAATCCTTGCCAAAGCAGCGGATATCAGTAAATATTTGATAGACCTGGGCATCAGTCTTTTCTTTGATAAGGTGGGAGTGTTTTAAGGCATACATGCAGCATACTCGTGAGCAATAGTCGTGAAACTCTTCATCGCGGCTGCCGACACAGTGGACAATGGCCACGCTTCGGGGGACGGAGCCATCCTTGAGCTGAATATTACCACCAGTGGGACCGGTGGCATTGCATAGCCTCTCGAACTCAAGCCCGGTGATAATGTCGTCAAATCTCCCGTAGCCGTACTGAGCAGCAACAGAAGGGTCAAAGGTCTGAAAGCCGGTAGCCAAGATGATATTGCCTACCTCCACCTCTATTAGCTTGTCCTCATCATCGAAATTAATAGCTCCTGCCTCACAGAATTTCTCACAGGCACGACACTTGCCCTTCTGGAAATAGATGCAGTTCTCTCGATCAATGACGGGGACATTGGGCACTGCCTGAGGAAATGGCATATAAATGACTTTCCGCTGTCCCAAACCCATTTCGAATTCGCTGGTTACTTTCCAGGGGCATTTCTCCTGACAGACCCCACAACCGGTGCATTTCTCCTCATCGACGTACCTGGCTTTCTTTCTGATCCTGGCCTTGAAGTTGCCGACGTAGCCTGATACCTCTTCGACCTCACTGTAGGTAAGTAGCTCGACATAAGGATGCGAACCCAGCTCACTCATATTGGGACTCAGGATACAGGCCGAGCAGTCTAAGGTAGGGAAGGTCTTGTCCAGCTGAATCATATGCCCCCCAATGGAAGGCTCTCGTTCCACTAAGTAAACCTTGTGACGAGAGTTAGCGATCTGCAAGGCTGCTTGAATACCGGCAATACCTCCACCCACTACTAGCGTGCTGGGATTTACCGGAACCTCTCTCACCTCAAGGGGCTCATGGTAGAAGACCCTCCTCACTGCGGCCCGAACCAGCGCCTTAGCTTTTTCGGTGGCTTTTTCACGGTCGTCGGTTACCCAGGAGCAATGCTCGCGAATATTAGCCATCTGAAATAAGTGACGGTTCAGCCCTGCCTGCTCACATGCTTTGCGGAAGGTGGGTTCATGCATTGTGGGGGAGCAAGAGGCAACCACAACCCGGTTTAAGCCCAACTCTTTGATATCCTTCTTTATCATCTCCTGTCCCGGCTCAGAGCACATGAACCTATAGTCTCGGCCTACCACCACTGAATCCAGCTGCGAGGCATACTGGCTTACCTCAGCCACGTCTACCGTTCTAGCAATGTTAGTGCCACAATGGCAGATATATACTCCTGTCCTTACTTCATCCTTGCTGCCTTCAATTCCTGCTGTCATGGTTGCTCCAAAAACTGCGAAATCTGCTCCAGGGTGAATACTGGACCATCCTGGCAAACATACTTTTCACCAATATTGCATCGGGCGCATTTACCCAGGCCGCACTTCATTTTAGCCTCCAGAGTGGTGACAATCTGGTTATCCTTAAAGCCCAGGTTCCTTAGCCCAGCCAGGGTAAAGCGGATCATTATCGGTGGTCCGCAAATAATAGCAATGGCATTATCTGGCGAGGGTGCCACCTCCTTCACCACATCGGGGACCAGGGCCACTCGTCCTTTCCACTGTTCATCCCCCTTGTCAACAGTGAGTTCCAGTCTAGTTCTGGGTGCTTCCATCCATGTTGGGAACTCCGGTTGGAATACCAAGTCTTGGGGTGTTCGTGCCCCGTTTATGATTACCAACTCTTCGTAATTATCTCGCCGTTCCAGTATTCTGTTAATCACCGGACGCAGTGGCGCCATCCCGATGCCCCCGCCGATGATGATTATGTTCTTCCCCCCATAATCTTCTAAAGGAAAGTAATTGCCGAAGGGCCCCCGCACTCCTAAGGTGTCTCCGGGCTCGAGCTCCTGTAAGGCTCTGGTTACTGTGCCAATACGCCGCACGGCGAATTCCAAGCCGTCTCTCTGCAGAGACAAAGATACAATGCCAAAGGGTGCCTCTCCCTCTCCAAAGGCTGAGAGCAAGGCAAACTGCCCTGGCTTGTAGTCAAAGCTGGCTCTGATGTCAGGATCCTCCAGCTCCACGCTTAGAAGCTTGACATCAGGGGTCAGCTGGGTAGCCGTCTTCAGAGTTGCTAGATAGGGAATAAAAGGACTTTCAAGACCCACTTTTAGCCTCCATCACTTGCTGCAGGTTGCTTATAACCTCGCGAATGTCTATATTTACTGGACAGGCCCTAACGCAGCGGCCGCAGCCAACACAGGCCACGTCCTGGAATTGCTCTGGAAAGTAGAGGAGCTTATGATAGAAGCGCTGCCGCAACCTCTCCCCTTTCGTAGTCCGGGGGTCATAACCGCCGGCAGTAAGGCTAAAGCCCGGGGATTGGCAGCTCTCCCAGCTTCGCACTCGTTCTACCTTTCCTTTATCAGCATAGTCCCGCATATCGAAGCAATAGCAGGTGGGACAAACATAGGCACAGATGTTACAATGCAAGCAGCGGTCAGCAAGTTGCTCCCAATAAGGGTCATTGAAGAGTTCCCTCATTGCTGAGATGACTTCCTTGATGGGAACAGCCTGAAGCTTGGGAGGAGTGGGCACTTTTCCCTTATACTCTACCAAGCCCTGGGGCAACAAGGCCTTTCCCCTCTCAGTAACAGCCTGAACAATGTAGCCATCCTCTACTTCAGTGAGCAGGATATCCACATTGCTGGGGTCATCAGGTGCACTACCCATGCTGGTGCAGAAACACTCTGGTTGCACCTGACGGCAGGCAAGTCCGACAAGAGCTGTTCGCCTACGGCGTTCCCGATACAGGGCATCGCCCGGCTCCTGTAGGAAGGGACTGTCCATCAGGGCAATGCCTTTAGCATCGCAGGGATGCAATCCAAAGAGAACCGCATCCTGTTCCACTAGCGCGGGAACCAACTCGACCTGCCCATCATCTCTTTGCACCGAGAAAAGGGTCTCTGTGGGGGGCAGAAACCATCCTTTGGGTGAGAGCGTGGTGTTATCGAAATCAAAGATAACTTCTTCCACCTTAGATATGGGTTGAAACATAGTCTGCTCTTGAACCCGGACTGGAGCAATGACGATTTGCTTCTCGAGAAGTGAATCAAGCCAGCGAATCAGGTCGTCCTTGGAGGCAAATAAATTCATTCTCCGAACTCCAGTTTTTCTTCCTTCTTGAAGGTGGCGAAGGGGGGTTGTTCTTCAGGGTCTAGCCCCGCCTGGAAGGCAAAAAGTTCTTTCACATCCTTCTCCAGCTTTCGGTTGAGCAGGCTCAGGGGAATGCCCACGGGGCAAACTCGCTCGCACTCATTACAGCCAATGCAGCGCCCCACCAGGTGAAAGGTTCGAATGGTCTGCCACATCTCGTTCTCCTCGGGGGCAATGCGGATACCCACCCACAAGGGCTCGAGTCGTTCGGCAAAGCACACAGGGCAGTAACAGCCTGGACAGACCTGGCGGCAGGCATAGCAACGAATGCAGCGGCCAAATTGCTCCAGCCAGAATTCCCTCCTTGTGGAAACGGACTCAGCCTCTGCCTCCATAATGTCGGAATAGGTTTCCTCTTCGGCTTGTCTTGCAAGCTCCCCTCCCGCCAGGAAGTCATAGACCAGCGGTTTAGATAGCTGGCAGCTTCGACACTTCGCCTGCAATGTCTCACTCTTGTGATTCCAATTCGTTTCCACCATGCCGGGACAGCCAACCCCGATAATGAATACCTTGTCTCGCTCTATCTGTCCCTCATTCAACAACAGGTTGATAGCCCGTGAGTCACAGGGTTTAACCACAACCGCCATCTTTTTACCCTTCTTATCCAGGAGATATTTAACCAGATTGTGAGCGCAGGTCTCGTCAAAGATAAGCCGCTCTGTGGCAGAGGGCTTATAGACAAAGAACGGGCGAGCGGTAACGCCATCACTAGCCCGCTCGTAGCCAATGACACCCTCAACCATCCCTTCTTCCAAAAGGCTTCGAGCCTTATCTCGAATCTGCTGGATTAACTCCATATCCATCTCAGATTTTGCTCCTTGGCCCGAGCTTGGTTAGCTCCGCGGTGAAATCGGATACCAGCTCGGCAAATCTCTGCCCTTCTGATGCCGAAACCCACTCCACCCTCAGCCGTTCCTTTGCTATACCCAGATAGTCGAGGAACTCACGAAGCAGTGCAAACCTGCGCCTGGTATGATAATTGCCCTCAGTATAGTGGCAGTCTCCAGGGTGACAGCCTGAGACCAGGACTCCGTCAGCTCCCCTCTGGAAACACTTCAATACGAAGAGAGGGTCAACCCGTCCCGAGCAGGGGACACGAATAATGCGAATATTTTGGGGATAGCTCATGCGGCTAGTTCCCGCTATATCAGCCCCAGCATAGCTACACCAGTTGCATAAAAAACCAATGACCTTAGGTTGATACTCCGCACTCACAGCGCCATCACCTCAGCGAGAATTTGCTGGTCATCGAAGCCCCTGAGCTTTATTGCCCCGGGGCGACAGGCAACGACACAGATGCCACATCCTTTACATAGACTCTCATTGATGGAAGCCACGGTGCGTCCGTCACGAAGGCTTTCAGCCTCGATAGCCTGAAAGGGACAGACCTGGCGGCACAGCAGGCAACCTGCGCACCGAGCAATGTCCACAATAGAGGTCATGGGTTCAGCCTCAATGGACTCCTGGCTAAATAGTTTCAGCACGTACTGCGCCGCAGCATCACCCTGGGTTACAGATTCCGGTACGTCGGTGGGAGCAACGGCACATCCGGCAATAAAAATGCCATCCGTAGCGGTCTCCACCGGGCGCAGCTTGGGGTGCGCTTGGAGAAGATAATTCTTACTATCATAGCTGATATGGAGGGTTTGAAATAGCCTGGCGGCATCCTCGTTGGGCATTAACCCCGTGGCTAAAACCACCAGGTCGGCGGGTATGTTAAATGTTTCATTGGTGAGAAAGTCCTGCCCGGAGATTAAGAGTCTGCCATCTTGCCGTGCCACACTATCAATTTGGCCTCTCATATAAGTGGTCCCTGCTTTCTCCGCCCGCGTCAGGAAGTCCTCAAAAATCTTACCCCCGGGCCCCCGGGCATCGGTGTATATGATATAACTATGGGTCTCCGGGTCGTGCTCTTTTAGCATAATAGCTTCCTTAGCCATATACATGCAGCATACCTTACTACAATAGCCACTTCCGGTGCGTTCATCCCGAGACCCCACGCAACTTATAAAGACTACCTCTTTGGGGTGAGCCCCGTTGGATGGGCGGAGCGCCTCGCCACCAGTGGGTCCGGCGGCGTTCATCATCCTCTCTAGCTGCAGGCTGCTGACGACATCAGGATAGACACCGCCACCATAGATACTGAACTGGGTATGGTCCAAGACCCCCGCCCCGGTAGCCACTACTATCGCTCCCACATCCTCCTCCGATATCTCGTCTTGCATTTCATGGTCAATAGCCTCAGCCTCGCAAACCTTCTCACACTCCCGACACTCGGAGCAGACTGCGCAATTCAAACAGCGCTTGGCCTCCTCGACTGCTGTTTTTTCGTCAAAGCCAAGCTCAACCTCATCAAACCCTTTTCGTTTCCCCAGTTCAAGAGTCGGCATGGAGTGTCTTGCTTTTGGTCTTACCCCAGCCTTGGATACCTCTTCTACCCTTTTAACTGTTTCTGGTCTTCCCTCTTTCATGTCTATCCCTCTGAGGTAACGGTCAACAGAGATGGCTGCTTCCTTACCGGCAGCAATAGCCGAGATAATATCAGCCGGACCAGAAACCACATCACCACCGGCAAAAACACCATCAATATTAGTTTGCAAAGTAACCGGGTCAACGGAGAGGGTTCCCCAGTTAGTGTAAGCTAGATCTCCGGGTAGCATTGCCTTATCCAGACCCTGACCAATGGCTATAATCACATTGTCAACGTCTATGGTGAACTCTGAGCCTTTGATGGGCACGGGGCGTCGGCGACCACTGGCATCGGGTGCACCCAGCTCCATGCGAATACATTGTATCCCGTTTACCCGGTTATCTTCAGATAACACTCTAACCGGTGCTGCCAGGAACTGAATCTTGATTCCCTCTTGTTCCATTTCTTCAATTTCACTGGGGATAGCCGGCATCTCAGCGCGACTGCGACGATAAACAACAGTTATCTCATTAACACCGAGGCGTCGGGCTACTCGAGCGGCATCAACAGCAGCATTACCACCGCCGATAATTGCCACTTTGCTTCCCAGGCTGACTTTAACTCCAAAGTTGACTTGCCTCAGGAAGTCAAGGGAGTGAAGCACTCCGGGAATATTCTCACCAGGAATTCCCATTTTTTGACTGATGCCAGCACCTGTACCCAGGAAAATGGCTTTATATCCATCATTGAAGATTTCAGTGAGATTTTTCACCGGGGTATTTGTCTTAATCTCTACCCCCAACTCTTGTATATAGCTTATCTCGTTACCGAGTACCTCTTTGGGCAATCGGTATTCAGGTATACCATAGCGTAATAGACCTCCCGCCTCAGGGGCAGACTCAAACACTGTAACTGGGTATCCCTGCCTGACCAGGTCGTAGGCACAGGCTAGGCCAGCAGGTCCAGAGCCGACAATAGCTATCATCTCTTCTTTGGTCCTTTCCATTGGCGTTGCTTTTTCCCTACCTGCTTTTAGTTCATAGTCAGCCATAAAACGCTTAAGAGTTCTGATAGCTAGGGGTTGGTCAACTTTGCCTCGCTCACAGTCCTGCTCGCAGGGATGGGTGCACACCCGTCCACAAACTCCGGCAAAGGGCATAGTCCTGCGGAGCACCTCTAGAGCTTCCTTGAACTTGCCCTGGGAGATGAGAGCAATATAACCCTGAGCATTGACCCCGGCGGGACAGGCAACCCGGCATGGTGGATAACCACGCTTATCTATAGTATATTTATTGGGAATTGCCTGAGGAAAAGGAATATAGGCGGCCTTTCGCCTACCCAAATTCACGTCAAATTCACTATTTAGTTCGACGGGACAAACCTTAGCACACTCACCACAGCCAGTGCACTTGCTCACATCGATGTAGCGACTCTTGCTTTTAACCTTAACTCGGAAGTTTCCTATATACCCTGAGACATCCTCCACCTCACTGTAGCTCATTAGCCTGATATTGGGATGTTGCCCAACTGTAGTCATCTTGGGCGTCAGGATGCAGGCAGAACAGTCCAAGGTGGGGAAAGTCTTGTCCAGCTGGGCCATGTGTCCCCCGATGGAGGGCTCTCGCTCAACCAGGATAACCTCGTAGCCAGCATCGGCAACGTCTAAAGAAGCTTGAATGCCGGCAATGCCTCCACCGATGACCAAAGCTCGCCTGGTTATGCCAACCTGGTTGGGGGTGAGGGGCTCCTGCCAGGCAACCCTGGCTACCGCTTTGCGCACCAGGTCTATCGCCTTAGCCGTAGCTTCCTCAACTTGGCCAGGGTGGACCCAGCTACAATGCTCCCGTAGATTTGCAATCTCCAGGAGATAGGGGTTCAAACCGGCACCAGCCACTGTTCTACGGAAGGTTGTCTCATGCATACGCGGCGAACAGGCGCCGATGACCACCCGGTTAAGCTGATGCTCGGTTATAGCCTGCTGAATAGCTGCCTGACCGGGATCACTACAGGTAAACTTATTGTCTTCAACATGAACTACCTGAGGTAGCCTTCTCGCCGCCTCAGCTACCTCCGGGATATTCACAGCCCCAGCTATGTTACTGCCGCAGTGGCAGAGGAAAACTCCAATTCTAGCCATGCCCTATTCTCCTTTAAATCCTTACGTGTGAGCAGTCCAACAGTCGTGCACGGTCAATGTTCTCGGCGCTTTTGGGCAATTCTTTTCAAACAGTTCGAGGCTACCAGTTGTGAGCATAATAACCGCCACATGATAACTCATATCCGAGTTATTGGCAAGCCGAAGTGAGTTATATTTTAGATTATGTGGAAAAAAGTTTCTAGAATTACAGCAAAATTACAATGATTGCTAATAGGTCCCGCGCAAGCACGAGTGAGAATGACTTTTGCCTTACACACACTACCGATGATAAAAGATGAATAGGCTTATTATTTCAGCCGTCTGACCTTGCACATTTAGCTCTTTACCCGTAAAATGCTTAACGTTGCCCCCATCGTCTAGAGGCCTAGGACATCAGCCTTTCAAGCTGAAGATCAGGGGTTCGAATCCCCTTGGGGGCATTTTACAGCTAATCCATAGCCAACTGCCTAAATAATTACAAAGCTCCCTCCGTGATGGGAGGGAGCTTGAGGAGCTGCTGGTCCTCTCCCCTTGCGGGAGAGGATTCAGGTGAGGGAGATTTCACCCTCAGGCATACAGTGGACCTCTGCCTCGCCGCCTCGTCGCCCAGACAGCCAGCGCCACGGAAACCAGCGCCACCAAGCCTACTATGACCATCTTCTCAGCCGGACTGGTGTTGACGGCTATGGCACTCATAGCCACGGCGGGCAATAGTCCAGCCCTCACTATTGGCTTCAGGCTGGGATGCTCGCTTATGAAGTCAGCCATTGGCGGGCTGACCCTGTAATAGAGGTCTACTAGAGCTTGCCCTACCGGGTTGGTCAGCATGTATCCATCTCTGAACTCACGCAAGATTTCTATTTCCTCCGCCATTGGAGTACCGTAGGCTGCGGTGGCGATGAAGCACCCGCATGGCCCATCACCCCCCTTAAAATTGGCGGTGATGGAGTAGTCAAGGTACATGGTGATGGTGGTTTCGGCATCCCCGACATCGGCAACGGTCTCCACATCCCCGGTCCACTTGTCAAACCAGTAGCCACTATATTCAATCGCCACCAGTCTAACCACCGACCCGGCGTCATATTCGAAAGCCCCCTCGCCAGGGGTGGTTACCGAACCACCAGCAGTGCTGGAGATGGTGAGTTGTTTGGGATATAGCGTGGAAGTTGCCAGAATCCAGTCGTCGACATCACATTGCCCGTGGGAGTTGTCCCCCGTGGCGACCACGTGGCCGTTGTCCTTAAGACCCACCGTGTGCCAGCCGCCTGCAGCGACCGACTCTATGTTCGTCCAGCCGCCGACATTGCACTGCCCCTCATCATTCCTTCCCACGGCGACCACGGTGCCGTCTTCCTTAAGCCCCACCGTGTGACTAAAGCCTGCGGCCACCCGTGTGATGTTTGTCCAGCCGCCGACGTTGCACTGCCCCTCGTCGTTCTTTCCCACAGCGACCACGGTGCCGTCGGCCTTAACCCCCACCGTGTGACTAAAGCCTGCAGCGCCCCCCCCGATGTTCGTCCAACCGCCGACGTCACACTGTCCGTAGTCGTTCCTTCCCACGGCGACCACTTCGCCGTTGGCCCGAAGCCTCACTGTGTGCTCCCCCCCTGCAGCTATTAGTAGCCCCCCTTCGGGATCCATAGTCCAGTCTTCGACGTCGCATTGTCCGTAGTCGTTCCTTCCCACGGCGACTACGCCGAGGTCCTCGCTGATCCCCACCGTGTGCCAGCCGCCTGCAGCGACCCACTCGACGTTCGTCCAGTCGTCGACGTCGCACTGCCCGTCGTCGTTCCTTCCCGTAGCGACCACTTTGCCGTCGCCCTGAAGCGCCACCGTGTGACTCATGCCTGCAAAGACCGCGGTGATGTTCGTCCAACCGCCGACGTCACACTGTCCGTAGTCGTTCTTTCCCACGGCGACCACGGTCTTGTCGGGCTTAATCCCTACTGTGTGATAGCCGCCTGCGGCGAGCGTGAAACAAGACAGGTTCAGTACCATTATCAACAGAGCGATAGACAGTAAAACCTTTATGATTAGCTTTCTACTTTTCATTATTATCCCCCTTTATCTGTCATTCGAACTTTACTGTGTGAAACTCTCCCCTTTTGTAAGCGTTTGTTTTCCCAAAATCTTAATCCATGGCATGTCACCTCCTAGTTGTCAAGCCTCCATCACCAGGCATCGCCCTACCCGCACAGGCACAAGGGCAATCCCGAAGGTTTTGCCCATCAGTGTTCCTCTTCATCGCTGCACATCCCTTGTTCACTATTTTACGTTTGTCCTCGTCCCTCGATAAACTCCGCACAAACTCTTATACCTCTCCCATCAAGGGGAAAAGGGGGCCTCGGCTACGCCTGGCAATGACCCTGGGTTTCGAAAGGGAGGGTTGATTTTGCTGTGGCAGGAAAAAAGAGCCCAGTTCACATTACTATATGTGCTGGGCTGAGCATCGTGAGAACTACCGCAACCCTCTATGGTATACACTTTACCAACCACCCTATATCCTCCTTATAGTATTCATTGTACTATTATATGGTAGCATTGTTAAATTTCCATTAAGAAAATTGTCAATAGTTTTTGTGCGGTGTCGAAGAAATATTATGGAGTTAAGGAGCCGTATAAAATCCCTCTCCCTCGATGGGAGAGGGTTAGGGTTAGGGTGAGGGTGAACTCTGCGAGCTTTCCCCCTCCCTCTAACTCCCTCCCACCAGGGGAGGGAGAATTATAATAATTGGTGATTATCCCCCAGTATCACGTATAGACTCTTGACTTTGGGTTGCTTAAGAGTATATACTATTATTCCATTGATTATCAAAGGGGGATACGCTGATGCGTGTATTGCATATTTTGGTTGCTGATT
>Ga0315533_1000838_pt1 | contig 25031 bp, 27 predicted proteins | sample SalMarSW160130MG_FD_203081 | JGI IMG/M metagenome (GOLD analysis project Ga0315533, IMG submission 203081) | Salt marsh sediment microbial communities from the Plum Island Ecosystem LTER, Massachusetts, United States - Salt Marsh Sediment SW1601-30 ... | reverse complement strand
TATGGTGGTGTCGTAAGATACTACCCCGGCTATAATTGTGCCTACCGGGGAGATAAAAACAACACTGCCCTTTACTTCCTCGTCAGGCAAGGCATCTAATATGATATTCACTTCCTGGCCTAGCTGCACCATGGCGATATCTATTTCATCAATAAAGCCGCGCATCTCTATCTTACTGGTGTCAACCAGGGATATTGCCGGAGTGGCCAATGTCGCTGTCGAGATTTCTTTTCCTTCAGTTATGCTGATGTCAGCTACCACGCCATCAAAGGGAGCCACTATTACCGCCTTTTCTAGGTTAAGCTCTGCCGATTCCAGGCTGAGTTCTGCTATTTCCAAGTTCAGCTTTGCTGTTTTCCAGCTCGCTTTGGCTGCATCTACCCTCTCCTCAAGTACCTCCTCGGACTCGCCCATAGGCGACCCGTCCTCGTCCAGGTTAATTAGAGCGATTTCATATTGTGCTCGGGCTGCCTTTACTCCTTCCTCCGCTATTTCAACTTGTAACTCAGCCATCTCTACACTTGATTCCAAAGACGGCGCATCAAGCCTGGCTAATACCTGGCCTTTTGTCACGTTATTCCCTTCGTCAACCAGCACCTCTGTCACTGTACCCGTGGCGCCAAATGATAAATACGCTTTATTAGGCATTTCTAAACTGCCATCCGCCAAAACGGTTTTCACTATATCGCCTCGAGTAACCTCAACAGTTTTCGGTGTATCTTCAGGGCTGGTGCTTCTAGTAAATACGATACCCAGTACTATACCAATAACAACCACGCAGATTGTTATTATTAGTATTCGCCTTTTTTTCATTTTCCTTGGCCTCTTTTCATTTTCCAAAAATTTGCTTGTTGTAACACAGCAAGCATTTGCTTCAACGCAGAGCCGAGATGCCTAAAAGTTTAGCAGCAGGATTGTTAATCCTGATTGGCCTCATTTTCTAAATTTTCAGTTTTAACTTCCCTTACTAACTTAGTAAACTCATTCACGTGTTGACCCATAATATTGATGAACTCCTCAACTGCCTCCACTTTAACGAAGACCAGACCCCTTCCCTGAGGTAGCTTAAAAGTTAGCAGCCTGGTACCAACATCCATATCCAATTCCTTTCTGGCTTCCACGGGTATGACTATCTGCCCTCGTGGGCCAACAACCGTTGAGCCAAAACACTTACCGACTACCTGCATGTCCTCGCGTTCCATTTTCCCTCCTAGAATAAACTTGGCGCCCAACTTAGTATCGTATGATATATCCTACCATTTGGAATTATACTATTTTTCTTACTTTTTGTCAAAAATATGCTGGAGATTGTTTATTAACCGCTCGTGGTGAGCGGAACCATGAGCGGCAGTCATGATAGAATTAAGTTGCCCTTCGACAGGCTCAGGCGAACGGGTTGCTGAACAACCTTCGAATTTTAAGCGTGGCTCGCGATGAAAAAACTTATTGAAGGAGCAGGCAAGCTGGGGATAGAGATCAATGCCAGGCAGGTAAAGCAATTTGAGCTTTACTACCAGGAGCTAATTGAATGGAATAAAAAAATCAACCTCACGGCTATAACAGATTACTCCTCGGTACAGGTGAAGCATTTCCTTGATTCCCTGACCATTACGCTGGCTTTGTCTGAGAAAGAGGTGGAAAGCCCCGATTTTAATATTATAGACATAGGCACAGGTGCCGGCTTCCCCGGCGTGCCACTTAAAGTTCTTCTCCCTCAGCCCAGGTTGGTACTGATTGAACCCACAACAAAAAAGACAGCTTTCCTCCAGCACATTATTCGCAAGCTGGAGCTGGAAAATGTCGAAGTGCTGAATAGCAGAGCGGAGGCAGCAGCTCATTTGCCACTGTATCGTGGGCAATTTGCCCTGGTTCTCTCTCGTGCTGTGGCCTTGTTGCCGACCCTGGTGGAACTAACTTTGCCCTTTTGCCAGATCGGGGGAAGATTTGTCGCTCAAAAGAAAGGGGAAGTCGACCAGGAGATAAACAGGGCGAAAGAAGCCATTGCCGCCCTGGGAGGCAAATTAGACCAGATAAAGAAAATAGAGTTGGACGAATTTAACGATGGACGTTATTTGATAATTATTGATAAAATATACCCAACACCGAGTAAATATCCCCGTCGTCCTGGAGTACCAGAACGACGGCCAATTTAATACCTCATGAAAAACGAAGTTTTTCAGGGGTAAATAGTTCAGGAGGTGAATAGATATGTGGAGTAGGAGATCCCGGAGGTTCTACTTTGGTATCCCTCCCTTCGCTTTCTACTTCCAGGGATTCAAGCCCTTTCCTAGCAGAAAGGAGTATCTGAACATGCTCGAGGAGTATAAGAAAGACCTGGAGGAAGAACTAAGGGAGGTAGAAAAGGAGATCGAGGAAACAAAAAAGAACCTCTAGCAAAGAAGCGCAAGCCAAGTAAAGCTTAATTTGAAGGAATGCTCAAAGATATTCAAAGGCTGATTCAAAGCCAGGCAGACTTTATCATTAGTCAGCAGCTTCCTTCTGGGGCTATCCCCTGGTACCGGGGCGGTATCACAGACCCTTGGGACCATGTGGAATGCGCCATGGCCCTAGATTTTAGTGGGCGGTTCAGTGAAGCTAGCTTGGCCTATAAGTGGATGCGTGATACCCAGAATCCTGATGGAAGTTGGTATTCCAGTTACCTCAATGATAAACCGCAAGACCTAACCAAAGATACAAATTTCAGCACCTACATAGCAACAGGGATGTGGTTTCACTACCCCACTACCCAGGATCTGGACCTTCTCCGCTACATGTGGCCTACGGTGGAGAAGGGCATAGACTTCGCCCTAAGTTTACAACAGCCAAGCGGCGAGATTTATTGGGGACTAAGCGAGAATAATGAAGTCTGGCCAGGAGCAATTTTAACTGCCTCAAGCAGCACCTGGCTCAGTATTAAATACGGCACAAGGATTGCTAAAACCTTGGGGGTAGATAAGCCTGACTGGGATAAGGCATGCCAGAGGCTGGCTAGGGCAATCAAAGAGCATCCCGAACGGTTCGACAGGTTAGACGAGGATAAGAGCGGGCACGCCATGACCTGGTATTACCCCATCCTCGCGGGACTGATCAAGGGGAAGCAAGCTGAAGAGCGCATCTCAAGGGGGTGGCAGGATTTCATTATAGATGGTTGGGGCTGTAAATGCTTTGCTGACAGACAGTCGGTATGCGTAGCTGAGACCTTTGAATTGGTTCTGGCCTTAACACGGATGGGCGCCAAAGATAAGGCAAAGATGGTACTGGACTGGGTATTGCAGTTTCGGGATAGCTACGACGTGTTCTACCGAGAGGTATATTGGCCGCAAAGGGAGATAAGACGGTCAGAACTGGAACCACGGGTCAATGAAAAGAATACCTGGACATCGGCGGCAGCGATACTGGCTATGGTGGCTTTAGATGGAATTAAAATACCATAGATAAAACATCGGCTTGTAAGATGCGTTTAGAGCCTAGAGTTAAAAGAGTTTCCCGGAAGACTCCATTACTGGAAGACGACCCTGATGATTTCGTAGGTTACGAAGTCCTCATAGACTTTATAAAGCAACGGGCATTGTATGAGCTAGAAGGTGATATCATCGAAATTGGTGCCTATATGGGCAGAGGTACTGCCAAACTGGCAAAGTTTGCCCAAAGATATGGCAAGAAAGTATACGCCGTCGATGTTTTCGATTCCAGTCTGGACAAGACTATGAGCAAGAGTGGAATCAAGGCGGGTGATGTTTACGAAGCATTTCTTCAAGGGCGCTCAATGTTGGAAGCTTACCAAGAGTCAATCCGAGGTTTTGACAACATCCTGACTATAAGGGAGGACTCTAAGAAGCTTAGCTTTCCTGAAGAACAAAGGTTCATCTTTGGATTCATTGATGGCTGCCACCAGCAAGCATATGTAGAAAATGATTTCCATGTCATTTGGCCCCATCTTGTTTCCGGAGGCGCTCTCGGTTTCCACGATTATAAATTTGATGATTGGCCGGAAGTCACCGAAGCCGCCGATAAGCTAGTACATGCTCACAAAAAAGAGATAAACGCAGCATATAAGATAGAAGGTAAGTATAATATCCTGTCTCTTCTGTTGATCAAAAAATAGAATCCATCTCCAGTCCCCCGTGGCTGGATATCTCTGACCGAATTGAAAGGAAAGCTGCAATGCCTTGACATTGACTTAGTTCAAATAAGTGACACTCTATATGCTTGCGTGACAGGCAATATTTTCTCCAAAACATAAAGGGCTTTCTGGTTTATCAGCTTGCTATCATGGGTTTGTATGAGAGCCAGTACTCAGACTCTATCACCTAATATAGTGAATTCCTGTCAATCCGTAGAGATTTCTGCAAAAATCTGGAAAAGGCTTGACAGTGCGCGAGTGGGGAGTGATAGAATTTATAATAGTGTAGTAATACGCTACATAAATTACATTATCAGATAAGGGGGTGAATATATGAGAAAGAGGATTTTAGCCATTAGTTTGAGTTGTCTGGCCTTAGGTGTTTTGATTGCTGTTTTGGTCCTGAGCTGTGCACAACCATCAACACAAGGCACTATTGATGTTAAAGCTACACTTGACGGCTCTGCCTGGACAGGAGCAGCCCAATATACGTTAACCGGACCCGGAGCAGCGGCACCCACTATCATTAACGGTGCTTCTGTTCCTACCACCCATAGAAACGTGGACCCCGGCAGCTGGACTTGTGCCTACGTCTCCGGCGGGCCGGCTGGAGCATCCTTCGTTAATATCACACCCTCATCAACTCAGAGCCTGTCTGCGGGCAGTACAATTACCTTTACTTTAAACTTCGTGACTACGCCGCCTGGGGCGCTCGACCACTTCAAGTGTTACTGGTTTAATAACCCCGCCTATACCCCACAATCGACCTACTACGTAGGGGAGACAGTGGAACTGGAGGACCAGTTCGACAGTATCGAAGCAAAGGTCGAGTATGCCGAATACTTTTGCAACCCTGCCAAGAAAACATACGCTGGTGAGGTAACGGAGATCTCCAACCCGGACCACCACCTCACATTGTACGGCATATCAGGAGTCACAACTCAGAATTGGGTAGTGAATGTCAACAACCAGTTTGGAGAGCAGACGCTGCATGTATCCGGTCCGGTCAAGCTGGCTGTGCCAACTCAGAAGGAGGGGCACGAATGGCCGGAGGGTCTCGACCACTTCTTACTCTACGCGACCATTGGGGGCCAAGATCTGAACGTAGTTGTGCAGTTGGAGGACCAGTTTAACCTCGAACCGGATGTAGTGGTATATCGGCCCGTCTACTTCGCTAATCCCGTCCAGAAAACGACCGACGACGGTGATGTAACGGAGATCGAGAACTCCGCGGAGCATCTGGTATTCTACGAGATAGTCGAGGACGAGACTTTCCAGACGGATGTAAACATTACCAATCAGTTCCATACGGTGACGGTCTCCATGCCACAGTCGACGAGATACATCAATATGCTCGCCGTGCCATCCCAGAAGATAAGCTATGGTCCGCCTCCGTCACTCGACCACTTCAAGTTCTACGAAGTAGTCGGCGGCCCGGATGCAGATTTGACCCTGCCCAAGGTGGGGGACCAGTTCTATACTGGTGTCGAGGAGGTGGAGGTCAATTCTCTCTTATACTTCGGCAACCCTGTCGCCAAGACGTACGACGGCACGCTAACATCAATCGGCGACCCCGACCACCACTTATCGTTATACGCCATCACAACCCCCACGGTTCAGAACTGGGTAGTGGAGGTCGATAACCAGTTTGGGACGCAGGAGCTCACAGTGTCCGGTCCGGTCATGCTGGCTGTGCCAACGCAGAAGGAGGAACACGGCTGGCCCGTGTGGCTCGACCACTTCTTGCTCTACAAGGTCACTGAGGGCGAGGACGTGCAGGTGACTGTGGACCTCGAGGACCAGTGGCACAAGGAATCCGACGTCGAGGTGCACCGCCCCGTCTACTTCGCTAACCCCGCCGGCAAAATACCCCCTAATGTCGATTGGGATCCGAGTTGGTCACTGATTATCGAGAACCCGGACGAGCATCTGGTATTCTACGAGATAGTCGGCGAGTCTTACCAAGGAAATGTAGGAATTCTGAATCAGTTGTTCCGGGAGCCAGAGATGGAGACCATCTCCGTGTCCGACCCAACTCTACTCGCTGTGCCGTCCGAGAAGATAAGCTTTGAAGAAGTCGAGGCCGAGCCCACGCTCGACCACTTTTTGAGCTACGTGATAATGGAAGCCGTGCCCCTACAGGCCCATGTGTACCTTGAGGACCAGTTCTGCATTGAAGGTGCTATCGGCGCAATGGTGGATTGGCCCTGGTGGTTCTGCAACCCTGTCGAGAAGTGGCACGAGGGGGTGGTGACACCGATTTTGGACCCCGACCATCACCTCACAGTCTACGGCATACACCCCGAAATGGAGGCTCAGCACTGGGTTGTGAATGTCAATAACCAGTTTGGGACCCAGCTACTGACCGTGTACGGTCCGGTCGCACTGGCTGTACCAACGCAGAAGGTGGAACCGGGAAGCCACGAACCGCCGGTGGGTCTCGACCATTACTTGCTCTACGCGGTCATCGAAGGCCCGTACTTTGAGGATGTGGTTGTCGGTCTGAACGACCAGTTCTCCGATATAGCAGAGGGCATGGTGGTCGCGCCCCGTTACTTCGCCAACCCCGTCCAGAAAACAGATGAAACCGGCATGGTAACGGAGATCGTGAACACGGAGGCGCATCTGGTATTCTACGAGATTATAGGCGGCCAGTATTACTTACCGCAGCTACTGGTTGTCAATCAGTTCGGTCAACAGACCTTCGACGTGGCCGACCCAATTTTCCTCGTCGCGCCGTCGCAGAAGATAAGCTGGGACTGGCTGCAGTTTGACCAGTAGATGTGATAACAGAGTGCCAGAAATATAGGGTCGAGGTTAACTCCTCGACCCTATTCAATTTGAGGGTGATGTAATTTTAGAATTTAAGCATTTGGGTTTCAATTGTCATTTGGATCTTGACATTTGGATTTGTCTGGAGCATTGACACTCTCATTCTGTCATTGCGAGGAGTGAGATTCTTCGTCGCCCAAATTCGTTTGGCTTCCTCAGAATGGCATTACCAGACGCTCTCATTTGACATTTGTGATTTGACTGGCATAGCGTTATAATGGAAATTGATGGAAAAGGGTACCTGGAAAGTTAAGACGGGACTGGCCCAGACGCTGAAGGGTGGGGTGATTATGGACGTGGTCACGCCTGAGCAGGCTAAAATTGCCGAGGAAGCTGGTGCCTGTGCTGTCATGGCACTGGAACGAGTGCCGGCAGACATCCGCGCCGACGGCGGAGTGGCTCGCATGGCTGACCCCACTATAATTACGGCCATAATGAAAGCGGTGAGCATCCCCGTAATGGCTAAATGCCGCATCGGTCATTTTGCTGAGGCTCAGGTACTGGAAGCATTGGGCGTTGATTTTATCGACGAGTCCGAAGTGCTTACTCCCGCCGATGAAAGCCATCATGTTTGGAAGCATAATTTTAAGGTTCCTTTTGTCTGTGGCTGCCGGGACTTGGGCGAAGCATTACGCCGTATTTCCGAAGGGGCAGCCATGATTCGCACTAAGGGTGAGGCTGGGACAGGCAACATTGTTGAAGCTGTAAGGCACATGCGGGCAGTCCAGGATGGGATTCGCAGGCTTCAGGCTTTACCCGAGGAGGAATTAGTAGCTGAGGCGAAAGCCATTGGTGCTCCTCTGGAATGGGTAATGGAAGTGCATAAAACAGGGAAGTTGCCTGTTGTGAACTTTGCCGCCGGCGGTGTAGCGACACCAGCCGATGCTGCTTTGATGATGCAACTGGGAGCCGAGGGGGTGTTTGTGGGCTCGGGGATTTTTAAGTCCAGCGACCCCGCAACCAGAGCGCAAGCCATTGTTAAAGCTACCACACACTACCAGGACCCTGCTATCGTCGCTGAGGTATCCAAGGGTTTGGGAGCTGCTATGCCTGGTCTGGACATAAAAGCTATACCCCAGCAGGAATTGTTGTCCCCCAGGGGTTGGTGAGGTGAAGACAGGTATTTCACAGAATGCGAAGGGTAGTTACTGACGATTTAGACGCACTGCTTGATATCTTACCACTCCATATCCGTGAGCCGCTCTACCAGCAGCCTGACCATAGCGAGCTGTTGGAGGTAATCTTAGATTTAGGACGTCTCCCCGAAGCTCGCTTTCCCCACAGGGAGCTGGTCCTTAACTCCATGGAGCTGAGCCAGCCTGATATTGATTATGTGGTATCCCGCATTGGCGAGTTCACCGGGGATAACCGCGCCGGCATCAATCACACCCTTCACCGCATCTCAGCCATACGCAATAGAAATGGCTACATAATTGGCTTGACCTGCCGTGTGGGCAGAGCTGTGTTCGGCACCGTCAAGATGATTCAAGACCTTATCGAATCGGGCAACAACGTCCTGCTTCTGGGGAAGCCGGGCATAGGCAAAACCACCATGTTGCGGGAGGTGGCTCGAGTGCTGGCTGATGACTTCAAGAAACGCGTTATCGTAATTGACACCTCCAATGAGATTGCCGGGGATGGAGACATTCCTCATCCTGCCATCGGGCATGCCCGGCGAATGCAGGTAGCTGCTCCCGCTGAACAACATGCGGTAATGATTGAAGCAGTGGAAAATCACATGCCTGAGGTCATTATTATCGACGAGATAGGCACGGAACTCGAAGCCCAGGCAGCGCGTACTATCGCTGAACGCGGAGTGCAACTGGTGGGCACGGCACATGGAAACACTCTGGAAAACTTGATAATGAATCCTACCTTGTCTGACCTTATCGGCGGCATCCAGACGGTTACCTTAGGAGATGAAGAAGCCAGGCGGCGGCACACGCAAAAATCTATCCTGGAGCGCAAGGCTCCGCCCACCTTTGATACAGTGGTGGAAATTGTCGATTATTACAAGGTAACCGTGCATCCTGACGTGACCGAGGCTGTTGATGCTCTCTTGCATGGGCGACCCCCCAAGGCCGAAGTACGCTGGATGGAAGAAGATGGCGAGGTGAAGAGGGAGGCGATAACCTCCCCTCTTATATGGGAAAGCAAGGAAGAGAAGCAGCCGGAAAAAATGCTGCGATTCTACCTCTTCGGCACTAACCGGTCGCGATTGGAACAAGTTGCCAAGGAAGGGCGAAAAGAGATGAAAATCACAGCTGACCTTAAGCAAGCTGACATTTTCCTCACCACACGAAGTTATTACCGCCGCAAGCCACAGAAGATACGGGATGCCGAAGCACTGGGTATTCCAATTTATGTCCTTAAAAGCAATAATGCCGCCCAGATGAAGCAATGCCTGGATGCCCTCTATCCCCGGGACACTCAATATACCTACGTCCATAATCTACAGCGTATCTTAGCTGGACGCCGCGGTTTCAACTCTGGCGACCGGAGTTTGGAACCTGGCGGCAAAAGGAAGTCGAGGTAATCCTTGGGACTGTTCATCACCTTTGAGGGTGGCGAAGGCTGCGGCAAAAGCACCCAATCCAGGCTCTTGCTGAAGAAGCTTGAGCAGCAAAATATCCCCGTGGTATTAACCCATGAGCCGGGAGGCACGGCTCTGGGTAACGAGTTAAGAAAAACACTTAAGAGGAAACGGGATTCCTTTATTTCGCCCCAAGCCGAGCTGTTTCTCGTGGCTGCTTCCCGTGCCCAATTGGTGGCTGAGGTAATTCGTCCTGCTTTACAAGAAGGTAAAGTAGTCATCTGCGACCGATTCACTCACTCCACCATGGTCTATCAAGGCTATGGGCGGGGACTTGATTTTACTGCCATAAAGATGGTCAACAATATGGCAACAAGGAATCTCAATCCCGACCTCATAATCCTCTTGGATATTTCACCTGAGCAGGGATTAGCGCGAAAGCAAAGCTTGAAAGACCGATTTGAGCTAGAGGATTTATCGTTCCACCGGCGGGTGAGGGAGGGTTATGTCAATATGGCCGCGGCTGAGCCCGACCGCTGGTTGGTGATAGATGCCTCTCTACCTAAAGGGAAAATTGCCGAGATTATCTGGGATAGGGTGAGCCGGTTATTGCCCGACTTCTCAGCCTGACTATTTTTGTCATCCTGAGCGGAGGGGGTTCTGTTCGATTTTGGTGTATGCCCGATTCCGTTCTTTTTCGATTGACATAGGGTTTTCGGAGTGTTAAATTCCCTTCTATGACTAATATTGCCAGCAAGGTTAGTATTGTAGTAGGTGTTATCTCTATCTTAGTTGGTGCTGTATTTCTAGGGTTAAATTCGGGAAATTGGGCTATGTATATATATTTGATTCTACTTGGCATATACTGTACTCTACTTGGCATAAGCTTTATTCTCGGTGGCATAGGTCAAAAAATCACACGCCGTCTGAGTTTTGGTTTCATCGGAGTTGCTTTAGTTTTTCTTGGCATCGGATTAGCGGCACACCTATCTTAAACTTTGATACAAAAAACATAAAAATAGCTTCAATTTCCTTTCAACCATAAGGGAACAGAACCGCGGAGCGAATAATCTAAAGGCATGCCCAAAGGAAAGGTCGCTGTGGCATTGAGCGGAGGGGTGGATTCTTCCGTCGCTGCTTTATTGCTCAAAGAAGCCGCCTATGACGTGCTAGGTATACATATGCGCCTCTGGGATTCTCCCCGCTCCGACTACCAGGCACATCGGGCGGAGAATATCTGCCGCATTTTAGCCATTCCCTATCATCAGGTTGACTTGCAAAAGGAATTTGAGTCCTGTGTAGTTGACTATTTCTGCCGGGAATACCAGCAAGGGCGGACTCCCAATCCCTGCGTTGCCTGCAACCATTATGTAAAGTTCGGCCTCCTCTTCGATAAGGCACTCTCCCTGGGCGCTGCCTATCTGGCTACGGGCCATTATGCCAGGGTAGAGCATTCCAGTGATGTCCATCGCTTGCTTAAAGCAGCAGACACCGGTGGAGACCAATCTTATTTTCTTTATACTCTAACCCAGGAAAAGCTCGGGCATGTCCTGTTTCCTTTAGGCGAGCATAGCAAGGGCGAGGTTAAACAGATGGCAAAGCAGGCGAGCTTGCTCACAGCAACCGGATCCAGCCAGGACATCTGCTTTATCTCGCAGAAGAACTACGGCACTTTTCTCAGCCGGAGATTTTCCAGCACGCCTGGCGATATTGTAGATACCCGGGGAAGGAAATTAGGTCAGCATCGGGGAATAGCCTTTTATACCATCGGGCAGAGGCATGGCCTGGGATTAGCCTCAGGCGGGCCACTCTACGTCATAAGGATAGAGCCTGAAAGCAATAAAATTGTGCTGGGTCATGAGAAAGAACTCTACAGTCAGAAGCTCACCGCTCAAAAGCTGAACTGGATATCAGGCAAGGCACCGCGGGAGCCCATTACAGCCCAAGCCAGGATACGCTATAAGTCAAAAGAAGCAGAAGCTAGCCTCTTTTTCAGGAATGACACCGTGGATGTTCATTTTACTCAGCCACAAAAGGCGGTAACCCCGGGGCAGGCCATTGTGTTCTATAATATCGATGAGGTACTGGGGGGCGGGATTATATGTCAAATGCAAAGATAAAAATGTAAAATGTAAAAATAGAAGTACAAAATGACAGATGCGAGCACCCGGAAGGTACGTGACAATCCAGTTGGCAAAATTCCAAACACGATTGTAGTGCGACCTTTCAAGGTCGTGCAATCTTGTCCTGGCACGAGGCTAACCCGCCTGCCAAGCCCTGGCGGGCAGGAGCCTCGTACTACATTTTTTGCATTTTGAGTTGTCATTTTTATTTTTAACCTTTACTTTTTAATTTTGGCGGAGATATGTCGCAGCCACCGAACCTCGATGAGGAAGATAAGCTTAAGTCGCTGGGCTATGAACTTATCGCTGGCATCGATGAGGTCGGGCGGGGGGCTCTCGCCGGTCCGGTAGTGGCCAGCGCCGTTATCCTGCCCCATCCAGCCAATCTGCCCTGGCTTGGGCTGGTTCGGGATAGCAAGGAATTAAATTCCAGGAAACGGGAATCCCTCTTCGACCTGATTAACAAGGAGGCTGTGGCTGTGGGCACTGGCATCGTTCCTTCTCAAGTGATTGACTCCGTGAATATCCTCAGGGCAACCAGGCTGGCTATGATGCAGGCGGTGGAAAAGCTGCCCAAACAACCGAACTTCCTCCTTATTGACAGAGTAACTTTGTCTCAATGTCCCATCCCTCAAAGAGGAATAACCAGAGGCGACAAACTGTGTCTCTCCATTGCTTGTGCCTCTATCATAGCCAAGGTCACCAGAGACCGCATGATGGAGGAATTTGACCAAACTTATCCTGGCTATGGATTTGCTCAGCATAAAGGCTATGGAACGGGAAAACACCTATCCTGTCTACAAAAGCTCGGACCCTCGCCGATTCACCGTCTATACTTTGCCCCTGTCAGGAATATAATTACAAGCCAAAATCCTCCTTCTTTGAAGGGAAGAGATGTTGTGCAAACCGAATTTCCTCTCCCTTGATGGGCTTTGTATCAAAACTCCCAATTTTCAAGCACTTTTGATACCACTGCCCCTTCTGTATCAAAAGTCAGTGGAGACGGACTATATAAGAGAACTAGCTGTCTCAGTAAGTGGTCAACCCCTAAGCCTAGTAAGATGTATAATTCTCCCAACAAACTATTTGGGGGGATAGGACTATGAAAGGATTCTTACACAGGCTGCCGTCTGGATATAGAAATTGGCGACCTTACTTCAGAAGCAGGGCACGCCAGTTATTATCAAGACTTTGGAAAGTCCTTGCTGCATATTCTGTGCTTATTCTTGTGCTTAGTGCAGTGCTTAATATCTTGGTCTTGTTCTATTCCTCCAGTGAGTTTTTGTCTCCTGAGGTATCAGGAGCACTAGAATTTTTTAATAGAATGTTTACTTTAATGGCTTTAGGTTCAGCACTTTTTGTTTTTGGTTTATGTTTTGTCTTATTCCTTATTTTGTCTTTGCACCCCAAGGGAAGGAGGATAGCCGATAAAATCTTTAACTTTACAGACCTAACAGAACTTGAAAAATTAAAAGGAAAGGTTGGAAATATTGAAAGCGAGCTGCTTTCAGTAAACAAAAAATTAAAGGGTATCGAGAGCAGATTGGGAAGTATTGAAGTTACCCTAAAAAGTCTAGTCAGTTCGGTACAGAAACCAAAGCGAAAGAGAGCAAAGTAGACATTGAACTGCAACACAAAAATGACTTACATTTTGTCTTCAAGAACTTTTGGTACAATCGGTTCTTTTACAACACAAGTCCCTTAATGGGAGAGGATTAAGGTGAGGGTGATGAATCGCCAGGAAGTCGGTAAGCTGGGGGAGAAAACAGCCCAGAAATTCCTCAAAAAGCGGGGTTACCGCATTCGCGAGACGGGTTTTCGTTGCCGTCATGGGGAGATTGACATCATTGCCCAGAAGAAAGACTGGCTGGTCTTTGTCGAGGTCCGCACCAAGAGCAATCTGGATTTCGGCACTCCTGAGGAGTCAATAACGCAAGCCAAAAAAGAGAGACTCATCGCCTCAGCCCTGACCTATACCAGCACCCACCAGAACCTCCCCTCCTTATGGCGCATAGACGTCGTAGCCATTGAACTCGATGACAAAGGCAAGACCAAGCGCATCGAACTCATCGAAAATGCCATCGAGCAGAGCACACGGTTTAATTGCTAACTATTCTTAAATTACTAACCCTGCCGTTACCACCAGGGGAATGGCTACACTGCAGTATATAATGTCAGTGAAGTTTGAGGGTAGCTTAAGGCTTTATCGAAGGCTTGAACACGTATCACAAATTTGTCAAGCCAGCTAGTCCGTGACAGCGCTCCATCGAGGGAATTTCCTGTGATGAAAATATGGGGAGGGCTTACGTGTAGATATAGCAATGAAAACAATGCTGAGTAGAACAAGCATCACAAAGTTCCAAGGGTCTTTTACAAAATCACTGGGTGAGGATAATAATTGATAAAGCAGTAGTCCAAAGAGAGCTATAACCATTACTAGGGAAATTATTATACGCTCACGTTGACCTTTTGCCGGAGTTGGCTCAAATGCCCCGATGTTTTTAATTTGTCGGGCGCCTACGGTATTAGCCGTGCAACTTATTTCTTCGCTCGCAGTGTGCAGCACCTCGACCACAGCTCCATCGTCGTGGTCAAGGTATAGGAAGTTCACCTCTACGGAATTGTATCCACCTTTCACCACTTGTTTTGCCGAAAACTTAATAGCTTCTTTACTCTTTGCCTTAATATCAGGCTGACGGAGTATTTCAGCCCCCTTAAATTGTATTATGATGCTTTCAGTTACATTCTCCTTGAGAATAGCCTCATTACCCTTGTTGAAGAGAATGAACCTAGTTCGGTAAACGTCACTAACGGGTTGCTCATTGAAAGTTAGCTCAAGGTCTGGGGGCGCATCACTGCCTAATCCAATTATCTTGGTTGTTTTGTAAGCCCAAACTGGCTGCCTCTTCTTAACAATCTTGAGGGCAAGTACTATCGTTGCTATTCCAAGGGCTACTGTGATGATAATGGTCACCAAGAATCGCCAATCCATGACATTCATTAAATTCTAACTAATTTCAGAAAACCCTCTTTCAAGTTAGGCCCAAGTATATATGTTTATTATAGCACTTGATAAGACGCGCTAGACATGCTAGGTCAGTGGAGTTCCGTCTCATCACTTAAAGGCGGCTGTGTAAGCCAGTCCACTTGGGAAATCTTAAATATCTGTAGAAAACTGGGAACCCTGTAAACATGAAGCGAATGAAATAAACTATCATGAACAGAGTAGCAATGATAGGAAGAATCAACAAATAGTTAATTTGGGCAGCTAGAATCGTGCTGGCAACCTCGTGCCAAATATAATAAATGGTGTAACCAACGAGCGCGGAGAACACTATAAAGATGATGGGTAGCCAATACGGGGGAGGACGGGTCAGAAATTCGCCAATGTAATCTATCTCACCAGCACCCATGATAATGCCAGAGCATCTTATCCTTTCAGACTTAGTATGCAAAACCTCAACCATGACACCGTCATCATGGTCAAGATAAAGAAAATCAACCTCGATTGCCTCATCTCCATCCTTGATAACATATCTCACTGAGAGCTTGTTTACCTGTTTGCTTGTTGCCAAGGCAGTCGGTTGGTCGAGTATTTTGGCTCCCTCAAAGTGAATGGTAACGGCTTCAGCTACGTCAGCCTTTCGAATAGTTTCAGTTCCTATGTTGAAAAATACGAACACAGTTCGGTAAACATCGTCAACCGGCAATCCACGGAAAGTCATCTTAAGCTCTGATGGAGAGCCGGTTCCTATGCCTATTATTATTCTCGTGTTGAGAGCCCAAACTGGTTTTTTCTTCTTAGCAAGCTTGAAGGCTAAGACTACTGAAAGAACTACTGTAGCCACGAAGAATATGACTGCCAGAATTATGCACAAGTCCATCGTTAACGTCCTTGTTAGCTCATTGCTCTACCAAATTAGCAATTCGTGTTACTCATCAGCTACAGCATACATTGTAATCGTAATGGTGGCACTTGCAGAAGAATTGCTAGTTATTTCGTTGTTGGAATTGCTCGTATCAGCGATAGAAATGTCAATATCACTTAGGCCAAATAGAACTCGCCCTGCAGCTAGAATTGCAAGGATGATTAGAGGTTTCTTTGCTTCAACCACCTCTAAGTTTAATTATATCAGAAGACATCGCGTGCGACAAAGTTTTCTATGAGAGATTGTGTCCAGTGACACGCTTTATTTTTGACTTGATTACAAGCTCACTGGAGCTTGAGGTTTGTTGCTATTCCGAATGTTATAATTGGAATGACGAGCAGATGTGGAGAGATATACTAATAATAACTGCCTTCGTGCTTGCTGGGCTAACGTACTTTGGACTAACACCCAGACGTCTATCTGAATATGCCGAAACTGCAAAGGGTGAGATAGCTAAGAGAAGCCTCTATCAGAAAGCCGCCCCATTTCTTATGTTTGCAGCAACTCTGTTTTACCTCTTCTCTGTCATATGGGAGTTTGAGACTTTTGGATGGTCGAACTCTTTGATGCTCATATCAATTCTGCTTTGTTTATGGGGTGGCATCATGGTTTGGCAATTATCAGAAAGGAAAGCGAAGGTAGTGAGGGTCGTAGCATATTCAGCGCTGTTGCCCGTATTGGTTGCTGGTGTCATATTGAGTGATATGCTTTTATGGCAGAAACTTGTTTATCCTTTAGGTGGAGCTGGTATCGGATTCGGTCTTGGTCGACTAACCGATTACGTAGATGCGAAACTCAAAAGTAGACGCTCCTTGGGGGAAGGAAACGAATAAACCCAGCACCACTACCAAGTAGATGACCTTAAGCACAACCTGCTATTCATCAGCCACAGCATACATCTCAATTATACCACTTGCTAGTCAGTGAAGTTTGAGGGTGTATTTATAGTTCCTGCTGATGCCATATGTGAGCCAAGGCCGAGGCAATCACTGCCTCTGAGAGTGTTGAGATTGTTACCTATGCCGAGGATGGTCGGCGTTTCTTGAACCATCCCCAGATATTAGGTCTCCGCAAAGCGCCTTTAACCTCTTGGGAAACTGGGAATCCTATTTCCTCCTGCAAGTATCGAGGGAAGGCCGGATTTTCTATCAAAGTTGCCGCCTCCTTGGATAAATCTTCATTATCAGGCAGCCTGTTTTGCAGACAGTAGGCCACATATCCGGGTATAGTAGTTATAAACTGATTCAGCGGAGATAGCTTATGATAAGGTATGCCCTCTATATTACGGGCTAATGTGGCCGCGAAAATTGGCACTCTTTCTTCGGGAGGAACTGATAACATATCCATTACTATTTCAAAACAGGCTTCGTATTCAATGCCCCTTGAGAGAGTCTGATTAAAGGTGACTGCTAACTCATACACCCAATCCCAACAGATTTTGTGTAAATCTTCTGATATTTCCACTTCTTAGGCTCTTTCTAATCTACAGCTAGCCTCTCCGAATCCGTTGGCTGGCCTAGTCCCCAGCAGCATACATCGTAATTATACCACTTGCTAGCTCAGCGAAGTTTGAGGATAGCCATATGAAGAAAAGGCTACAGGGGATATTTGCCACCCCAACGTATTCCCCAACTACCATCTTCTTTTTGGAATAGCTCACCCCTTCTGTATCCAACTTTCCCTGTATCTGCATCAAGTCTAGCTTGAGCCTGTGCTTTGCTTAATTCAGGAGTCGTAATCTCAACTCTAGGACCAGCAACACCTGCATAAGCGGTAGCGACAGGTGGTTTAATAACTATATTTCTTGGTGAACCAGGTGGGAACTCAAGCTCGTCTTCACTTGGTTTATAGAATTCGAGAACCCTTGTTAAATTGGTATCTATTCTTGATAAGATTTCAGTGTATCTTATGTCCGATTTTGCTGATATTCCTACAGCTATCAAACCCAATCCAACAGAAAACAACGCAAGGGAAATCCCTAATAGATTAATCTGTAAATCTGTGCTTATAGGTGCAATAAATACTGCGAGTAAAAAAAGTGTGCCAAGAATGAAAGCTACGAAACCTGGAGGCTCCAACCTAATCTTAATTTGACCCCAGAAACCCAGTTTTTGCTTATCATAATCTGGCATATTCGTTATTTATCTCCAATAATCCGTCAGTCACAAATCTGCTAGCTGGTCTACTCATCAGCCACAGCATACATCATAATTATACCACCTGCTAGTTCAGTGAAGTTTGAGGATAGCTTCACCTTCTGCACTCAGGGCATATAGTTTGCGGCGCTCATGTTGCTCTCAAGTAAGGCCCTAATACTTCAGGAATTAATTCGGTCGAATTAGCTTCTATGTAGCTGCCCTGGATGCGGCGTCCTTGAGTTGTCCCGGGAACAGCGGCTCGTGTCTTACGTCTACCGGTATGGGGTATCGAATGCCGGTCTGGTGGGTGGCTTCAAGCCCCCTTATAACCGAGTCAAGCCAGTTTGCCGGTATAGTGAAGGCCATCTCCCCATCTTGCACCATCGCCCAGACTCTATCGCCATTTCCCGGGAGCACTACCTTTGGCTCCCCAGTCTTGAATGTTTGCAGGACTCCTTCAGTGCAGGTCCCACCCCGGCCGCTGAACATAGACTGCACGCTCACACCTGTTTCCTGGGTGGCTCCATGCACCAGCCGCATCAGTTGAGCAGGATTGCAGAATACCATAACCAGGTCCGGGTCGATTTTTGTCCTTTCCAGAGGAGAGAAAATCACACCGGCATACATGCCATTGCTCAGTTTAACTTGCTCTACAGCCTCCATCGTAGTCTTTGCAGCATTCTCGTTAGCTGAGTATTTCATTACTATCATGAAATCAATCAGGGCTTTCTCGCTCTCAGATTCAGACTCGCTCCATCCATAGGTATAGGCTGCGATCGGACAGGCGTTATCATCGGCCGTCATTCCCACCGTCCAGCCGTACTTGCGGGTCATCGTCATACCGACGCAGGGGTTTGTCTTGAACCCCATGTCCCGCGAAGGACGGCGGGTCCTCTCCGGGAAATCGTCAACGCTTTTAACCAGCTTAACGGCGATAGGGAAGGTCAGGGGTCTTATGAGTCTGTTCAATGCTTCCGCTTTTTTGGTCCAGTCTGTCATGATGTCACCTCCAGATTATTGTAGTGCGACCCTTCAGGGTCGTGCAGCACGAGGCTAAAGCCTCGCACTACATTCCTAAACACCCTATAGTTTATTGAGAGTAACAGTTTATAGTACGCCATCCGTAAGCGGCGCTTATGTTACTTTCAGGTAAGGCTCTAACACTTCAGGGATTAATACCGTGCCATCAGCTTGCTGATAGTTTTCCAGCACAGCGATAAGGACCCGGGGTAGAGCCAGTCCCGAGCCATTGAGCGTGTGAACAAGCTGTGATTTGGCGCCAGGCTCAGGGCGATAGCGGATATTGGCCCGCCTCGCCTGAAAATCACCACAATTGCTGCAAGAACTGACCTCGAGCCATTCATCACAGCCGGGAGCCCACATTTCAATATCATATGTTTTGCAGGCGGCAAAGCCGAGGTCTCCGGTACATAACTGCACCACGCGGTGAGGTATGTCCAGCTTCCGGCATATGTCCTCGGCATCGGCTACCAGTTTCTCCAGCGCTTCGTCGGAGCTTTCAGGGTCGGTAACCTTGTAGAGCTCCACTTTGTCAAACTGGTGCCCCCGCTTAATGCCCCTGGTGTCTGTGCCGGCAGCCATCTTCTCTCGACGGAAGCAAGGAGTATAAGCGACATAATGAAGGGGCAAGCTATCGGCACTTAATATTTCATCACGGTGGAGGTTGGTTAACGGTACCTCTGCCGTGGGTATAAACCAGAAGTCATCTTCTTCGTCGTGGTATAAATTATCGCCGAACTTGGGTAAATTTCCTGAGCCGACCATGCACTCTCGCTTTACCATAAAAGGAGGATAGATTTCTTTATAGCCATGCTCGCTTACATGGATATCGAGCATAAATGAGATAAGCGCTCGTTGGAGACGTGCTCCCAGCCCTTTGAGAACATAAAACCTGGTCCCTGAGAGCTTCACTCCCTGCTGGAAATCTATTATGCCCAGTTTTTCTCCCAGCTCCCAGTGAGGCAAGGGCTTGAAGGATAACTCCCTTGGTTTGCCCCAGGTACGCACTACCACGTTATCAACCTCGCCTCTCCCTGAGGGCACGCTGGGGTGGGGGATGTTGGGTAACTCCAGTAGCAAGGAATCAAGGTCGGCCTTAGCTTCTTTGGTCTGCTGCTGCAAGGAAGATACTTGCTCTCCCAATTGACGCATCTGGGCGATGAACTGAGGTGGTTTTTCCTTGCTTTTGCTCAGTTGTTTGCTTGCCTCGTTATGTCGGGCGCGGAGTTCCTCGGTTTGACGAAGCAAGCTGCGATAGCGGCCGTCAATCTCAAGGATGCTATCGAGAGCAAAACTATCGCCTCTTTTCTCCAGAGCCTGGCGAACAAGTTCAGGGTTTTCACGAATAAGTTTAATATCAAGCATTTTTGAGCTCCAAAGCTCAAAAGTAGTCAGTAGTCAGAATTCAGTAGTCATTAGCCACCTCCCCCCTACTGACTTCTGACTCCTAGCTTCTTCCCCATTTTAGGATTTGTCATATTTTGTATTTTTATTCTTTTGTCTTTAACTGGGGGAAAAGTATCACTTCTCGAACAGATTGCTGATTTGCAAGCAGCATCACCAGGCGGTCGATGCCTATCCCCAGACCACCGGTAGGTGGCATCCCATACTCCAGAGCCTGAAGAAAATCTTCATCGGCGATTTCCACTTCCTCATCGGCAACCTGTTCTTTTAGCTGCTGGCGAAACCTTTCCCTTTGCTCCAGGGGGTCATTAAGCTCGGTGAAGGCATTGGCAATCTCCATGCCAGCCACAAAGCCCTCAAATCTCTCTACCAACCGGTCATCACCCCGCTTCCTCTTGGCCAGGGGTGACATTTCCACAGGGTAATCCAAGAGGAAAGTCGGCTGAATAAGCTTTGGCTCGACAAAAGAGGAAAGCAATTCGTCTATCAGCCTGCCCCTCCCTTTGCTTGGTTCGACTTCCATTCCCAGCTCTGTCATCCGTGTCCTAAGTGAAGCAGCATCAGGATAGTCTTCAAAATCAATGCCACAATAATTTTTTATTGCCTCACGAAGGTAAAGCCTTTGCCAGGGGAGACCAAGGTCAATGGTTTTGTCGTTGCAAGCAAGCTTGGTATCACCCAGAACCTCCTGAGCTATATGAGCGAGCATCTCCTCAACCAATCTCATCATGTCATTGTAATCGCTATAAGCTTGATAGCACTCAAGCAAGGTGAATTCCGGGTTATGTCTAACAGAAATGCCTTCATTGCGAAAGGCATGCCCCATCTCGTAAACTTTGTCAAAGCCGCCTACCACCAGTCTCTTGAGATGGAGCTCCAGGGCGATTCGCAGATAGAGGTCTTCATCAAGGGCATGGTGATGGGTGACAAAGGGGCGTGCCAATGCTCCGCCGGCATGGGGCTGAAGCACCGGAGTTTCTACCTCCATAAACCCCTGCTTATCGAGAAAACTTCTTATGGCAGTGATAATATTGCTACGCAAAGTAAAAATGCTTTTACTCTCCTCGTTGGAAATGAGGTCGAGATATCTCTGCCGATAGCGTTTTTCTACGTCAGCCAGCCCATGCCACTTCTCTGGCAGCGGGCGAAGGGATTTACAGAGCATGGTGAAATCGGATACCTCCAGAGTGAGCTCTCCAGCTCTTGTCCGGAAGAGCTTCCCTTTTGCTCCGATAATGTCGCCAATATCAACATCTTGAAGGAATTCGTATCTCTCCCGGCCCAGAAGGTCGTAGCGCAAAGAAAGCTGTATCTTCCCCGAGCTATCGCGAATATCAAGAAAGGACATCTTACCCATAGAACGCTTTGATATAATGCGGCCAGCCAGTGATATGTCCTGAGAGCTCTCCCCTTGCTGCTCAAAAAGGGTTATTGCCTCTCGAACGGTGTGGCTGGGATGATAGGAGTGGGGATAAGGGTCTATGCCGCGAGCCCGAATTCTGCTCAGGCTATCCAGCCGCTGTTCAGTTATGCGTTCTAATCTTGAAGTCATCAGAAATCAAAAGCCCAAAATACAACTGAAACCGCAAAATTAACTCTTTCCCCATCGCCCTCCACCTTTGGCAAATTCACCCGCTCCCAAAATCTCCTTAGCTTCCTCTGCCAGACGCTTGGGCACCATTACTTTCACCTCACCTAACCCATCAACTGTAATGCCGTAAACCAGACCAGCGCTCTCGTAGCTTAGGAGAACTGATATACCTTCGCTCTCCAACCGTCCCTTGATTATTTGCGCCTCCATGTACCTGGTAGTGCACACAGAAACCAATTGTTTCCTTGCAGACATAGCTCCTGCCTTCGTTTATTTTAGCAGAAACTCTTGGAGTATTGCTAAAACGATGGATATTGTATAAAATTTGCCCTGTTGCCCAAGGGGCTCCATCACAAATCTAAAATTCTAAAGGAGGGAAGATGATTTGAACGCGCTTGCAAGACATCTGCTACTGGAACTAAAAATATGCAATGAGGAGGTGCTAGATGACTTAGATTTTCTTAAAGATTGTCTTAACGAAGCCGCCATTCAAAGTGGCGCTACCGTAGTGGGCGAGTCCTTTTATCATTTCTCCCCTCACGGAGTGAGCGGAGTGGTCAATATCGCTGAATCGCATATTGCCATTCATACCTGGCCGGAATACGGGTACGCTGCCGTAGATGTTTTCACCTGTGGGGATGATGTAGACCCGGGAAAGGCTGCCAGGGTGATAACAGAGAGACTGGGGGCCAAGAATCACTCCATAATCGAGCTTCGCAGGGGAATTATAGAGGATAGCCAGGTCGGGTGTGCAAAATGAAAGATAACGACCCTGATAAACATAGATGGTTTTCTGACTATATAAGTCCTGACCTTACTATGCTGCATAGCATTAAGGAGAGGATATATTCAGGACGAAGTAAGTTTCAATCCATCGATATTGTCAACACGGGCAGCTTCGGTATCTGTCTCGTCCTCGACGGCAAGATTCAATCCAGCGAGGCAGATGAATTTATTTACCATGAGGCTCTGGTACACCCAGCTATGCTTACCCATCCCCAGCCAGAGAGGGTATTCATTGCCGGGGGAGGTGAGGGTGCCACCTTACGGGAAGTCCTGGCACATAAGACGGTAAAAAGGGCTGTCATGGTGGATATTGATGAAGAGGTTGTAAAGCTTTGTCGCCGCTTCTTGCCCACCTGGCACCAGAATGCTTTCGATGATCCCCGGGCAGAGCTTCATTTCGTCGACGCCAGAAAATACTTGGATGAAAGTAGCGACAAATTCGATGTCATCATCATTGACCTGGCTGATCCCTTGGAGCAAGGGCCAGCACGCTTGCTATACACCCAGGAATTCTACCAAATAGTTAAACAAAAACTAGGGCCCGATGCCATTATGTCAGTGCAGGCTGAACCTGCTGAATGGAGAAACCTAGATAATTTCACCGCTATTACCAGTACATTGAGAAACGTTTTCCCGATAGCCCGCCCCTACCAGGTCCATGTACCTTCCTTTCTGGGCTTATGGGGCTTTATCGCGGCTTCCCAAAGCCTTGACCCCTCTGAACTGACTCCTGAGGAAATTGACACCAGAATTTCAACAAGAATATCAAAAAAGCTAAAATCCTACGATGGCCTTACCCATCAAGCCATGTTTACTATCCCCAAACACATTCGCCGACAGTTAGCTGCAAGCAAAAGAATCATCACCGACAAACAACCTATCTCTGCCTATTGACTTGCCCGTACAAATTACTTCTCTGCCGTTTCTAACATCTTTTTAGTAGTTTTTTCTAATTCCACCTAAAAAATAACTGCTCACGCCGATGTCATGAGCGGCTCTTTGCCTTCTGTGTCCTCAATCCTCCGGACTTTTTGCCGTTTCCTCGGCAGAACCCACCGCCTCCTCTTTTCCTTTTGAAAGATACAGCTGGCTTGTACTCGATTTCACCCGTGGCACTATTTTCCCACCACAATGAGGACAAAGCATCCCAACAGTTTGTCTCGAAGTAAAGATGATGCTGACAATTCCCACGACCGCCAGCGCTATTCCTACGCCCATTACCACCCACCAAACTGCTTCCCCGAAGTCAGGCCTCCTTAGAAAAAGGCCCAGGATTATCAGCGCAGCACCCAGAACCACCCACACCAGCACCGTCAGAATATCGTACCTTTTATAAGTCATTCCCCTACCTCCTATACTAGACTATAGATAAAGTAGCATCTATCTCCTACGTTGTCTAGCCCCTGTCGGCTTCTCTAAAGGCCTTTTCCATTTCATAGGTTTAAGCCCCGGAGGTTACAGAGAGCCCGTTAATCGGGAATTGTTAGTAAGGAGTTTATAGATAACTGTGCCGCGCCGGAGAGAGCACAATCAAGTTTGAAATTGCCGAATATACACTGTGGACGATTGTTCAGCTGGAACTACCTGTGAAAACTCGGATAACCCACCACTGATGACATTATTTCACTTTCTTCTGCTGCCTATCGTGTATTATGTCTTTCATTATGCCTTTAGCCAGGACTTGTCTAAGATCGGGCAGATTGCGAACCAGCATGAAAAGGTCGATAACCAACACATAACGCACCAGCATCAGCGAGCCTTCCAACAACCAGATGAATAGAGGCAACAGGCCGAATCCAATAAATAGAGCCGCCATAAATTTACGGGTGGTAAAGAACGGAATGGCTACTAGTGCCAGTGTAACAAGCATTGCCTCGGGGGCCAGCACGAAAAAAATACCTATAATGGTGGCTGAACCTCGTCCACCCCGGAAACGTGCGAACACAGGGAAGTTATGCCCCACCAGAGCCGCAAAGCCAGCCCCGAAGACCCAGAATTCCGAAACGTTAAGAGCTCGGGCAATGAGTATAGCCCCTGCCCCCTTGGCGACATCAACAATACCGACAAGTACGCCTTCATGGGCACCGATTTGGCGCATAACATTAGCGGCACCCATGTTACGCGAACCGACATTCCGAATATCTACGCCTTTCCTCATGCGAGACACAATGTAGGCTGTAGGAATAGAGCCTAAAAGATACCCGATGATTATGCTTGGAATACCTAGTAGCATGTCCTCACCCCAAAGAATGCCTTATGTTGTACTCATGGTGACACAGCACCCTTGGACTCCGTGAAAAGAATTTTCAGGTCAAGCTAAACCCGTTGTATCCTCCGTCATTTTCTATCGCTGCTAGGTGGCAGATTGCCTGTCTCCAAGTACGCTAACAACAATGAGACCAGGCCCCGTGTGCGTGCCGATAACAGGGCTTGTACGCGAGAGGTAAATAGGAATTTGAGGATACTTTGAGTGAAGCCTCTGCATCAACCTGTTTGCCTCATCCAGGTCAATGGCATACTCCACAGCTAACCCTTCAACGTTGCCAAAGCTT
>Ga0315533_1000837_pt1 | contig 25039 bp, 20 predicted proteins | sample SalMarSW160130MG_FD_203081 | JGI IMG/M metagenome (GOLD analysis project Ga0315533, IMG submission 203081) | Salt marsh sediment microbial communities from the Plum Island Ecosystem LTER, Massachusetts, United States - Salt Marsh Sediment SW1601-30 ... | reverse complement strand
TCTGGTCTTTCAGGTTTAATCAAAACTGCCATAAGATGAGCGAGAATCATTGTAGTCCATAAAAAAATTTGGGTAACTACTTGATATACCATAATCTTTCAATTTTTTTTCCGGAACTGGGGGTATAAGACGCCACAATAGCATATGTCAGGGTCAAACCTTTAATTATCAATTTACACAAAGACAGCAAAACCTTGATCAAATTACAGTTTTCACCAAGCCTGCTGGTAGATAAAATAGAGAGTATTTCGGTCTCTGTCAAGTAAAATCTCTGCCTGAAAGGTCAGATTCCATCCGACTGAGAATATCAGAGTAAACTCAGCCACCTGCGGCGGGGCTTATTTTGAGAGGATAACAGGATTTACCGGATTTTTATTCCTGCTGTCTATTATTGTAACCCGCATTTGGATCGTAACATTCAAATCAGTTGCCAGAGGCACATTTGAATTGGGGGACCTGTCTGCATGCACCGCACAGGCAGGGAGGTCTCCAGACCTTTCAAGAGCTGTCAGGAGGTAACTCCTGACAGCACACTTTTGATGCGAATATACTTTCACCCCCTCCTTAGTCCTCCCCCATCAAGAGGGAGGTGACTGTCTTCGATGCCTTGCCCTGTGGCGGGGGGGTTATCCTGATCATCCCCTCCAAAAGTTGAAATTCCCAAGCTTAAGGGAATTTTTGGGTTGACCTCACAAAGCAAAATTGTTACCATTGGGCATCGGAGGTCAATCTATGAAAGCTGTGATTATGGCCGGGGGTTTGGGAACGAGGCTGCACCCCCTCACCGTTAATCTACCCAAACCACTTATTCCCGTGGTAAATAGGCCTTTACTAGAACACCTGATTCTTCATCTCCAGGGCCAGGGCATTACCCAGTTTATCCTCCCCCTCTTCTTCCAGCCAGAGAGAATAGAGGATTTCTTAGGAGATGGAGAGAGGTTGGGAGTTGAAGTCACCTATTTAAAGCCTGAAGAGGATTATGGCACCGCCGGCTGCGTGAAATATGCAGAGGACCTTTTGGATGACACATTTCTGGTGGTCAGCGGCGATCTCCTCACTGACTTCAACCTCAGGGAGATCATCTCCTTCCACAAAAAGAAGAGGGCAGGCTTTACCGTTGTGCTTACCAGGGTCCAGGATCCCCTTTCCTATGGGGTGGTGATCACGGACAAGGAAGGAAGGATATCCAACTATTTGGAGAAGCCCTCCTGGGGTGAGGTATTCAGCGATACCATAAACTGTGGCATCTATGTGGTGGAACCTGAGGTTCTGACCAAGGTCCCTCCCCAACAACCCTTTGACTTTAGCAATGACCTCTTCCCTTCCCTCCTCGAGGACGATTTCCCCCTCTACGGCCTTGTGGGTACAGGGTATTGGAGGGATGTGGGGAACATAGACGATTACCGATTGGCCAACTGGGAGCTCTTAGAGGGAAAAGCACAATTGCCTTTTAAGGGAGAATTCATCCACAGGGAGGGAGCAGAGGTATGGATGGCTGAAGGGGTGGAGGTGGAAGAGGGAGTTGTGTTTAACGGAAGAGTAGTAGTTGGGGAGAAGAGCAAACTTAAAAGGGGGGCCAGGATCTCCTCCTCAATTATCGGCCCCGCATGCCTGATAGGGGAGGGAGCAGAGATAGAGAAATCCATCCTCTTTCCGGGGGTAAGGATAGGGGAAAGGGCCAAGCTACAGGGGACAATCTTAGGCCCCCAGGCAGAGGTCGGGGCCGAGGCCATTCTCTCTCCCTCCTCGGTAGTGGGTGATGGCTGTCTCATCGGCCAAGGAGCCGTAATTAAGGAAAATGTGCGGATCTGGCCATCCAAGAGGGTCGAGGCCGGTTCTACCCTTTCCTCGGCCCTGGTCTGGGGTCAAAGGTGGAATAGGGAACTCTTCACCGAGGCCAAGGTAAGTGGCATCTCCAACTTAGAACTCACCCCTGAGTTTGCCGCTAAGTTAGGGGCGGCTGCCGGGGCATTTTGGGGCAAGGGCAGTTGGGTAGCCGTTACCCAGGATCCGAGCAGCTCATCTCAGATGATCAACAGGGCCTTAACCAGTGGGCTCCTCTCCGCTGGTGTCTTGGTTAAGGATTTAGGGGTTACCCCCCTTCCCTTGCTGAGGTTTGAGCTGAAATGGGGGGAGGAAACCGCTGGAATCCATATCCGTCAATCCCCCTATGAGGGGAGGATCTCAGACATAATCTTCTTTGACGAGGGGGGAAAGGACCTCTCCGTGCGCCGCACGAAATCCATAGAGAGGCTCTTCTTCAGGGAGGATTTTCCCCGCCCTTCCTTTGAAGCGATGGGGAAGCTGGAGCATTCCACCCAGGTAAAGGAGGTATACAAGGAGAAGTTCTTGGAGGCCATAGACCTCCCCCTTCTGGCCTCTCAGAGACCCAAGTTAGTGATAGATTATTCTCATGGATCTGCTGCCACCGTCTTCCCTCCCATTTTGGGGAACTTAGGATGTGAGGTCGTCTCCCTGAATGCCTACTTAGACCCCCAGAGGCTCACGCGCAGCCCAGAAAACTTCACCAGTTCCCTGAACCAGCTCTCCTCCATAGTAACCTCCATAGGGGCCGCGGTGGGTTTCCTCTTGGATGTCGTTGCCGAGAGGCTCTATATAGTGGACTCCTCGGGCAGAACCCTGAGCAACGATATGGCCTTGCTTTTGGTGGTCTTACTTTTCCTGGAGATATACAAGCCAGAGAAGATCGCTGTTCCCATCACTGCCTCCCAGGAGGTGGAGAAGCTGGCCGAGGAAAGAGGGGTGGAGGTCATCCGCACAAGGGACGATCACCGCGCAATGATGGAGGTTGCCGAGCTAGCCGGGGTGGGCCTTGTGGGGGGAACCAGGGGGGGATTCATCTACCCTGACTTTCAGGTGGGAAGTGACGCTATGTTTGCCACTGTGAAGATATTAGAGCTCCTGGCCAAGAGCGGGAGAAAGATAGCAGATTTGGTGGAGGAAATTGGAGAGCCAAAGCTGGTCAAGAGGGAGGTCTTCTGCCCCCGGGAGAGAAAGGGGAAGGTGATGCGCGCGCTGCTCAAGGAGACTGAGGGCATCTCGCAGGATCTAATCGACGGGATAAGGCTGCACTATCCAGGGGGATGGGTTCTCTTGCTCCCCGATTCCCACCGCCCCTTTTTCCGCATCCTGGCCGAGTTCGCTGATCCTGCTGAGGGGGAAAACCGCACAGAGGAGTTTATGGAAAGGATAAAGTTCATCCAAGAGAAAGGGGATGTAGATTGAGAAACATAACGGTTGTGGGAGTTGGTTATGTGGGGCTGGTAACCGGGGCCTGTCTGGCCGATTTCGGCAATAAGGTGATCTGCGTGGACAATGACCCCAAGAAGATTGAACTTTTGCAGGGGGGCACTATACCCTTCTATGAATCGGGATTGAAGGAGATGGTGAGGATAAATACCTCCAAGGGGAGGCTAGAATTTTCCCTTGACCTCCCCTCTGGGGTTGGGGAGTCAGAGGTAATCTACCTGGCCATAGGAACTCCACCCCGGCCAGATGGGGGCGTCGATCTGAGGGACTTTCTCCAGGCCGTGGAGGAGATTTCCCCTTTGATCGATAGTTATAAGGTTATTGTGGACAAAAGCACAGTCCCGGTGGGGACAGCCCACAGGGTAAAAAAGATATTGGAGGGTAAGATAAATAAAGGGATAGAGTTCGATGTCGTCTCTAACCCAGAATTTCTCAGGGAGGGATCGGCCATCGGGGATTTTATGCGGCCCAATCGAGTGGTTGTCGGAGCAGAGAGTGAGAGGGCCTTTGAGATAATGGCTGATATCTATCGTCCCCTCTACCTCTTAGAGACCCCGATTATCAGGACCAACTGGGAAACGGCCGAGCTAATTAAGTATGCCTCCAATGCCTTCTTGGCCACCAAGATCTCCTTCATAAACGAGATGGCCAATCTCTGCGAGAGGGTAGGAGCGGACGTACAGGTGGTGGCCAGAGGTATAGGCCTGGATGGCAGGATAGGTACAAAGTTCCTCCATGCCGGGCCGGGATTTGGTGGCTCCTGTTTTCCCAAGGATACTATGGCCTTGGCCTCCATAGCGAAGGAGGCCGGAATGGAGGCTAAGGTTGTTCAGGCTACAATCGAGGTGAATCTCCAGCAGAGAAGGGGAATGGTGGAGAGGGTGAGAAGGGCATTGGGGGAGATCAAGGGGAAGCAGATAGCCATCCTGGGCCTAGCCTTCAAGCCAAACACAGACGATATTAGAAACTCCCCATCCATATACCTAATTGAGGAACTTCTAAAATTAGGGGCCCGGATAAAGGCCTATGATCCTATGGCTATGGAGAATGCCCGGATGATTTTGGATGGGGCCGAGTTTACCCCTGATCTATACTCCGCCTGTCAAGGGGCAGATCTGGCCGTGATTATGACCGAATGGAACGAGCTGCGGGAACTGGATATGGGGAGGATAAGGAAACTTTTAAGGAAACCCATCCTTCTGGATGCTAAGAACATCTACAATCCAAGGGAGATGAGAAAGTTGGGATTCACCTATTATTCCATAGGTAGGGGGTAATGATGAGAGAAACCGAGATCAACCAGATAAAAGACAAGGTTACTGGCTTGCTTCAATCTGGGGGGATCGAACCCGCAATGAAAGAGAAACCCCAGCTTGCGCCCATCTCCATCAGCACTAAGTCTGGAATGGCCAAACTAATAGACCATACCCTGCTTAAGCCTCAAGCTACCCCAGTTGATATAGAGAGGCTCTGCCAGGAGGCGAAAAGCTTTGGCTTTGCCTCCGTCTGTGTCAACCCCTGCTATATTACCCAATGTGTTGCTAGCTTGTCGGATAGTGGGACAAGAATCTGTTCAGTGGTTGGTTTCCCGTTGGGGGCTAACCTCCCAGAAGTAAAGGCCTTAGAGACGAAGCTAGCAGTTGACCAGGGGGCCCAGGAGGTAGATATGGTGATGAACATAGGAGCATTGAAGTCAAATGACCTCCTTCTCCTTGCCCGGGATATGCAGGCCGTTCTCCAGGCCGCTGGGCCGAAAACTGGGGTAAAGATTATCATTGAAGCAGCCCTCTTAAGCGATGAGGAGAAGGTAAAGGCCTGTGTAGTTGCCCAATGGGTAGAGGCAAACTTTGTGAAAACATCCACTGGCTTTGGCCCCGGTGGTGCTACGATCTCTGATGTGGCCCTGATGAGGAAGACCGTTGGTTGGGGGATGGGAGTGAAAGCAGCCGGAGGGATAAGGGACTTTCAGACCGCGCTCCAAATGGTAGAAGCTGGCGCCAGTCGCATCGGAACAAGCTCAGGAGTAAAGATTGTTGGATGAGGGGAAGGGGGAAATTCCTCACAGCGGACAACTGTTTATAGGTTGATTGTTAGAGGTTAACCGCTGATTTCTGATTCCCGTGAACCGTTAATGGCTAACCATGTGGGGGCAAATATGCAGATTAAACTGACTTTCTTAGGAGCAGCGCAAAATGTCACCGGCTCCAGATACCTGGTGGAGACCAAAAAAGCCAGGTTTTTAGTGGATTGCGGGCTCTATCAGGAAAGGGAGTTAAAGCAGAGGAATTGGGAACCATTCTCCTTTCCACCGGAGGCCCTGGATGCCCTTCTCTTAACCCATGCCCATCTTGACCACTGTGGGTTGTTGCCTAAGCTAATCAAAAGTGGATTCCAAGGGAAAATCCATTGCACCGCGGCAACAGCGGAGATAACCCAGATTGTGCTCTTGGATTCTGCCCATATCCAGGAAGAGGATGCTGAGTTCAAACGGAGGAGACATAAACGGGAGGGGAGAAAGGGACCACATCCGGAGATCCCCCTCTACACGACTGCTGATGCGCGTAGCTCCCTTTCTCTCCTTTCACCATTAAAATATGAGGAGCCACTGCAGATAGGTGAAGGGGTAGAGGCCACCTTTTATGATGCAGGCCATATCCTCGGCTCGTCTATGATAAAAGTTAGGGTGAGGGAAAACGGGGAGGAGAGATCCATTCTTTTCTCCGGGGATATAGGCAGATGGGATAAGCCTATATTGCGTGATCCAACCCTATTTGATGAGGCGGACTACATCCTGGTGGAATCCACGTATGGGGACAGGTTACATCAGGATCAAGGAAACATAGATGAAATGCTCTCCGAGGTCATAAATTCCACCGAGAAGGCAGGGGGCAACATAGTTATTCCCAGCTTTGCTATCGAACGGTCACAGGAAATCCTTTATCACTTGAACAACCTGTTGATGGAGAATCGCATCCCTCATCTAATGGTCTTTATGGACAGCCCAATGGCCATAGGGGTCAGCGAGGTCTTCGAACACTACCCCGAGCTCTTTGATCAGGAGATGATGGAGCTCATCCGTCGGCGGGAGTCACCATTCGATCTCCCCGGGCTGAAGACAACCAGAACCGCTGAGGAATCAAAGGCCATAAATCACATAAAGGGGACGGTAATCATCATTGCTGGCTCGGGTATGTGCACCGGTGGCAGGGTCAAACATCACCTGGTCAAGGAGATCCATAGAGCGGAGAGCACCATACTATTCGTGGGGTATCAGGCCTCTGGAACCCTGGGAAGGCAGATCGTAGAAGGAGCCAAGGAGGTGAGGATATTGGGGCAGCCATATCCCGTCAGGGCAAAGGTGGCACAGATACACGGCTTTTCCGCCCATGCGGACAGGGACGAGCTCTTCAGATGGACATCTAGCCTAAAAAAGCCCCCCAAACAGGTTTTTGTCACCCATGGCGAATCCCATGCCGCTCACCATTTTGCTAATTTCCTCCAAGAGAAGAAGGGCTGGAAGGTCTCTGTTCCCAGCTATCGTGATGAGGCAGTGCTGGATTAGCTGAACTTAGATTGCTTTGGGTTTCTCCCCTCACTATGGGAAATAGAATAGGGACACTTCCTATTTTTTTTAGCAACCGGGCTTGACAAGTTGTGAGAACGGAGCTTTAGCCCGTTCACTGGACTCAAACCCAAGGGGCCTGAAGGCCCTTAACCCGCACTAAAGTGCGGTAGAACCTTGCCTGATAGGGCAGAGTCCTACCAGCACATATCCGCGTAATTCTGCGTTAATCTGCGGTTCCCCGTCTCCTTCTACCCACCTTTTTCTCTGCCGTCAGAATCAGGGTTCTGACGACTCGTCAGAGCAGGAGCCCACGATACTAAAAGCCCAAATACAAAAGCCGACCCACCGAAAATTAATCCTCCAGCAGCCCGGCTGTCCTCAGTTATTGAACTCCAGCTTGAAATGTATGTTTCAGACCCCGGGCTTTGTGCTTTAAAACCCTCTCCGCTACACTCCTTCCCGCAGGTCAAACGGGATTAACCCATTCCATATCTTGCTTTCATAATAACAAATCATCTCCTCCCTGTCAAGGACTTTCCAGGGGTGCTAATTTTTGCTAGGCCATCGGTTATTATTAACCTTGATTTATTTTGGCAGATTTATTATGATTTGATATTATTGAACGGTCAGATGCCCTTATCTGACCGTTATCGGCCAGTTATTAAGTGCCCTTACCACCACGGCACGGGGGAGGGTGGCAGAAGAGGGGTTCTGCCACCTCGGTGATTCTTATTCGTGTAGATTCGTTTATTCGTGTCATTCGTGTTCCAGAGATTCAGTGAAATCTGTGTAATCTGTGGCCCTTGTTTGGATAAGACATTGTTTGAGACAAATACGAAGGGAGAAAAGATGAAGCGTAACTTTCTTTCCATTACCGATTTCAGCCGAGAGAAGATTGAGGATGTCTTTGAGCTCGCCGCAGAGCTAAAGGTAAAGACTAAAGAGGGAAGATGTCCCCAGCTTCTCTCCGGCAGATCAGTTGCTTTAATCTTCCACAAGCCGAGCCTGCGGACAAGGGTAAGCTTTGAGGTGGGGTTGAACCAACTGGGGGGAAGAGGGATTTATATCACCGCCCAGGAGATTCAACTGGGCAGAAGGGAGTCCATCTATGATGCAGCCAAGGTCCTCTCCCGCTTTGTGGATGGGGTGCTAATCCGCACATTCTCCCACCAGGATGTGCGGGAACTGGCCAAGTGGGCAGAGGTGCCGGTGATAAACGGCCTCACTGAGCTGCTCCATCCCTGTCAAATACTGAGCGACCTCTTTACCATCCAGGAGAAGAAGGGTAAGATATACGGGATAAAGATAGCCTACCTGGGCGATGGGAACAATGTGGCCAACTCCTGGCTCAATGCCTCTACTCGTGTCCAACTTGACCTGAGAATTGGAACAGCTCCGGGGTGTGAACCAGACAGGGGAATCTTCAGGAAGGCCAAAAATTCGACCGTAAGCAAGGTGACCCTAACCCACGATCCAAAGGAGGCGGTAAGAGGGGTGGATGTGGTCTATACGGATGTCTGGGCCAGTATGGGGGAGAAGGAGAAATCTGCGGAAAAGGCCCAACTTCTCAAGGGATTTCAAGTGAATAGCGAACTTTTAAGCTATGCTCACCCCGACTGTTTGGTCATGCACTGTCTCCCCGCGGAGAGGGGAAAGGAGATAACCGATGAGGTCATTGATGGCCCTCACTCAGTCGTCTTTGATCAGGCGGAGAACAGGCTTCATGCCCAGAAGGCCCTTTTGGTAAAGCTTTTGGGGTAAACAAAGTATACCCAAACCACAGATGAACGCAGCGAAGCCGCAACCAAAAACCCATCTCCTATCGTCACTCGTAGCGCGTGGCTCGTTATCCCCGAATCCTACACTTCTACCCCCGCTGAAACGGGGGGTAAGAGGACCTTAGCCCTCAATAAAAAGGGCCTAAAGGCCCTGAACCCGCACTAAAGTGCGGTAGAAATCATTGGGATTTGTTTCGGATTTCGACATTCGGATTTAGGATTTCCTTACTTGCCCCGTAGGGTGTGAAACTACCCACGGGGCAGGCTCCCCGCTCGACGGTTTGCCCGTCCCAGGCCGGGAAGGCGAGGCTTCGCTAAATTTTACCTTTTAACCCCCAGCTCCATATCTATCCCCTCCGTTTCCCACCTGGCCCGCACCCGCACCGTATCCGGGTAGACCGTGAAGAACTCTGCTGGGAAAAAGGGAGAAAGCTTCCCTTGATCAAAACGGTGGTTGAAGTTTCTGTCCAGCCAGGCCCTTAAGATATAGCGGCCACAAATTAGGCTCTCTAAGGTATAAGGACCTGGTTCTTTCAGTGGCTTTACATAGCCTATTTGACTATCCACGCACTTACAGGAGAGGACAACCATCCCTTTTTGGGTTGTATCCGCTAAGGTTATCTTCCCGGAGAGGGAGCCGAGGGTATCTGGATTCAGGGTGGAAAAACCGTAGGCAAGGGTGGAGTCGCTCAGCCTATTTCCGGCCAGATCCTTGGCCCTATCTCCCTCTAAAATAATCTGAAGAGATGATGATCCAGGAAGCCTCTCCTCGGGAATATAGCAACAGAGGTTGGGAAACGGCCAGTTAAAATTCCCAGAGATAGTATCACCTTCCATATCCAATAAGCCAAAACCCTTCTCTACCGATGGTTGATCCATAGGCTCAGAGAAGAAGAGCTTAACCCTTGTCCCCAGGGGGACAGCTTTGGCCCCATCTGGTGGGGACATCCATTGAAGGCTTGGAGGCACCGTATCGGGGAGGGAAGAGCCGGAAAAATTCACCTCAACGGATGAAAGGCTCAGTGCATTCCCCCACCTATCTCCTATCCCCTTCATCCTCAAGGTGTATCTCTTACCTTCCTCCTGCCTATCTGTCCAAAGGTAAACCCTGTCCATTTTCCCATAATCCGGATAGATCCCCTTGATGGGGAGTTTCCCCCCGGCGAAGCTCAGGAAGTAGTGGGAGGGGTTGAAGATCTGCAGGGAGTCCATAGGGTGATCGAAGACCAGCCGAAGTTTTCCCCTATCCATCGGTTGCAAGGAGATGAGATTCGGCGGAGTGGTATCTCGCAAGGCCAGGCTTAGGTAAAGCCCTTTAACAGAACCAATCCCCGTTGTCAGGTCCACCCTCTTAGGCGGAACCGCCAAGGGTTCAGAGGCTGGGTCCCACTTACCATCCCTGTTCTTGTCTAAGAGGGCAAAGATCAGATAGTTCCCCGCGGCCAGATAGCCAAATTGGAAGTGGCCGTCAATTCCAGATTGGGTAACATAATCTGGCGGAGCAGCAAGGGGATTCGCACCACCCAGAGAACGATAGGCCCAGATGCTTGCTCCCTCTATGGGTTCCCCTTGGAAAAAGGTCCTTCCGTCAATGGAGCCCTGATCGATGGAATCCCCAGTGGAAAAGGCAAATGTGTAGGCCTGGGAAAGGGGATTCCCGTGCAGATCCCGACACCCAGTTCCCAGGGTGACCACATAGGTGCAATTGGGAGAAAGATTAGTCGCAGGAGTAAGGGTTAAGAGCTGACCTTTCCAGCAAGCCTTATGGGACAGAGGCGGGGAGATAAATATCGACTCCTCCACCGACTTGCGATCCATTTGCTCGCTGAAGAAGACCTTCAGCCTTCTTTGGAGGGAAACCTTGGTGGCTAAGGAACGAGGTAGGTGATCGAGGATCTGCGGGAAGGTAGTATCCTCCGGCCCACCTCTGGGCGGTTCCTGCCGGGCACAGGAAAAAAAAAGAAGAGCCAGGAGAATAAAGGAGGAAAACCTAACCACAACCACCTATCCCCCTAATTTCTGGAGCCGCGCCTTTATCTCCCCATTTTGGGGATCCAACTGGAGGGCTTTCTTCCATTGGGTTTTGGCCTCTTCATATCTCCCCTCTCGATAGTATATCTGGCCCAGATGATCATAGATGGTGGCATCATCCCCTATCTTCTCCAAGGCTTCCTTTATCCTCTTCTCTGCCTCCGGCAACCTCCCCAATCTGAAGAGAAGCCAACCATAGCTGTCCAGATAGGCCCCATTCCCCGGATCTATCCTGAGAGCCTTTTTTATCAATTCAAGGGAGTCCTTAAGCTTTATCCCCTTGTCGGCATACATATAACCCAAATAGTTGAGGGCAGAGCTGTTCTGCGGATTGATGGCTATCACCTCCTGAAAGGTCTTCTCCGCTGAGGCAAACTCCCCACTCCGCTCATAGGCTACCCCTAAGCCAAAAATGGCCCTCTCGTTTTTGGGGCTTAGGGAAAGGGAAGAGGTAAAGGCGGGTATGGCCTGGGTATAAAGCTTTGCCTGGTTTAAGGAGATGCCCAAAAAGTAGAAGAGGTCTGAGTTACCCTTTATCCTCTGGGTTGCTTTCTTAAAGACCTCTACCGCTTTCCTTGGCTTGCTCTTCCTCAAGTATACCAAACCCAAGTTTATCCAGGCATCGGGAACGGTATCGTCCAAGCTGATGGATTGGCGAAACATCCGAATGGCGGACTCATACTCCTTCTTCTCCAAGTAAACCCTACCCAAGAAGAAGGAGAGGTCGGGCCGGGAGTGCACCAACTGGCCAGATGATTTGAACACCTTCTCTGCCTCATCAAATCTCTTCAAGGAATAGAGGAGAAGTCCTAACTTCTTCCGAGCAACTTGGTCATCGGGGTGGGATTTGAGGATTTCCTCATAATGATGGATGGCCTGATCGAACTTTTTCCCCCGCAAATAGAGGTTTATCAGATGGTGTCTGAGGTTCAAATCCCGCGGCCTCAGCTTCAGCACCTCCTCATACTGAGCAGTTGCCTCGTCAACCTTCCCCTTTTTCTCGTAGATCATCCCCAGTCCATATCTGGCCTTGGAGAGGTTGGGCTTTATATCCAGGGCCTTTTTGTATTTCTTCTCCGCCTCATCATATTTTCCCTCCTTGGCTAAGAGGCCGGCCAACTGGTTGAAGACATCAGGGGAGCTGGGCATAAGCTTAGTTAGCTTATTTAGATACCTGATGGCCGAAGGTTCATCCCCTACTTTTTGGGAGAGAAAGGCCAGATAATAGTAAGCCCCTTTCTCTCTAGGGTTAATCCTGACAACCTCCCTATACTCCTTGATGGCCAGGGAGTCCATGGCCTGATGCCTGTAGGAATCGGCCAAGAGTTTATGGAGGCCCTCCCTCTGCGGAGTAAGCTGCACCGCCTCCTGCAAGATCTGGGATGAGTGGGCAAAATTCCCTTGGCGGTAGTAAAGCTGGGCCAAGGAGAACCTCAATTCCACCGACTGGGGATCCCACCTCAGGGCCCGCTGGTATTCCACCAGGGCAGAGTCGGCCTTACCTCGTAATTGATAGATCAGACCCTGGGTGAAGTGCTCGTAGGCCTGAGGACTCACTGTTGATACCCCAACCTCTTTCTTCACTATCAATTGGGAGGTTGAACCACACCCCACAAACAGAAGAAGGCTCAAGATTATGAGTTTCGTCTTCATCACCCTGAATCTACATCCTCAGAAGGGAAAAGACAAGGGAAAAATGACTTGACACCTTTAGGATGAGACATTAACCTTAACCAATGATTAATGAACTATTATCAATGGAAAATGACACCTCAGGATTTTCCCTCTTTTTTTCATTTTAGCTTGCTAATTGCTAATTGTTAATTGACCATTGTATGATGGTCCACTTTTTGGTTCCGTGGTGAACTGTTATTATCTTGCACACTGATATCTTACTTCAAGGAGATAGCATGAATCAAAACTCCCCCAAAGGACCTTTTGTCCCCCCCGAGAAAAGAATCAATGAGCTAACCCTGAAAGCCATACTTTTGGGGGCGCTCCTCGCCGTAGTTATGTGTGCGGCCAATACCTACCTGGGGCTCTATGCGGGAATGACCGTCTCGGCCAGTATTCCGGCTGCCGTTGTCTCTATGGGCATCCTGCGGGGCATTTTAAAGAGAGGAACCATCCTGGAAAACAACATCGTGCAGACCATAGCCTCGGCGGGCGAGTCCTTAGCCGCGGGGATAATCTTCACCGTTCCTGCCCTGGTGATCACCGGGGTGTGGAAAGGGTTCAACTTCTGGTTAGTTACCCTTATTGCCATCTTGGGAGGATCCTTAGGGGTGGCCTTTATGATCCCCCTGCGCCGCACCCTTATTGTGGAGGAGAAGGAGCTTGTTTACCCTGAAGGAGTGGCCTGTGCGGAGGTCCTGGAGGTTGGGGAAAAGGGAGGCTCCGGGGTTGGCCATATCTTCTCTGCCCTCGGTATAGGAGGAGCTTTTAAGTTCTTGGTCTCCGGCATTTCAATTATCCAGGGAACGGTGGAGGGGGCCATTCGGTGGGGGAAAACGGCACTCTATTTGGGAAGCGACATCTCCCCTGCCCTTTTAGGGGTGGGCTTCATCGTGGGGTTTAACATCTCCCTTTTGGTCTTCATCGGCGGGGCGATAGGATGGATAGCGGGAATCCCCCTCTTTGGCCTCTTTAAGGGGATGGGTTTCGAAAGTTCCCCCCTGGATTGGGCCTGGGGTGTATGGAGCTCACAGATCAGATATATGGGGGTGGGAACTATGGTGGTTGGCGGCATCTGGTCAATCATCAAGGTGCGAAAGGGAATCTCCCAGGGCTTAAGGGAAGCCTTCAGTGGGATAAGGGAAATGGGCAGGGAAAAGCTCAGCTTACGCACCGAAGAGGATCTGCCCTCATCCCAGATATTGTGGGTCGCCCTTTTGACCATAATCCCTATCTTCATCCTCTACTGGCATCTGACTGGGGGGCTGAAGGTTGGCCTGGTGGCCGGAGGGACAATGGTGATAAGCGCCTTCTTCTTTGTGGCCGTCTCCAGCTACATAGTTGGCCTCGTGGGAAGTTCAAACAACCCCGTCTCCGGGATGACCATCTGCACCGTGCTTCTGGCCTCCGGCCTCCTTCTCCTCTTTGGAATGACCGGAAAGAGCGGGATCCTGGCCAGCTTAGGTGTGGCAGGGATCGTCTGCTGTGCTGCCTGCACCGCGGGCGATGTATCCCAGGATCTGAAAACTGGTTATCTCGTGGGAGCAACCCCCCGCAAGCAGCAGATTGCCCAGTTGATTGGGGTAGGGGCATCGGCTTTCGTCATTGCCCCCATCCTCACAGTCCTCAACTCCGCCTACGGGATAGGAACCTCATCCCCCACCTCCCTCAAGGCGCCCCAGGCCACCCTCTTTGCCAGCATAGTGAAAGCTGTCTTCACCGAAAAGGGGCTGCCCTGGCTGATGTTGGGTATAGGGGTCTCCATTGGGATCGTCCTCATCCTCACCGATGAGGTATTGCGGGCCAAGGGAACCGGATTTCGGGCCTATGTGATGCCCGTGGCTGTGGGAATCTACCTCCCCCTCAGCCTCTCCGTCCCCATCCTCATCGGAGGGATCCTAAGCCTGGTAGTGAAGAAAATAGCCTCCTCCCGCGGGGAGGAAGTAGCAAAAGAGGCCAATCATCAGGGCATACTCTTCAGTTCGGGCTTGATCGCCGGCGAGGCTATTATGGGCATCATCATCGCGGCCTTGATTGTGGGGAAGATTAAGCTGCCGGTAAAGGTTTTAGAGAACAGCCCCGTTTCTCTGTTCCTCTTCGCCGGTATCATCAGCCTGCTGGCCTATAAGGCATTGAGAAGGAAGGGTAATTATTGATAAGCTGAACTTAGCCGTCTACGGCTGGGCTTTTTTGACAGGATAACAGGATATTTGTGCCGTCAGGGCTCCCGCCCTGACGGATGAAGATCCTTTGTGGATAATAACATCCACAAAGAGCAGGTAGCAAACCTTTAAGGATAAGGAGGGATTATGAAAAAGGGTTTTGTGCTCCTGTTTTTTCTCGCCTTCATCTCCAGCCCTGCCTTTGCAGATGGTTTCTTCTCCAGTGGAGAACGAACAGCAATAGACAAAGGGAGCAAGATGGTGGCGGGTTCCTTCAGTTTCTCCACATCAGGTGGAGAACTCTATGAAAGGAACGGTAACAGGTTGACTAGATTTCAGATCAATTACTCCTACAGTTCCTTCCTGGGTAAAGGCTTTGCCCTTGGCGGACACTTTAGCATCGCGCATACCTCACAGGGATCGTTCTCCTACTCCTCGTATGGTGTTGGGCCTCAGATTATCTGCTTCCCAGGTAGGAATCGACCTAAACCGCGCATAAAGGGGGCAAACTACCCATATTTCGGCTTAGCGTTTACCTACACCCATTACTCCGGCGATTTGGACGGCAGCATAGTGGGTTTAGGTGTAGGAAATATCCATATGTTGACCCACACCGTGGGAGTGCCCCTGGAGCTAACTTACCAAGTAGAGAGAGTGAAATCAGCAGATGGCAATAGCTTTAATGTTACTGCAGGTTTGGTTGTTTTCATCTACTAAGCAATTTAAAAATGGAGGGTAAGATGGATGAGTTAAGAAAGGCCGCCCAGACGGCAGTAAACAACTGTCTGCGGGTGCGAAGGGGGGAGACCGTGCTGGTGATCACGGATGAACCCTTAAGAAAGATCGGCTACCTCTTCTGGGAGGCAGCTAAGGATTTGGGGGCCGAGGCGATGCTTACTGAAATAGTCCCTCGGAAAAGCCATGGGGAGGAACCGCCACCTTCTCTGGCCAAATTTATGAAGGAGGCCGATGTCCTCATCATCCCCACCTCGATGTCCCTCTCCCACACCGACGCCCGGCGGGAGGCCACCAAGGCTGGGGCCAGGTGTGCCACCCTTCCGGGGATAAGGGAGGAGACGATGCGCCGGGCCCTTAATGCCGACTATGAGCAGATAGCTAAGAGGAGCAGAAAGGTGGCCCAGATACTAAGCGAGGGGAAAAGGGCCGAGGTGACCACCCCTGCTGGCACCCAGATCACTATGTCCTTGCAGGGGAGGAATGGCCATGCCGATACCGGCTTAGTCTTTAACCCCGGAGATTTCAGCAACCTTCCTGCTGGAGAGGGCTATATCGCCCCCATAGAGGGGACGGCAGAGGGAAAGATCGTCATCGATGGGGCCATCGCGGACACCGGGGTGATGGACGAGACCATTGAGCTCACCGTTAGAGGGGGCTTTGTGGAGGAGATCAAAGGGAGGAAATGGGCCAATTACCTGCGGGAATTGGTCGAGCCGCATGGAAGACCAGGTCGGAACATAGCCGAGCTGGGGATAGGCACCAATGATAAGGCCAGACTAATCGGCAATGTCTTAGAGGATGAGAAAGTGCTGGGAACGGTGCACATTGCAATGGGGGACAATGCCTCAATGGGGGGAAATGTCTCGGTAGCCAGCCACTTGGATGGCATCCTCCTCAGGCCCACCTTAAGGATTGATGGGAAGGTAATTATGGAGGGAGGGAAACTCCTAGTGTAAGTCCTAAATTGTTAATGAGCAATTTTTATTTATCAATTGACGTTTTCAAGCCGAATGGACAAAGTCTCCGCTCTTTGTGGATGTTATCATCCACAAAGGGATAGACTGAAGGTGTCCGGGCTGAGCAAAGGCATTGAGGAAAATTCCTACAACCCAGTGACTTTCTTGCTTTGTTATAGGTGCTGTGGAGGATAACATCCGTGGCGAGCTTGAGCGGAGCAGAACAAAATCCAACCTGCCCCGTCAGGGCAGAGGCTCTGTCGGCACAAAATGATAAAATCAAGGAGAGAAGAGATGGAAAACTTTAATGACCTGACCGATGAGATATTAAATTTTGAATGGGAAAGCCATCCCGTGGGGGCCACTGGACAGGGCATCCATCAGTATGATCACCTCTTGGGTGACTATTCTAAGGAGAAGCTGGAGGAGATGAATCAGCGAGAGAAGGAGTTCATCAGCATGCTGGAGTCCATCCCTGGGGAGAAGCTCTCTTCGGATGAGAAGCTCAATCGCTCCATCCTTATAAGTCAACTCTCCGCCCAGACGGCCGAGTTTGAAGAGTTCAACCCCTATCAGGCCGATCCAGGAATCTATCCTATGATTGGGCTGGAAGGAATTTTCCTCCTCTCGATACGGGAGTTTGCCCCCCTTGCTCAGAGGGCCGAGTCCATCCTTTCCCGGCTTCGCCAGATCCCGCAACTTCTCAAGGAGGGCCACGCAAACCTCAAGAAGGTCCCCCCTGTCTTTGCCCAAGTGGCCACTGAGGTCTGTCAAAGTGGCCAGATCTTCTTCGGCTCGGTTGTCCCCCAATTGGCACAGAAGATCCCCTCACTCAGCAAGGAGCTTGAACAGGCAAGCCAAAAGGCACTTAACGCCTTTCAGGATTATCTGGACTTCATCCTCAAGGGCTTTCCGAAGCGCGGGTTCGCCTACGGGGAGGATCTCTTTAACTATATGCTCAAGGTGCATCATCATCTCCCTTACGATTCCCAGGACCTCTGGGAGATGGGAGAGGAAGCCTTGGCCAAAACCGCAGAGGAGATGCAAAAGTTAGCCAAACAGATAGATCCGCTGCAGACTTGGATGGAGATAGTGGAGATGCTAAAGCAGGACCATCCACAACCCGCAGAGGTAATGGATGCCTACCGGAAGAAGATGGAAGAGGCCCGCAATTTCGTGCTCCAGAAGGATTTGGTTACCATCCCACCGGGGGAGAAACTGGAAATTATTCCCACACCAGTCTTTGAACGACCCACCATCCCCTATGCTGCCTATATGCCCCCTGCCCCTTTTGAGAAGGAACAGAACGGCTTTTTCTATGTCACTCCAGTTGATGAGTCCCTTCCTCCAGAGAAGAAAGAAAAGCAACTCCGTGGCCACAACAGGTTTGGGATGGTCCTCACCGCCCTCCATGAGGCCTATCCTGGCCATCACCTCCAGTTAGTCCATGCCAATAGGGTCCAATCCAAGGTGCGGAGGACATTCTTCACCAGCGTATTTGCCGAGGGGTGGGCCCTCTACTGCGAGGAGCTGATGTATGATCAGGGCTTCTATACCGACCCCCGGGTGAGGCTAATGCAGCTCAAGGATCAGTTGTGGAGGGCCGCCAGGGTGCTCATCGATGTGGGCCTACACACCCGCGGATGGAGCTACGAACAGGCAATTGGCTTCCTGACGGAGAAGGCCAAACTGGAGAGGACAAATGCGGAGAGGGAGGTAAAGAGGTATTGTGCGACACCTACACAGCCGATGAGCTACCTGGTGGGAAAACGTCAGATTATGGACCTAAAAAAGGAGTTCCAAACAGCAAAGGGCAAGGGATTTGAACTCAAGGAGTTTCACAATCAACTTCTCAGCTTCGGCACCATCCCTGTGGCCCTGGTAAAGGAGGGACTTCTTGGAGATAAGAAATAGGGATTTGGCCACCCCCTACCAGACAAAGGATGGATCCCTAATCAAGCCCCTTATGGACCTCTCCAACTCCCCGGCAAAAAGCCTGAGCTTAGCCCAAGCCACGGTGAGCCCAGGCTCTCAAACCTATCCCCATCTGCACACCCAATCCGAGGAGATCTATTATCTCCTCCAGGGGAAGGGAAGAATGCACCTAGAGGAAGAGTCAAGGGAGGTGGGGCAACACGACGTCATCCTCATTCCCCCACGAGCCAGGCATTACATCGAGAACATCGGCCAAGAAGACCTTGTCTTCCTCTGTCTCTGTTCCCCACCCTATACCCATCAGGGGACAAAGATCTTGGAAGAAGGGCTTTGAATAAGACCGCATTGACTGGGCTATAATAGCTGGCTTGAAGGACATCGTCGGCGGGGAGATAGAGGAATATACCAAGATGCTGGCTGAGTCCAGGGAACAATCCTTAGACAGAATGGCCGAACAGGCGGAGAAGATAGGAGCCAATGCAGTGGTCTGCCTCAGGTTCACCACCTCAGCCATTATGGGAGGTGCCGCCGAGCTCTTAGCCTACGGCACCGCCGTGATGGTGGAGTAAAAAATCAAATTAGCCAGTAAAAGCCTCTTTTCTGCGAGGAGCATACTTGGCTACCTCTGAAGAAACTGTTCTAACAAGATGGAAACGATTTGTGTGACTCTTAATCCCAGACTCTCCCGCCTCATACGCCATTACAGAAGAGCTCTGAGGGATGCTACTGAACTTAACCGTCAGTTCCGCAATGTCAGAGTTTAAACCTCCCACAAGTTTCAAACTTGCGGGAGGTTGCTATTGCGGAAACACTTGATATATTTTTGTTGAGAAATCCTGTAGTACCCGATAGTCCCTTGCTACCTACCAAAATGTGGAAAGTGTCCCCTATTTACCCGAGTGCCGCTCACTACTAATAGCGCCACCCACTATCTCGCCTTCCTCCCCCTCGTCGGCCTTCGGGGCGGGGGCGAGCCTCACCGACGTTAAGCGATTGCCCTTTCAAGTCTTTCCCATTCAAACCGTCGATTGCAGACTGCGCTTCAGCTTTAGCAGGCATCTCCACGAATCCGAACCCTCTTGATTGGCCACTGAACTTGTCCGTAATGATTTTGGCGGATGTGACCTGCCCGAAGGCCTCAAAAGCCTTTTGCAAATCCTCTTCGGTGACCTCGTGGGACAAATTACCTACATAGAGATTCATTCTGACCTCCCTTTTATCTTGAATGTTTATACCAGAAATTCGCCTAACTTAAAACAACCAAACAAGTTAGTCTATGCACGACTATGGGTGAAGCTCAAACAAAAAAAGGGGATCCTTAGCCTTTTCCGTCAAAATTCTCTTGATTTTCCCTCCTAGTTGAGTTGTTTTATTATCAATGGGAATAACTTGGGTTTAATTATAAACCTAAAAACTACAAAAAGCAAGGTTTTTTTTCTTGCCTTTTGATCTTTTAAATCTTCCTCAAAACACCTCTCCCATCATCCTCTCATAATTCTCCTGTTCTTCCCCTAATCACCCACTTCTCCATCTGTCCTTTCAGTATCCTTCTGAGTATCCTCCTTACCAAAGCGCCGCTGCCTTTTCTTTTCCTGTTTTTCTTGACGTTTCAGTTCCTTCCCTCGTTTCTTGCCCCTATAGACTCCCTTTCTTTTTGCCAATTTACCATCCTCCTGTGGTATTTATTTTAAATACCTCGTGAACTATCGTGGTCCTCCGACGCACAACCCAGAATGATATTCCTTTTAAGCGAGAGAGAGTAAGTTGGTTATCGGATACTGCGATACATCCTCGATAAGACCGAAGCTAACATCAAACTACAAAACCGTTGGGCATTTGTCCAGCAGTTTTTGCTTTTGATATAAAAAATCCCCACCTCAACATTAAACTGCTTTATGTTGGTCAAGAGTGGGGTCTCCTGGCCAGAGACGCGTCCCTCGGCAATTGAATTTTAGATAGATTTTGAGAGATTGTCAAATCAGGTAGCTTTATTCCCCTCAATGTAAAATCTGAGAATATCTTTCAACGTTACGATTCCCTCGATTTCACCCTTAGGTGAAACCACAGGAAGACATGATATATTATTCTCCAACAAGAGATTGGCGGCAATTTCTATGTGGGTGCCTTTGTCCACAGTTATTGGTCTTCGAGTCATAATCTGATGAATTTTCTTAGTTAGAAGAGTCATATCGCGTGACTCCTCAGAGAGCGTGCCTAAAAATGGACTGAGTACCTTTAAGACATCCCGATCCGATAGGATACCAACCAGTTCTCTACCTTTCACAACCAGAAGATGGTGAAACTCAACGTGCTCCAAGATATTACGAATTGTTCCGATAGAATCATCCATTCTTACCTTGAACACTTTCTCGGTCATAATCGATGCGACTTTCATCGCTGTCCTCCTTAATTTTTCCGGCCCATTAATATTCGTATGTCTGAAATAAGATTTAGCACCCAAATCTTTTACCCCTCCCAACAAACCAGCTTTCCAACCAGGCTCAAATTGGTGGCGATTTAATATAACGGTTTCGGGCTATACGAAGTGAGCGGAAGACTGATTTTGGCGAAACGAAGTGGAGGACTAATTTTTTGTTAGGCGCTGTTTCGACCCTTCAACAAACCCTCCTCTGCATTTTGTAATATGCCAAGCTGCGGGCCTGCAAAGACTTCTCCTATAAGGGATCTAACGAGGAGGCCATTTCCTCACTTTTTGATGGAGTATTGGCCTTTCCATTCCACAGTGTATATCGTCTTTGAAATATACTTTCCCTTATAGGTGCCATCCCCCTCGATGTTTTCGAACTTACCAGTCCCTTTTATATAAGAGAAGGTACCTTCAAATGTCGGCATAGAGGTGCCTTTGGTAGTGACTTTGCCTTCCCATTTGCAAAAGACGGCATTGCCCTTTTTGGTAAGTTTTAGATAGCCTTGATGAGGTCCGTTTCCCTTAACAAGATCACCAAATGACATGTTAACAACCTGGGCACCATCCATGAACTTATGCTTACCGGTACTAACATTAGTCCCCTCAGATTCACCCAGGGAAATGATGTGCCCTTCAATGTCACCAATATCAATCGTTTCTTGTCGAGTGTAAGCAACCGTCATTTTCCCTGCAATCTTGGTCTTCTGCTGTGCTATCGAAGGAATCACACCAAGAACAAAGATCAAAGCGAGACTAATGAATAATGCCGTCGATCGTTTGGATGTAACTATCCACATAGATCTCACCTCCTTTCATCAAAAAGGCTAGGCCCGCAGCTTCTTTCACAGTCTTATTATCAATAATGACGCCTAACGTTTACTGGATTATTGACCTATTTAGCTCATCTCGTTTATATCCGACAAATTTGCAATACCTCTCGTAAAGTTGAATCATTTTACAACTAACGGGGAGGGTTGGGTTTGATTATAAACCTAAAGCACCACAAAAGGCAAGGATTTTTCCCTTGTCTTTTAGTTTTTCAAATCTCGGCAATGACTGGAGAGGTTTCCATCCTCTTAAGGATCTCCTCTCTCTTCTCTTAGTCATCTTAGCATAGATGGCCGTGCTCTGGATATTCTTATGTCCTAAGTGATCGGCCTATACTTTAAGTACTCTCATCATTTCCAACCACCTCCCCAAAAACCTTCATCGCACGAAATAGAGATCTCCTGAGGTTTAGTTGTAAAGGGATTAAACCTTGTTCCATCCCCTTTTGCGAATTGCATTGTTCCTACACTATAGGTTTGTCCCGAACGGACCCTTGAGACCCAGAGACTAAAACCACCTCCAAGATAACCAGGATTTATTGTGAAAGTAACATTTGACCAGTCAAAATCATCGTTGTTTGTGATCATAAACTGGGTGCCCGTAAATTCCACCGATGCTCTGAGCGAGTTTTGGAGAGGATTCTCACCCGAAAAATAAGAGATTAAAACACCAATTATTACTATTACGAAGACGACAGTAAAACAACCCACGCACCCAAGAGGTGCCCCGTGCTCTTCACTCCACTTGGATGCTCTACTCCACTTGGATGCACTCTTTTGGGGCGATGGTTCCATAGTTACCTCCAGTAAATAATTGGATTTATGGGTTCATCTCCATTTTAGTTGATAGTATAAGTTACCTAATTTTAAGAGGTTATCCATATTCTGGATTTTCAAAATGGCAACTTTTCCCATTTTGAGTTTACTAAACTCCCTGTTTTTCATAATCATAGAGCGAGTGAATTTGTAGAAATGACTAGAATACTAACCGCCTAAATAATACAGGCTTAGCAATTTAGGGTTTTGTAATCTCCCATATTGCAAGCGAGATAGATCATTATACAACCCACGATTACTTCGGAAGTTACACGAAATTGCATCAACTAAAATGGAGAAGAACCGATTTATGTAATCAAACCCAAATGATACAAAAAACAAGGGTTTCCCCTTGCCTTTTGTAGGGTGGTCTTGGAGCTACCTGATCTTTTCTCAGAATTACTTGAGCAAGGCTATCTTTCTCTCATTTAGTTCCTGTTATAATTTCGTGCAAAATTTTCTTCGCTCGATTATCTAACCTTTGTGCGGAATTAGAATACTCATCGGCAATCTCCAACAACGCCCTGGTTTTGTAATATGGACCGTCTATGTTTTTGACTATCTGGAGGCTACGGTGGTATTGACCAGCCTTTGCATATCTTTCAGTAATGAAATATAACACCATGTCTTTTATACTGGGATCCTCGATCGATTTGGCAAGAAGAAGGGCCGAGGCCAATATCTCCAAGCCTTTCCTCTTTTGTCCAGCTTGGACATATCCGCCAGCTATCTCGGCTAATACCTTGGCTCTGAAAGAAGGTTTGTCAGAATGCTCAATTTCTTTGACCGCCTGAAGAGCCTCAGATAGTATCTCTAGGGCTTTTTCCTCTTCTCCAACTTCGGCATACTTGCTAGCTACAGTGGCTAATGCAGTGGGTCCTGATTCTCCAATCAAAAGCCAACTCAAACTCCCAGTCAGAAGCCACATCTCCTCGCCCTCAACAACTACCGTTTTGGCAACCTGAAGAGCCTCAGGTAGTATCTCTAAGGCTTTTTCCTTTTGTCCGATTTCCGCATAACCACTGGCTACCTCAGTCAATGTCCTGACTTTGTAAGAACGATCCTCAGTGGTGGACTCCTGCATTTTGGCAATCTGAAGGGCCGTGGATAATATCTCCAAAGCTTTTCCCTCTTTTCCAATTCGATCGTATGTGGTAGCTATCTCAACCAATTTGGTAACTTCTGATTGAGCTTCCATGCTTGAGGTAGCTTCTATTGATTTGGCAACCCAAAAAGCCTCTGACAGTATCTCCAAAGTTTTTTCCTTTTGTCCGATTTCATTATATCTGGTGGCTATCTCAATCAACGCTTTGGCTTCATTATCTGGTTTCTCTATTGTTTTGGCTATCTGAAAGGCGCGCTCGTATTCTCCAGTTTTCACGTACCCTCCAGCTATTTCAGCCAATGTCCTGGACTTCAAGTAGGGCTCATCACAGGCATATTCCAACTCTTTGACCAGCCGAAGGGCCTCGGACAATATCTTCAGAGCTTTCTCCTTTTGCCCGGCTTTAGCGTACCCCCCGGCTATAGCAGCCAGTTGTGAGGCTTTCCAAAATGGGGAAGAACTCAAGTAAGCTGAAGGGGACACCTCCTCAGTTTCCTGAAGGGTCATGGACAGTATCCCAAGGGTTTTCTTCTTTTGTCCAACTTCGACATACCGGGTGGCTACTTCGAGCAACTGATCGACTTTATCCATAGGATAGTCTATCCTCTTGGCGAAAAAAAGAGCACATGCGAGGGGATTTGTTTCAGCGAGAGCTCCCGTTTTTGCTTGGCAAACTTCAAGATTGGAGTAACAAATGAGTATGCCTATTCCCAACCAAACAATAATGATATGGGACAATAATTTTTTCATCCTACTGCTCCCTTCCTGCCTTTTAGAGCTTAAATCTCTCTCCTCTTTGCTAAAGCACAATATAACTGATTTTTTCTTCTTTGCCATATGATTTCTCATTACATTCCCCTACAAAACCTCCCATATCCCAAAGTGGGAAGTTTTGTCTTTTGTCCCCTACTCCCTTTTGTCCGCTCGGTTACTATTGAACTGATGCAAGTCGAATAATGAATTCATCTCTTAAACCTAAGTTGTTTGCTATAAAATGGATTGCCTCCCAATCATACTCCCCATTCATGGAATATAGAAATGCATTTACCTCTTGTCTCAAATCAACTAGAAATTCTCGGGTATTGTGCCTATTTGCACCAGGATAAGCTATCATTAGTTTTAAGGCAATTTCACAACCCCTTTGAATTCGCTTTAAATTGGGTTTAGAAGGTTCTATAGTAGGATCTGGCTCATTATATTGGCCTGTCCAACCAATTACACTTCTCTTCCTGTTAAGTAATTCACCCAGTTCAGATAATAACTCGTTCTCTATTGCCTCATCGACATTTAGGTAAATCCTCACAGAAGGCATAGTCCGGTCTTCGTCAGTTTTTCTGCTACAATACCAATCAGTAATTCCATATTTTTGCCTAATTCTCTCAACGAATGGGCTTACAAATTGAGTCAATGCTCTGTCCATATGGCCTTGTGATCTCAGCAAGATCCTTTTTGCTATCCACTTCATTGTTCACCCCCGGATATTTATTTCTTCACTATTATCAATGCGTAACTGTTTTCTTTTCTTCGGTTTGGCGTCTTTCGATCTTTTGTGTCATTCATAGTTTGTTTAGGTTTTTATTCAGACTCTCCATAAATTTCCCAACATTTTTCTTGCTCGCTCCATAATCAGGGATTCCACCTTTTGGAAATAAATTAAACATTGAAAATGCTAAGATGGTGGCTTCTCTACCTCTATTGTTATCTTTTGATTTGTGGGTGTATATATCTGGGCTTGGTTGAATTGCCGAGCCGCA
>Ga0315533_1000836_pt1 | contig 25046 bp, 21 predicted proteins | sample SalMarSW160130MG_FD_203081 | JGI IMG/M metagenome (GOLD analysis project Ga0315533, IMG submission 203081) | Salt marsh sediment microbial communities from the Plum Island Ecosystem LTER, Massachusetts, United States - Salt Marsh Sediment SW1601-30 ... | reverse complement strand
AACGAGCGCAACCCTTGTCCTATGTTAAATTCTCATAGGAGACTGCCTTGTACAGCAAGGAGGAAGGAAAGGATGACGTCAAGTCAGCACGGCCTTTATGTCCTGGGCTACACACACGCTACAATGGATGATACAGAGGGTTGCCAAGGAGCGATCCGGAGCTAATCCCTTAAAATCATCCTCAGTTCGGATTGCAGGCTGAAATCGCCTGCATGAAGTCGGAGTTGCTAGTAACTGCAGGTCAGCTATACTGCAGTGAATACGTTCTCGGACCTTGTACACACCGCCCGTCACGCCATGGGAGCTGGCAACACTTGAAGTCGATGGGCTAACTTGTGATTAACAAGAGGCAGTCGCCTAAGGTGGGGTTGGTGACTGTGACGAAGTCGTAACAAGGCAGCCGTACGGGAACGTGTGGCTGAATCACCTCCTTTCTAAGGAGTCATAAGCGAGAAACTTAGGGATTCCTAGGTCGGTCGACAGACTGGGAAGTCTGTCGTTGAGTGTTTGAAATTTTTCCTTCCTTCCACTATTCAGTTGTTAAAGACCTTCCATCTATAATACGCTTGGTAATAGGTAAGTTTTTCAAAACACCGTCTCTAGGGTTTTCTAGTTTATTAGTCTGCTATTAAGGAGTGGCGTGAGGTCAGGGTTGAGTCTTTATCACCTAATGTGCTAACTTTTTACCAATGTTGACGAAATTCTTGAAAAATCTTGGCAGTGTGGGGGTTGTCAGGATGAAAATGTTTCTAAGGGCTCGAGCCTGGATAAGTCAACTTCAAGTGAGAGTGGAAACAAGTTGAACTCCTGAACAGAGGTAAAATGAGAAGAAAAACCGTTGGCATCATGTCTGTACTGGTGCTGGTGGCGAGTCTTGTGCTGGTAATAACACCCCTGACCGGGGTAGGTGCAGCTACGAACTCCCAAATCATGAACAGCAACTACTTTATCACGGCCAGCTTTGAGGAGTTACCGCCGGTTAAGTACTACCTCGCCATCTCAAGCACGGAGGGAGGCTCGGTAACCGAGCCTGGCGGGGGAGTGTTTACCCATAATGAAGGAACGGTAGTTTACCTGACAGCGGCTCCAGATGTTGGCTACCGGTTTGACAGGTGGACTGGTGATGTGGGCACTGTTGCTAATATTGAGTCTATGGCGACCACCATTACCATGAACGACAATTACTCCATCACCGCTAAATTCACGGCTGTTGGGTGGTCTTCCATCCCCGAGATCATAGCTCCTGGGTCGTGCTTCATCGCCACCGCAGCCTACGGCACGCCAATGGCCGAGGAAATACAGGTTCTGCGTGAATTCAGAGATAAATATCTGCTCACCAACCCGGTAGGGCAAACCTTGGTGGGCCTCTATTACAGGGTCAGCCCACCAATGGCCGAGTTCATAACTGAGCATCCGAGCCTGAAGCCAATAGTGAGGGCTGGGCTATTACCCGCTGTGGCCATGAGCACCGTAGTCATCAATCCTACTATGCCCGATAAAGCAGTTATGGTGGGCCTATTGGTGCTAGTTTCAGTGGTGGCACTGGCGACACGGGCAATGAGACGGCCACGCTGTCGCTATTACCCAAAGCGCTTTATTCCACCAAAAGGCGGCAGTCAATACTGAACTAATTTTATGAACGGACAACTAACGGCTTTACCGAAGGCTGTCACACTAAGATCAAGATGCTAAAGGGCGTATCTTGTGGCCTGAGGAATGTCGATGTTTACTGGAGGATAATGCTCCTTGAGTTTGTATCCTCTCCTAGCTCTTTCCACACAATTTGACAAGGAGCCAGGCAAAGATTGACGCTGCGAGGAGGGTGATTATATAATATAGGATACAAAGTACAATTTTGGAAAAGTTAAATTGTCATGACAAGAGGTGGGAAATGAATAGATACATCAGGGTCACGCTGGCAACTTTGCTCATCGTGAGCGGGATTTTGGTCTTCTTGCCCTCCGGCTACGTAAGCGCCGGAGGATGGGTCGTGAACCAGGGCTTTGAGCACGGAGCAGAAGAAGTCCCGTACGGATGGAACCTGACCGGAAACGCTACGCGCGTAGATACCGGCCCTGTCTATACTGGTAATTGGACTGCCCGGATAGCCGAGGACGGTGACACGCTCACTCAGTGGGTCGGAAATATCACCGGGCTGGTAGTATATGAAGGATGGGGACAGATATATGTTTCTGGCAACGTTACCGGTGTCATCGCTTTCGACTTCTGGAAGTGCGAAGGGGGGCACCTACTGGGTCCGACAACAATGCTGTCTGCCACCGACACGAACGGCGCCTATGTACAGAGGACTAGCACGATCCAGGCGCCAGCCGAGACGACTCATATAAGAATTCGGCTCTTGGCAACCGACTGGAACGAGGGGGCGGAAGTGCGGTTCGATGAGATTGGTTTCTATGTGTCGGGGTGGGGCTGCTTCATAGCAACCGCGGTCTACGGCACGGAAACAGCCGATCAGCTTGACATATTGCGCGATTTCCGGGACCAGGTATTACTGGAGAACACCCTGGGGTCGCGATTTGTAGCGGCTTATTACCGGGTCAGCCCTCCTTTAGCCGACTTCATAGCGAAGAACGATTTCCTGCGGGCAATTGTCAGGGAGGTGCTCGTCGATCCAGTGGTAAATCTCCTGCAATGGTCGCAGGATCTATGGAGAGCTCAGCCAGATATACCCTGAATCCAGGTCTTCTATGGTGTAGGCGCTGTTCAGGCGGACTCGCATGGCGGAGGGCTCGCATATAGAGCGGGCTCACGCCGGAAACGCAGTTGGATGCCGTGAACTAGAGGTGTTGTTGGCCTTGAACTGGCGTAGAACACCGATAGTAATCTGGAATTCCCGCCGATGGCTGCGATTGGGAATATATTTGCAGAGCAGCTCATCATGCAGGTTTGACCTGACTCCACAATCAAGAGGCCCTTGTTTGAAGGTATTGCGTCACTGTAATAAGTTTTCGGGAAAGCCAAAAAGGAAGAGACTAAAAGATGAAAGTGGTAGTTCCACTACTGGAGACGGGCTTAAGGAAAGCGATTCAATACTATAGTTGACGTTTTGAGGCGAGTTGGGATAGATGCTATCACCGCTGGCCTCAAGCAGGGGCTAACACAATTACAAAAATGGCTCCTCTATCAGTAAAAGTCTCAAAAATAGCTCTTCAGCGAAGGATGTTTGCAAGTGATTTGTCCAGTCATATATAACTATTAAGGTTCCCTAGTGAATTATCTGTTTGCATTTGAAGATGACTGAAAACGCGCAAGGGTTTTCTTGGAGAAAAGAGCCCCCGTGTTTAAGGGGGATAAAGACACTATTGAAAAACACGCCAACAAGCCGGCTTATATCGATCTAAATTAGAGAAATTTACAGATTAGGAAAGGAGGTAAGGCTAATGCGTCCGAAAGTTCTCTATCCTTTTGCACCAATGGTACTGGATATGGTAAAGGAGGTGGCTGATGTTAAAATTCTTAGTAGGCCACCAATCTCAGATGTAACCGATGACGAGATTATCAAAGAAGTATCTGATGTCGAGGCGATTGTTAGTGTGCCCCAATTGCCCATTAATAGAAGAATTATTGAAGCTGCTCCAAATTTAAAGATTATAGCTCAATATGCACGTGGCTACGATAATATTGATTTAGAAGCGGCAACCGAGAACAAGGTGTTAGTAACTATTGCCCTTGAGGAAGGCCCTCATGCCGTGGCTGAACATGTAATTGGCCTTATGCTCGCTTTATCAAGGAAGTTTAATCTAGCAACCGATTCGGTTAAGAAAGGAGAATGGAAGCAAGTGGAGATGAGAGGCAGTGAACTGCTGGGCAAGACACTTGGCGTAATAGGTTTGGGCAGCATAGGTTCTAGATTAGCCAAAGTAGCCCAAGCCTTTGATATGCAAGTTGTCGCCTACGACCCTTACGTTAGCAGGGAAAAGGCGAGTGATGTGGGGGCAGAGCTTGTAGACTTAGCAACTCTCTTGAAACAATCTGACTATATAAGTATCAATGCCACCCTAAGTGAAGAGACAAAAGGGCTTATGAATGAAGAAAGATTTCGTTTGATGAAGCCAGGGGCGTTCTTAATTAGCTGTGCAAGAGGAGCGATCGTAGATGAGGAGGCTCTTTACAGTGCATTAGTAGAGGGGCGTATCGCTGGTGCTGCTCTTGATGTGTTTTTTAAGGAACCACCGCCAAATAATCACCCGCTCTTCAAGCTATCTAACGTGTTGTTTACGCCTCATACTGCTGGGTTTACTATGGAATCATCAATAAGGATGGTCATTTCAGTGAATGAGAATGTGGTAAATGTTTTAAAGGGGAAATTGCCAAAGGTGGAGAAAATAGTAAACAAGTCTTTACTGGAAAGTTTCTGAAAATAACCTGCTAGGAAACAGGAGGATATTGCAGGCTTCAGACTGCTAAAGAATACCTTGAGGGCTTCAGGAAACTGGGATGCATTGTCTACGTATTGGTGGTTAAAGTCGTTTAGACACAGGATTCTCCCTATCAGTGTCGGGATAGGTGTGGTTGCTGATGTTATTACCCAACACCTTGCATGAATTTTCGTGAATGATTGGCCAAAAGTAATGCTATGTACCAAGGAGGCATTTATGGCTGAGCGGACTAAGGGTTACAAGGAGCTGTTCACTGAGGTCATAGAAACCGGGTTGTGTGCTCTATGTGGTGCCTGTGCTGATGGTTGTCCTTACCTGGTCTATTACAAAGGTAGGATAGTGCTCTTGGATAACTGTACGCTGTCAAAAGGACAGTGTTATGAATATTGCCCACGCACTTACATAGACATGGATGCAATTAGCCAACAGGTATTTGGGGTACCGTACAGTGAGGATGAAATAGGCGTTACAAAAGAAGTGTTCGTGGCCAGGTCAACGGACGCCCATATCAAAGAGAAAGCACAATATGGTGGAGTCGTGACCACACTTTTGTCTCTGGCACTGACAGAAGGGTTTATCGATAGTGCTATATTGACGAAAACGTCTGTTGATAAGGTTCCAACCCCCTTTCTGGCTCAAAACGCGGAGGAAGTGCTTCAATGTACTGGCTCCAACTATATGGCTTGTCCTGTAGTAGCTAGACTTAATCAAGTACCTAGGAATGATAGCAATAAGCTAGGAGTAGCGGCTATGCCATGTCAGGTCCTGGCTATAACCAAGATGAAAAAGGTTCCACCAGAGAACAGAGTTAATATAAGCAATGTTAAGTTAATCGTAGGATTGTTTTGCACTTGGGCTTTGTCACCAGACGGATTCTATCAATTCTTGGCAAAGAATCTTGACCTATCACAAGTTGAAAAATTCGATGTTCCACCACCTCCGACGAATAGGTTTGATGTTTATACCACGTCTGGTAAGCTTTCATTCTCGTTGGAAGAAATCAGACAATATGCCCTGCCAACCTGCGCCTATTGTCTGGATATGACTTCAGAATTTGCTGATATCTCAGTTGGCTCCGCGGAAGGCGTTGCAGGTTGGAATATAGTCATCACGCGCACTGACATCGGCGCTGAGCTTGTGAAAGTGGCTAAAGCGAAAAAGAAAATTGAAACCGATAGACTACCATCTGAGAACCTGGCTCATCTAAAAGAGGCAGCCCTGCTCAAGAAAAAGCGGGCATTGAATGAGATAATTAAAAGAACTGGCAGTACAGATAACCTGCTCTACGTTCGTTTATCACCGAGAGTAATTGAAAGACTACTGGAGTATAAGTGGATAAAGAGATAAAGAAATGAAGAAATAAGGAGCGAAGTAACATGGCAAGTATTGACATAGACGCACCGGGCACGAGTCAACTCTTTATTGGTAATGAAGCCATCGCTCGTGGAGCGTTGGAGGCTGGAATTGGGTTTGCTGCGGCCTATCCGGGAACACCATCCTCAGAGATTTTGGGCAGTCTGGCAGCAGTGGCTAAGAAATCCGGCATTTACGCAGAATGGTCTGTAAACGAGAAGGTAGCTGTGGAGGCTGCAGCAGGCGCTTCTTTCGCCGGGATTCGAGCACTCGCAGCTATGAAGCAAAACGGGATAAACGTGGTATCCGATTTCTTGGCAAATGTGGTTATGAGTGGTACGGGTAAAGCTGGATTGGTGTTGATTAGTTGTGATGACCCGTCGGCTATATCAAGTTCCAATGAACAAGATACGCGGCCAATAGCAAAATGGCTTGATATTCCACTGGTGGAGCCAGGTGACTTTCAGGAGGCCAAAGATATGACCAAATGGCTCTTTGACCTCTCTGAAGAGTTAGGAACACTATGCATGCTTCGCAGCGTAACACGGATTGCCCATGCCAGAGGCAATGTAAAACTTGGTGGGCTGCCCAGAAAAGAACACAAGGCATATTTCGAACAGCTACATGATTTGAAAAGAGTGACACCGACCACATTTATGCCTGTGCCAAGCTCGATACGCCATTCATTTTTGCACATGAAGATGGACAGGGCACGGGAGAAGTTTGAATTATCGCCGTTCAATCGGTATGTCGGTCCAGATAAAGCGGGCTTACTTATTGTCACGTGTGGTAGCTGCTGGCTTTACTCTCAGGATGCAGTGAAGGCGCTGAAACTGGATGACAAGGTGGGTATCCTCAAATTGGGCACACTTTGGCCACTGCCTGAGAAGTTTGTCGCAGAATACCTGAATAAATCACAAAATATCCTGGTTGTGGAAGAGATTGACCCATTTCTTGAGCGTAGCATTATGGAGATGATAGCTAATCTGCCACCTTCGAGTCCGCATCCCACATTCTATGGTAAACGCTCAGGACACCTGAATGCTTACGGCGAATTGAACCCTGATATGGTTATCAAGGCAATAGCTAACATATTACATATCTCGTATCAATCTCGTGATATTGAGTATGGCAGAAAGGCTGAGGCCGCTACCAAAAGTTACGTGCCTGGAAGGACCTTGACCTTTTGCCCGGGTTGCCCTCACCGGGCAACATTCTGGGCCATAAAGAATGCTCTTAAGTTGGATGGTCGTAACGGTCTTGTCACGGGAGATATTGGATGTTACTCCATGGCATTGGGACCAGCTGGCTTCTTCCAGCTTAGAACAATGCATTGCATGGGAGCGGGGAGTGGGGTAGCTAACGGACTGGGAAAGCTGGGGCAATTCGGTTTCAACCAACCGGTGCTTGCCGTTATCGGTGATTCCACATTCTATCATGCCGGCATCCCAGCACTGATAAATGGCATTTACAATCAATCTAATTTTGTCCTCATCATCCTTGATAACGGTGGCACTGCTATGACTGGTTTCCAACCTCATCCGGGCACAGGAATGACAGCAATGGGAGAGCCAACAAAGGTGGTAAGTATGGAAGCGCTATGTCGTTCTCTGGGAGCACGTGTCGAGCTTTGCGATCCTTTCGACTTCAAAAGCACCACGGCAACATTGCTGGAAATGATGGCCGAGGGTGGTGGTGCTAAAGTAGTCATAATGCGACGTGAGTGTGAGCTGGTGAGAAGTAGGAAAGAGAAGAAGCCACCGTATAAGGTGTACGTGGATCCAGATAAATGCATAGGAGAGGCCTGTGGCTGTGACAGATTGTGCACCAGGGTATTCCAATGTCCCGGGCTGATATGGGATAAGAAAGCCGGTAAAGCCAAGATAGATGATGTTATCTGTACCGGATGTGGTGTCTGTGCAGACGTGTGTCCGCAAGGAGCTATCATTAAGGAGAAAACATGAGCGCAAAAAAGTTGAATAAAGACCCGCTAAACCTGATTATCACCGGCGTGGGAGGGCAGGGCAATGTAATAATATCGCTGATTATCGGGAATGCTTTTGTAAAAGAAGGCTACCTTGTCACTGTTGGTGAAACATATGGGGCGTCGCAGCGAGGAGGGCCTGTCATGAGCCAGTTGAGAATCTCCACCGAGAGCCAATATAGTCCGTTCATCCCCGATGGCTGTGCTGACATCATCCTCGGTATGGAGCCTGTGGAAACATTGCGCATGCTGGGCCGGTATGGGAACTCCAGTGTCATCACCATGGTCAATTCCAGGCCGATATATTCTATTGATGTCACCGCTGGGCAAGCTGAATATCCCGAGCTGCAAAGTCTGCTTAACACTATAAAAGAGCTGTCAGCTAAGACATGGGTCATCAATGCCACGGCGGAAGCACAGAAAATGGGAAGCCCCGTGTTCGCCAACGCCATTCTTATTGGTGCTCTGATCGGCTCTGGTATCTTGCCGATCGATAAAACATCAGTGGAAGCTGTACTGCGTGAGACTTTTCTCAGGGAAATCGTCACCAATTTGGCAGCGTTCAACAAGGGTTTTGAGCTTGTGAAATAATAGCATGGTAATTTCAGGCTTGCCTCCATCAATATCGGCAGACGAAATGTGAAAGGTTTGAAGGCACGAAGTGAGCTAATAAAAACAAATGGCTAATGGTAGATGGGCTCGGTTCCCAGAAAATATTTCGTGTCTATGGTCGCTGGTTACGGAGTGGTAGACTCCGTTCCACCCGGTTTAACGCCATCAATCTGTTTTGTTCCTTTTTGTTCACTGTCACCCTCTCCTTCAGAGTGATATTTCCACAGAACATTTAAGGATGACAAAATCGTAGGACATTAACATTTTTCCTACAAGAGCTTGACATCTATAAAGCTGGGCGCTAATATGGCGTCAAACAAAACTATAAAGGAGGATCAATGGCGGGTATAGTGTCATATGGAGCATATGTACCGTATTACAGATTACCCCGGAGCATAGTTAATGAGGCTTGGGGTCGGCGTGGAGGGACTGGCGAAAAAGCGGTGGCCGGTTTTGATGAAGACCCTATTACCATGTCAGTAGCTGCTGGCCTGGACTGCCTCAATGGAACCGATCCTAAAACAGTCGATGCTTTATTCCTGGCTACAACCACTGCACCCTATAAGGAGAGGCAGAACTCTACAATAGTGGCCACGGTGCTTGACCTTCGGCGAGAGGCCCGGAATGCAGATTTCGGGAATTGCCTCAGGGTGGGGAGTAGTGCCCTGTTCTCGGCATTGGATGCTGTAAGAGCGGGGTCACTCAAGAGCGTTCTGGTGACAGCTGCTGATATGCGCCTGGGAGGTGCTGCTGGAGAGGATGAACTGGCTTTTGGTGATGGGTCCGCTGCTCTTCTGGTAGGAAATGATAGGGTGGCGGTGGAAATTGAAGGCAGCTATACTTTGTCTGATGACCTGGTAGATTACTGGAGGTCGCATGAAGACGACTTTGTCCGCCACTGGGAAGACCGCTTCGGCCGGGATGCTGGTTACATGATGATACCCATTGAAGCTGCTAAAGGGGTACTGGCAAAGCTCAATATCACCCAGAAGGACATTGCCAAGCTCTGCCTATATGGTGCGAACACTAGAGCACACCAAGGGCTGGCCAAAAGGATGGGTTTTGACCCTTCTCAAGTTCAGGACCCGATGCTTGACACTGTTGGCGATACCGGGGCCGCCCAGCCCCTGATGACCCTGGTAGCAGCGTTAGAGGAGGCCAAGGCAGGCGATAAAATCCTGCTGGTCAGCTATGGGAATGGTAGTGATGCCATTGTCTTTAAGGTTATGCCGGAGATTGAGAAAATTAGAGACCGCCGTGGAATAAAGCGCCACCTGGAAATAAAGAGAACCCTTGACAATTATGGGAGGTACCTGCGTTGGCGCGATATGGTATCCCTGCCGCCATCTAACCGTCCCCCAGGAGCCCCAGCGTCGCCGTCGGCACAGTGGAGAGAGCATTCCTCTGCTTTGCCCCTTTACGGTGTCAAGTGCAAGAAATGCGGGACTCCTCAATTGTTCTTGAGTGGTTCCTCAACTCGTGCCCATGTCTGTTTGGAATGCCTTGCCAAAGATGAGTTTGAGCCTTATCGGTTCGCTGATAAGAGGGGTAAAGTAACTACCTTCAGCCACGACTATCTGACGGGCGGTATTGATCCGCCAGTCACAGCAACCGTGGTTGATTTTGAAGGAGGAGGCAGAGGTGAGTTTGACATGGTTGACCGTGAGCCTGGTGAATGCAAGGTGGGTATGGAGGTGGAGATGACCTTCAGGAAGATGCGTTACACATATGGCATTCACACTTACTACTGGAAGTGTAAACCTGTAAGAGATTAGATTTAAAAAATAAAAGGGAGGTAAAGAAAATGCCAGGAAGCATTAAAGACAGGGTTGCTATAGCTGGAATGGGCTGCACCCGCTTTGGTGAGAGGTGGGATGCTAACGCTGCTGACCTTCTGGTGGATGCCGCCTATCAAGCCTTTGAAGATGCCGGGATAGAGCCGAGAGATGTTGAGGCAGCGTGGGTAGGAACCCAGAACTCAGGAATGACAGGGATGACCCTTTCGGAACCACTAAGGCTTCCTTATATTCCTATTACCAGGGTAGAGAACGCCTGCGCCACGGCTTCGGATGCTTTCAGGAATGCCTGCTATGCAGTAGCCGCTGGTATCTACGACATAGTTTTAGCCATTGGTGTCGACAAGTTTAAGGATAGTGGAGTTAGTGGTTTAACTGATGGAAGCACGCCTGGGCCAGGCCATGCCATGGGGTCGGGAGGCATGCCACCACGGGCATTTGCGAGGCTGGCGACCACATATTTTGACCGCTATGGCTTGAGCTATGAAGAGGGCAAGCATATGATATGCCGGGTCTCCTGGAAGAGCCACGTCAACGGTGCTCGAAACCGAAACGCTCACTTCCAGAGGGAAGTGCCTTTGGAGACGATGATCAATGCCCCTATGATTGCCTGGCCTCTGGGACTGTTTGACTGCTGTGGCGTCAGTGATGGTTCGGCGGCTGCTATTATTACCACACCGGAGGTAGCTAAGAATCTGAGGAAAGGGAAAGAGCCGCCGGTATTTGTTAAGGCGTTACAGATTTCTATGTCCCCTCGTGATGGAAACTATAACCCAAAATTTGATTATACTCATGTTGAAACTACGGTAAGGGCTGCCTCAGCAGCCTATAAGGAGGCCGCTATAACCGATCCCCGCGAACAGATAAGCATGGCTGAAGTTCATGACTGCTTCTCTATCACCGAAGCAGTTACCATGGAAGACCTCGGCTTTAGCCCTAGAGGCAAGGTAAGGGATGATATTGAGTCCGGCTTTTTCGACCTTGATGGCAAATTGCCGATACAGACTGACGGCGGCTTGAAGTGCTTTGGGCATCCGGTGGGGGCCAGCGGGATACGAATGATCTACGAAATGTACCTGCAGCTTCAAGGGCGAGCGGACAAACTACTGAACCCTGGCATGCCTTCCCGACAGGTTAAGAATCCCAAGCTGGGACTAACCCACAACTTGGGTGGCGCACCAGCGGGCTGCGCTATTTTTGTCGGTATCGTGGGATTAGAGGGGGCATGATAGCTTATTATGACGTGCCTCCAAGTAGCTCAGAACAAGTCCGATCCCTGCCGGCGCAAGTGCTGTAGCATTGTTCCGAATCATGCTCAGTACAAGGTTAATTATGCTCGAGACTAGTCTAGCTTATAAGTAACGAGGAGACAGCAATGGGAAATGTATCGGTACCGGTAACACAAGCCAAAAGAAAATTTGATGGTCAGGAATACGTTCTAACCAAGATCAATTATGCCAAAGAAGCTGCCGAAGAGGACCAAGCATATTATCAGAAACGAGGAAACAAAACTAGGATTCTAGAAGAGGACGGTTTTTGGTTACTGTACACTAAGGTTGGGCAATAAGGCTTCATCCCTGCCATATCAACTGCCAATGAACATAAACCGTAGCTGAAGAACCTGCACTTCAGTTTTATTTAGTACGCCTTGAAACAGCTATTTCTTGTTCTCGCCGTCTTGGGATTCGGCGCAGCCGGGAAATGTTGCACAGATGAAGGCTTTTTCCCTCCATTCAAAGAACTGTTATACTAGCACAAGCGGCCGCTAAGATGCAGGGGAATAAAATATTTGCTTTTTGGGAGGATATGGCGCCATCGTGGTCAAAATGCAAGCATACGAGTATAAGCTATCATGACTAATCCAATTAAATTTGGCACCGACGGGTGGCGAGGGATTATCGCCGAAGATTTCACCTTTGACAATGTGCGCATCTGTGCTCAGGCCGTAGCAGAATATCTCAAGCAGAATAGACTCGGTAAACAAAGCTTGGTCATTGGCTATGATACGCGCTTCGCCTCTGAGGATTTTGCTGCTGCCGCTGCTGAGGTGATAGCCGGCAACAATATCAAAGTCCATCTCTGTCTCAAGCCAGCCCCTACTCCAGTGGTGAGCTTTACTGTCCCAGCTACTAAGTCCGCTGGGGCTATCGTGATAACTGCCAGCCACAACCCTGGTTCATGGAACGGATTCAAATACAAATCTCAGGACGGGGCTAGCGCCCCAGGAGAGGTCACTTCTCAGATAGAAAGAAATATCAGTTCCCTCAGCCAAACCCTCTCCCTCGGGGAGAGAGAACAGAGACGAGATGTGAAAAGGCTTGCTCTCGATAAGGCCTTAAAGAGGGGAATTGTTGACTACCTGGACCCCTCTCCTGCTTACTTCGAGCACCTTAGCCACTTTGTTGACGTAGAAGAACTGCGCCGCCAGAAATTAAATATAATAGTTGACCCCATGTATGGTGCAGGCATTGGCTATTTTAAGGCAGTACTTCAAGGTAGTAACCTGAAAATCACCGAAATTAACGCTGAAAGAAATCCCTCGTTCCCCCAAATTCAGCCTGAGCCAATTGCCAAAAACCTGACCAAGCTTTCTCGGCTGGTTGTTGAGCAAAAGGCTGACGTGGGCTTAGCCACCGATGGAGACGCCGACCGTATTGGCATCATAGACGAAAGGGGACAGTTTTTAACCCAGCATCAAGTTTTTGCCTTACTTTGTCTATATCTCCTGGAAGTTCGTGGTGAGCGCGGCGCCATGATAAGGACATTGACTTCCACCATGATGATTTCCCGCTTAGGGAAGCTCTTTGACGTACCTGTTTACGAAACACCGGTTGGTTTCAAATATGTCGCTCCCTTGATGATGGAGAAAAATGCAATTATTGGTGGGGAAGAGAGCGGTGGCTATGGCTTCCGCGGCCATGTCCCGGAGAGGGATGCCATACTTGCTGGCCTTTACTTCCTTGACTTTATGGTAAAAACAGGAAAAACACCGTCTCAGCTTCTGGATTACCTTTACAGCAAAGTTGGGCCTCACTACTATGACCGCATGGATTTTCATATCTCCTCAGCTAAGCGTCGGACAATCCTGCATCGACTCAGCTCCAGCTCTCCGGACACCATAGCTGGTTCAAAGGTGACCAAGGTAGATACCACTGATGGATTTCGCTTCTTCCTTGGCGATGATTCCTGGCTGCTCGTTCGCTTTTCCGGCACAGAACCACTGGTCCGCATCTACTCTGAAGCTGAAAGCCTGGAAAGGGCACGGGAGCTACTCGATGAGGGCAAAAAACTGATAGACCTCTAAAGTAGTCCGGCAAAAATTTAAAGGGAAACATCCAGGGGTTTCTCAACTATTTATCCCTCACCAAGAAGTGCAAGTGACAAGGGTGAGTTCAAATTTTCGGCGGGAGAAGCCTGCTAGCAAAATCACCACGGATTTTGCTCTTTGGCGGCAAATTATTTTAGTGTGCGACTCGTATTTGACATATACAGCTGATGGTCGATACAATGTAGCCAGTCGCCTTTGGAGCACGAAACGATAGTTTCCTAAGATTGACGGAATCCCCAAAATACCATCTGTGTATGCAAGAGTATTATGAAATTAGGTGGCATGGGCGGGGTGGGCAGGGAGCTATAACGGCAGCCAAGATTTTGGCACAGGCAGCCTACCTTGAAGGCTATCGGGGGGTAACTGCTGCGCCATCATTCGGCGCTGAGAGGAGAGGCGCTCCGGTCAGCGCATCGACCAGGATTTCCTCGCAAGCAATTATGGTTGTATCTCAGGTAGAAGAACCTAATGTAGTGGTAGTCCTAGACCACACCTTACTGAAATACGAAGAGGTGACCAGCGGGCTGGTCAAAGGAGGATGGCTCATCGTAAACTCCTGGCGTCATCCCAAGGAACTTGACTTTAGAGGCAACTTCAGCATTGCTACTGCTGATGCTACCAGAATATGCTCAAGGCTGGGATTGATAATCGCTGGCCTCACCGTCGTGAATACAGCAATACTGGGTGCGTTTATCCGTGCTACCAAAGTGATAGGCCTGGCAAGCATCGAGAAGGTAATAAGAGAGCGATTTCCCCACGACGCTGTAGATATTAATCTTGCCGCAATTGCGCAGACCTACGAGATAACTAAACTCGAGAAAGTAGGGTAACAGCAAGCATGGGAACCAGAGATTGCCAACATATATGTAGTGAATCATCACCGGCTGTTGGCGAAGCAGGTAAAACAGGCGAGTGGCGCGACTCATTTCCAGTGATAGACCAAGAAAAGTGTCTCCCAGTTAGACAAAACAAGCCTTCCTGCTTTCTATGCTGGCTCCATTGTCCAGATGCTGTTATTAGCAAGACCATACCCATCCAGATAAATATGGACTACTGCAAAGGCTGCGGAATATGCGCGCAGGTATGTCCAGTACATGCTATAACCATGGTATATGAAGAGGAATTCTATCTTAATGACACGGATTGAGTGATTTTGATGAGCAAAAAGATAGCCAGAAAAACGAGTGTCTCAATACTCGATGGCAATCATTCTGCGGCCCAAGGGGCGAAACTCAGTCGGGTTCAAGTAATTGCTGCCTATCCTATTACACCCCAATCACCAGTCACTGAAACGCTCTCCGAATTTGTCGAAGGAAAGGAACTCGATGCCCAGTACATTGCCGTCGAGAGTGAGCACAGTGCCCTCGCCGTATGCACTTCAGCTTCTATGGTAGGAGCCAGGACCTTCACTGCTACTAGTTCGCACGGCTTGGCCTATATGCATGAGATGCTACATTGGGCTGCTGGGGCACGTCTCCCGGTCGTCCTCGTCTGCGTAAACCGTGCTATTGGAGCGCCCTGGAATGTGCTCAATGATCAGCAGGACTCAGTATCCCAACGAGACACCGGTTGGATACAGATATACGCTCGAAACAATCAGGAGATATTAGACTCGATAATCCAGGCTTATAAGATCGCTGAGTCAGTTTATGTCCCGGTTATGGTCTGCTACGACGGTTATATTCTATCTCACACTGAAATGCCAGTGGATGTCCCGTCACAGGAGGATGTCGACAAGTTTCTCCCCCCATATAAGCCACACACAATACTAGACCCAGCCAACCCCAAAAACTATAACCTTGTGACTCTGGCCAATCCTCGGGTTAACACTGAAGGCGTGCTCTGCCATGGATACATGGAACTGCGCTATCTTCTTCAAGAGGCGTTACAGGACTCACGGGAAACGATAACCACTGTGGGGCGAGAATTCGGCGAATTATTTGGCAGAAGCTACGCCAGTATGTTCTGGAAAGACAGACTGGATGACGCCGATATAGTTATTGTCGCCATGGGCAGTCTGGCCATGGAGGCGGTAGTAGCCGCAGACATGCTCCGGGAGGAAGGGCACAAAGTGGGTGTCTTGGGCTTGAGAGTGTTCCGCCCCTTCCCTAAGGCAGATGTGGTAAAAGCACTGAAAAAATCTCGCCTGGTGGTGGTCTTCGATAAGAATATCAGCTATGGCTTAGAAGGAGCCACCTGCTCGGAGATAAAATCAGCCCTTTATGGGAGTCCCGTAAATGCGGTAATACGAAACTTCATTGTGGGGCTGGGTGGCCGTGACGTTAAAGCCAGGGAGCTGGTAGATGCGGTAAACAAATCTCTGCTGTCCCTGAAAGAAGGCGGGTTAAACCAGGAATATCCCGAATGGCTATGTGCCATTTGAGAGGGCTTACACCATGAAGACGAATGCTGTTAACCTGACCGAAAAGGAATATCTGCTGCCAGGTAACAGGACCTGTCCTGGCTGCGCCTTGTCGCTCGCCTATCGTCATATTCTGAAAGCACTGGAAGGGCAGGTTATTGCGACGGTGCCGGCCAGTTGCCTCACAGTGCTACATGGCATGTATCCAGTAACATCTGTCACTGTCCCCTGTGTAAATACGCCATTTGCCTCTACTGCAGCGTCAGCTACCGGCTTGGTTGCCGGGCTTAAAGCCTTAGGCAAAGAAGGGGTGACCGTGCTGGCTATTGCTGGTGACGGTGGGACACACGATATAGGAATCCAGGCGCTGAGCGCCGCTGCTGAAAGGCAAACTGACTTTCTCTATATCTGCTACGACAATGAAGGCTATATGAACACCGGTAATCAACGCTCAGGCTCCACGCCACTGGGTGCGATTTCAGGTACTACACCAATTCTGGGCAAGCAGCAGAACCAGAAAGACATAACAGCCATAATGGAGGCACATGGCATCGTTTATGTTGCTACCGCAAATGCTTCCTATCCCCTGGACCTTTACGAAAAAGTCAGGAAAGCCAAGACGATACGAGGAACCAGATTCATACATGTGTTCACACCCTGCCCCCCTGGATGGTCATTCCACTTCAGTGACACTATAAAGATCGGCAAGCTCGCGGTGGAAACGGGATGGGTGATACTTTATGAGGTGGAAGACGGCATTTTCCGCCTCACTTCGGCCAGCGAATCCATTACCAAGAGGGGTAACTTAAGGCCACTGAGAGAATATCTCATGGAGCAAGGAAGGTTCAAGAATATTACCGAAGAGCAGATTAACGAACTACAGGGTTGGGTAAATGCTCGGTGGAAGCGTTGCCTGGATCGGGCAGTCAATTTATAGTCTCCACTTAATAGATGGCCCTGCATCTTAGGGCGATAAAGTTTGCAGCAAGGGCCAGAGTTTGATAAACCTGAGCAGCTAGGTTATGGCTTGATCAGGGCTTGGACGTCGTCGCTGTACCGGTAGAGAAGGATAAAAAGACTGGTAGATGACCTATATGCTTATGTCTGGCCGGGGAATGGTCCATAATGAATAATGATTTAATTCTTCGACCTTTTGGCGGAGGGAGAGGGATTCGAACCCTCGACCCCGATAACTCGGAGTAAGCGCTTAGCAGGCGCCCGCACTAGACCACTATGCGATCCCTCCCCTTCTTATGACTTAATTCATTATGGCATACGTCAGACGAATCAACAAAATTTAAAGTCTTTTCACGGATAAAGTTGACGAAGATTAGCGCAGCTTAAGCCCAGTCTTACCCGTTTGCACCCGTCAGTTCCTTATGCCACTACGGGCTAACTTTTCCTTCCGTTGATAGGGCTGTAATGCTTTCAATGCGGCAGCAGAAGGTACCGGCAGGAGCGGCAACTTCAACTGTTTGCCCTTTTTCTTTATCCAGGATTGCTTTGCCCAGGGGAGAAGCAACAGAAAGTTTACCCTTGGCTGGATTTGCTTCTCGTGGGTCGACTAAAGTATAGCTGGACTCATTACCTGAGGATAAATCACGAAGCACTACTGTGTCTCCGAATTTTGCCTTGGATGTAACCTGGTCTTCCCCCATTATCCTAGCCAGATTCAAGGTTGACTCTAACTCCTTGATCCTTCCTTCCAAATGTGACTTTTGCTCTCTAGCTGCTGCCAGGGGAGCATTTTCTCGAAAGTCCTTGTCAGCGGCTGCTTTTTGTATCTCCTCAATAACTCGGGTGCGTTGAATTTTCAGGTTGGCTAATTCCTTCTCTAATTTTGCGTAACCTTGCGCAGTTAAGGTAACCTGGACCTGACCACTCTGCCAAACGGCGGCTGTTTTTGAAGAAGTTTTTTTCGCCCTGAGGTGGGGAGCTAAATTTATACTGTTGAATCCCTTTTTCCGGATGTACGTAAGAAAGGACTTGAGAGGTTTAGCCGCCGATGGGATAATCTGTTCGCCATAGCTGGCTACATCCACAGGTCTGATGTCCTTCACCTGCCTGGATGAGCCAAGCCATCTGACGAATTTGGATATCTCTGCCTGTATTTTCCCCCTTTCTTCCGGCGGTAAATGTGATAGAAACGCGTTAGCTACTTCAGCAAGGGTCGGGTTGTGCTCGATGTTTTCCACGAAGAATAAATGATAGCTTCAAAAATGGACGCTGTCAATTTACATGTTGGTGGAGAGAGCTTGGGCTTTATCTACCTAGCACAATGTGCTAATCTAAATTATTTCTACCCAGGAGCACTAAAGAGGGGATGGTGCCATGAAGGAAATAGAGATATTGTGCTGGAATGTCAACGGAATTAGAGCGGCGGAGAAAAAAGGCTTTTTAGATTGGTTACAGCAAATGTCTCCTGACATTTTATGCCTTCAAGAGACAAAAGCGCAGCTTGGCGAAATTGACCAAGAGCTTCAACAACCACCCGGCTATTACGCTTACTGGAATTTCCCGGAAAGGAAAGGATACAACGGAGTTGTCACCTTTACCAAAGAAAGACCGATCAAAGTTGAGAATGGTTTTGGCATTAAACAGTTTGATATAGAAGGAAGGGTCATAATTACTCAATACCCGGAGTTCACTCTTTTTAATGTTTATTTCCCAAATGGCAAGATGAGCGAAGAGCGGTTAAAGTACAAGATGAATTTTTACGATGCTTTCCTTGATTTTGTAGATTCCATTAAGGCAGGAGAGGGAAAACTCATTATTTGTGGTGATTTAAACACCGCCCATAAAGAAATAGACTTGGCTCGACCTAAGGAAAATGAGAATGTCTCGGGGTTTTTGCCCATGGAAAGGGCATGGATGGACAAATTTGTGGCTCATGGTTTTATAGATACCTTTCGTTACTTCAACAAAGAACCAAAGCACTATACTTGGTGGAGTTTGAGAACGAGAGCCAGAGAGCGAAACATAGGCTGGAGACTGGATTACTTTTTTGTCACTGAGAATCTGCTAGGCTCGGTTACAGAGGCAGGCATTTTGTCTGATGTAATAGGCTCTGACCATTGCCCCGTGGGAATTAGGCTGAGACTGTGAAAACCTTAGTTCAATGTGATTTCGACGGAACGGTTACCGAAGAAGATGTTAGCTTCTTTCTTTTGGACGCCTTCGCTCAGGGGGATTGGCGACGGTTGCTGCAAGAGTATAAGGAGCACAGGATATCTGTCGGGGAGTTCAATACCAAAGCTTTTACCATGGTTACAGCCGATAAACATACGCTACTTGAGGCGTTAGAAGGCAATGTTAAAGTGCGAGCTGGGCTTCACGAACTGGTAAATTATTGCCTGAGAAAAGGCTTGAGATTGGTCATTGTGAGCAATGGTCTGGATTTTTACGTAAAGGCTGTGCTGAAGGACCTGGGACTGGAGAACATCGAAGTCCATGCTGCCCAAGCTTCCTTCCACCCTGAAGGGATGAAAGTTCATTATGTGGGGCCGGATGGAAAAAGATTAGATGATGGCTTCAAAGAGGCATATACCAAATCGTTCCTAAAACTAGGGTACAGGGTAATATATATGGGGAATGGCGATTCCGATGTTGCTCCAGCAAAATACGCTCAACATGTTTTTGCCACGGGCGACTTGCTGGCATACTACAGAGAGAACAACCTTAATTATAAGCCCTTTGAAACCTTCATTGATGTCGTTAGGGACCTGGAACAGATGTCACAATTCCAACTCTGAAGCGATTCCCTTCATGGCTTCGATTGCCAGGCTGATGAACTCTTCCAGCTCCAGTCCGATTTCCTGACACTGAGCCACTTGCTCTCGATTAACTCCAGCAGCAAAGCTTCTTTCGCGAAAGCGTTTCATTACCGATTTAGTGGTCAATCCGCTTAGTTTATCAGGGCGAACCAGAGAAGCAGCAGTGATAAGCCCACTCAGGGGGTCGGCACAAAAAAGGGCCTTATCCAATTTCGTTTCTCGGGGAACGCCATGAGCTTCGTTATGGCACAAAATAGCATGGGCCATAGTCTCATTGGCTCCGAGTTCCCGGGCGATGTCAGCGCCCAATTTGCTATGGCTACTCATATCACCATCAACCAGTTCCATATCTATATCGTGGATGAGCCCGGTAGTGCCCCACTCTTCTTCATTTTCTCCCAACTTCCTGGCCAGAGCCCGCATAATAGCCTCAGTGGCTAACATATGCTTAATCATATTCTTATCTTGGACATTGGCAAGGATGGAGCCAAGAATTTCCTCCCTGTTGGGCTCTGAGTTCATGTCAATACCTTTTCCCGCTGCGTTAATAATATACCACGTAGATACTGCCCGGTGAAAGAGGCATCGTTTTGGGTCAATTGCTCAGGAGTGCCGGCATCCACAAGGTAGCCACCCTCATCACCAGCTCCAGGACCAAGGTCAACGACCCAGTCGGCGTTTTTGACCACATCCAGGTGGTGCTCAATGACAATTACCGTGTTTCCGTAATCCACCAGGCGCTGGAGCACCTTTAAGAGGCAAGCAATATCTGAGAAGGAAAGGCCGGTAGTTGGCTCATCCAGTATATAAAGCGTTTTTCCTGTGGAGCGGCGGGATAGCTCAGTAGCTAGTTTTACCCGCTGGGCTTCGCCGCCGGAAAGGGTTGGTGCTGGCTGCCCCAGGCAGATGTACCCCAGACCTACGTCTCGGAGGGTTTCCAGCTTGTTTTTGATTTTAGGAAAGTGGTCAAAGAAGAGCAAAGCTTCGTCCACTGTCATATCCAGGATTTCGGCGATGTTTTTTCCTTTAAAGTGGATTTCCAGCGCTTCACGGTTATATCTTTTCCCCTTGCATACCTCGCAGGGGACAGTGACATTGGGCAGAAATTGCATCTCAATCTGAACGTAGCCTGCTCCCTGACAGGCTTCGCATCTTCCCCCCTTTACGTTGAAGGAAAAGCGTCCTTGGGGATAACCACGCATTTTAGCTTCAGGAACAGCGGCGAAAAGTTCTCGAATAGGAGTGAATGTCCCGGTATAAGTGGCAGGGTTGCTTCTCGGGGTGCGACCAATCGGTGATTGGTCAATGTTAACCACCTTATCAATATACTCAGTGCCAAGAATACCATCACACTCGCCTGGTCTCTCCTTGGCTCGGTAGAAGAGGCGGGCCAGTCTTTTATACAGGACTTCGTTAATGAGAGAGCTTTTACCGCTTCCCGAAACGCCGGTGATGCCAACAAACTTGCCCAGGGGGATGCGGACATCGATGTTTTTCAGGTTATTCTCCCTGGCACCTCGGACCACTAGCTCTTTTCCTGAGCCAGAGCGCCGCTCAGGTGGCATGGGAATTTGCTTTGTCCTACTGAGGTACTGCCCTGTTATTGATTGAGGGCAAGCCATTATGTCCTGAAGTATCCCCGTGACAACAATTTCTCCCCCCTGTTTACCAGCCCCAGGCCCCATATCAATAATGTGGTCGGCAGATCTCATCATAGCTTCATCGTGCTCTACGATGATTATAGTATTATCCAGGTCTCTGAGGCGCTTCAGCGTGGCTATAAGACGGGAACCGTCGGCAGGATGCAAACCCACTGTGGGCTCATCACAAATATAAAGGACACCGCTAAGCCCGCTGCCAATCTGGGTAGCCAAACGAATTCTCTGGGCCTCACCGCCGCTCAAGGTCGCCGAAGGACGGTCCAGGGTTAAGTAGCTCAGACCTATGTCTCTGAGAAAGCCCAACCGGGCCTGAATCTCTTTGATAATTTGCTTGGCTATGGTAAGTTCACGGGGACTGATTTTGCCTCCTAGCTGCTCCACCCAATTTAAAGCCTGTGTGACAGGCAGGGCGGTAACATCCATAATATTTTTGTCCACAATAGTGACAGCTAAAGACTCTGGCTTCAGCCTCTTCCCCCGGCAAGCCGGGCAGGGGTTGGATGCCATATAGCGCTCAATATCCGCTCTGATACTATCCGAACCCGTCTCTCGATAGCGGCGCTCCAGGTATGGTATGACGCCTTCGAAATTCGTATAGTACTGACGCATTCTGCCGTAACGGTCTTCATATGTGGCGGAAACCAGTTCACCCCCCTCACCATGAAGAATCAAATGCACCAGTTCCTCACTCAGCTCCTTGACTGGCCTGGACAGAGAAAAACCGTGGCGGCGACCCAGAGACTGCAGTATGCTGCTGTACCAGGTGCTGACCTGCCCATTTCTTGTCCAGGGTTGGATAGCTCCTTCGACCAGGCTCAGTCCCTTGTCGGGGATGACTAAGTTAGGGTCGATTTCCAGTTTGCAGCCCAGTCCCGTGCAAGCCGGACAGGCGCCGTAGGGGCTGTTAAAGCTAAATGTTCTGGGAGCAATTTCCCCCAGGCTTATGCCGCAATAGACACAAGCAAAATGCTCCGAGAAAAGCAACTCCTCCCCGTCAAGGACTTTAACCAGCACCACGCCCGACCCCAGTTTTAATGCTGTTTCAATGGAGTCGGCCAGGCGAGTGGCATTTTCGTTTTGCTCTATCTGTAGTCGGTCCACTACTACCTCTATGATATGCTTCTTATTCTTATCTAATTGAAATTCCTCGGAGAGGTCGTAAATTTGCCCGTCAACTCGAACTCTGACAAACCCGGCCTTCTGCAAATCGTTAAATATCGTTTGATGCTCACCTTTGCGGTCCCTGACCAATGGTGCCAGAATCATGATGCGAGTACCCTGGGGTATTGCCTGAACGGCGTCAACGATTTGCTGCACTGTCTGGCGTGAGATTTCCCTTCCGCATTCGGGGCAATGAGGGTGTCCAATGCGAGCAAAAAGAAGGCGCAAATAATCATAGATTTCAGTCACCGTGCCCACAATAGACCTCGGGTTATGAGGCGGCCCTTTCTGGTCAATGGATATGGCTGGGCTGAGCCCTTCGATGTAATCAACGTCCGGTTTCTCCATCTGCCCCAGGAACTGGCGGGCATAAGCGGAAAGAGACTCTACATAACGGCGCTGTCCCTCGGCATATATGGTATCGAAAGCCAGCGAGCTTTTCCCTGAGCCGGAAACACCGGTGATAACCACCAGTTTGTTCCTGGGGATAACGACGTCTATGTCCTTAAGGTTGTGCTCTCGGGCACCCTTGATAAATATGGCATCGGGCATGACGCTCTATTTTAGCATTGATGACCTTGCTTCTCCAAAGAAGGCTTTGACTGACCAGAGGAGGATAAACTAAACGGGGCAGGCGCCTCAATGTTTAGCAATATTGGCTGTCCCGTTATATAATAATAAATGGGTAATGCTGGGCTTTGCCAGGAGGAAACAATGGGGCGAAAGGTTGTTGTATGGGCGCTCGTTGCAGTAGTTTTGCTCGCTGCAAGCTGTGGCAACGGTGGCGGCGGGATTGTGGTTATCCGTCCGGCGGCTATAACCGGCGATAATTCGGGTGGTGCTATAGCTTTCTACCAAACTTGGCGCATGTCCGACGACCACTCTCTTGTTGAATTTCACGCTCAAATAATAAGTCCCGAGGGAGACTTCCTTTGGGGAGAAAAGGGCATATTGGTTGGCAGTGGCGATGCAGACTTCTATTGGACATCTGACTTATATGCAGTAAACGATGGCTCTGGAGGCACCTTTGTTATGTGGAGGGAGCCCCTTCCCGAACCACCCTACCACTCACAACCCCATGTTGCCAAAATTGATTCTGGAGGGAATGTTGAATGGCAGAGGGACATACCAGGCGTTGAGCAGGCAATACCCGATGGGTCGGGAGGAGTCATCATTGCCTGTGCCGCCTCCGTTTTGAAGATAGATGCCGAAGGCAATCTTCCCTGGGGTGAGGATGGAGTGTCGTTAGACCTGGGTTTGTTTGACATCGCCAGTGATAATTCAGGCGGCATCATCATCGTTAGCTACGCCGTCGGTAATATTTCCGCTCAGAGGGTAGATTCTGGGGGGAACATATTATGGCAAACGGGCGGTGTGGAAGTATGTGGTATCCGAGGCGGAGCAGCTCGGCTAGTAAGCGATGGTTCAGGTGGAGCCATAATCGCATACGAGTACTACACACCCTGTGGAGACGGTTCACAAGGCTGCTGCGATTTGGATATCTATGCGCAGAGAATAGACGCGGAGGGCGATATATTGTGGGGGCCGGATGGTGTGCCCGTTTGTGTTGAACCATTATGGTGGCAATATAGCCCGGGAATAGTAGCAGATGGTGCAGGCGGCGCCATTGTCTTTTTCGTGGAAGAGGTCGGCATCTGTGCCCGAAGAATAGATGCCGATGGCCATAAATTGTGGCCCGAGGATGTTCAGGTCTGGGAAGGCGCGTATCTTTCCGTAATAAGCGATGGTTCTGGGGGAGCCGTCAGCGTGTACTACGGTGGGGAAGGAACAAATGCAACAGCTCAGAGGTTAGATGCTGCGGGGAGAAAGTTGTGGGGACCTGAGGGGACCACGCTGACCTTGCGCGACTTGTACGGATTAGGAGGAGTCGTCTCGGACGGTTGCGGAGGCGTCCTCATCTCCTGGTCAACTGTTAAATTCACAGGCGACGAAGTTTCCCAAGTTTCATATTATGTTCAAAGAGTAGATGCCGAGGGCAACCTTCCGTGGGGAGATGAGGGAATCCTGCTGAATCCCTAGGGCTTCCCGCCTTCCTCATATTGGTAATTGTGGGCGTTGTGAGGAGGAAACAATGCGGCGTAAGATTGTTATCTGGGTGTTGGCTGTAGCAATCTTGCTTAGTGCAAGTTGTCTTCAACAACATCCTGAGTTCATTCCCTCGGCTGCCATAACTGGCGATAATTCGGGCGGCGCTATAGCTTTCTACCCAATTCAGGACATGTCCGACACGCAGTTTCATTTTGAATATTACGCTCAAAAAATAAGTCCTGAGGGAGACTTTCTCTGGGGGGAAAGGGGCATATTGATTGCCAGTGGTAATGCGACCTTCTATTGTATATGTGACTTATACGCGGTAAGCGATGGCTCAGGAGGCGCCTTTGTTATGTGGAGGGAGCCCCTTCCCGAACCACCGTACCACTCACAACCTCATGTTGCCAAAATTGATTCTGGAGGGAATGTTGAATGGGAAAGGGACATACCAGGCGTTGACCAGGTAATACCTGATGGGTCGGGAGGAGTCATCATTGCTTATAGTGCCTCCGTTCTGAAGATAGATGCCGAAGGCAATCTTCCCTGGGGCGAAGATGGAGTGTC
>Ga0315533_1000834_pt1 | contig 25071 bp, 21 predicted proteins | sample SalMarSW160130MG_FD_203081 | JGI IMG/M metagenome (GOLD analysis project Ga0315533, IMG submission 203081) | Salt marsh sediment microbial communities from the Plum Island Ecosystem LTER, Massachusetts, United States - Salt Marsh Sediment SW1601-30 ... | reverse complement strand
AACATCGTGGTTTATCCAAAATACGAAGAGAGGCTTATCTCGCATGGTATGCCTCCGTTATCATCAACAACAAAAAACCAACACGTTTTTTCCATTAACCCTAAGTCATCCACATTTCATCGTAGGCGGAATTGGTTTACAAAAAGATTGAGCCGACTTCGCCATGATTGACTGAATGACTTTAAGTACATTATCTGGACTTAGGCTAATTCTCTACTCCCACTGGCGTTTCCTTCTTTTCTTTTTGAGAAATCGGGGTAGCAGGCTCTTTCCTCTTGTAATGGATTCGTTCCCATCTTAGGCGAATTAACACTCCCAGGGAGATCAACATAAACATTAAGGAGTTAACTTTTCTGAAAATCTCCCCATAGTTGAAGTTGGCATCCAAAAATGCCAGAACGCCCAAGAGAAACAAAATGGTGCACCATATTAACATGATACCCTCCTTTTTTTGTTGAGGTCTAGGACTCTTATAATTTCGTTTTGTGTTTTTTTATATTCGGCGGGTTTTCATAAAACATTAGAAAAAAATGGTTCTTCTCCAATTTAGTTGCAGAGATTCTTGACAATAAAAGGATTCTTATAGACCTAATAAAACTCCCATTGAGTCGCAGATGAATCGATACGGTCACCCTCCCCCTCCCCCCCTCCCATCGAGGGAGGGGAACATATAAAGCTCCCTCTCCCCTTGCAAACTGTGTCACAATTCTCAAAAACCTGCTTCTGTCATTCTGAGCGAAGCGAAGAATCTCGTAGTTACAATAAGTTGCAAAACCGAGATTCTTCGGCTAACGCCTCAGAATGACACTATGACACAGCCTCTTGTGGGAGAGGGCAAGGGTGAGGGGGGGTATAGACTTTTTTCATACCTCTGTTTTTAGCAACTCTTTTGGAGAAGACCCGAAAAAATAAAAGTTCAACCACAGAACTTCTGAAAATTTCTTGCCTGTATTTCAAGAGCTTGGAAGAGATTAGTAAGTGGATAGAATCACTCTATAGGTAAATCCGGCTATTTAGGAGAAGCTTTTCCCTTATCACCTGTGGGCTTGATTTTCCTGCGGGATATTTGTCCTTCAGGATGAATCCATTTGGATCTTGATATTATCCCGTAGGGATGTTGACTTCCGCTCCAAGCATCCGGACTATCTCAAGATCAATTGGGACAAAGTCCCGATGCAACAAAGAAAACACCAATAGGTTAGATCGATCTTTTGAAGCTTTTTGTTAGGCATACCTCCCTATGAAATTGGAAATGACATACTTAACAATTCTCGCTCATGTCTGATGTATCATGATCTATTCCTGCAATTTGTTTCTCAATGCCCCAATTTTTTGCTTGACTTGTGCTTAAATAGAAATATATTAACCTAAGAGGGACAGTGCAGACTTTCTTGGCAACCGAAATGGAATTGTTTCAGCTACTCTTAAGAACCGATTTTTTTCTAAGCTTTTAATTTGCTGTAATTTCTTACATGGCTTTTTGTGGATGTTATCCCAGAGCCGTCTCCATCATCCGCAAGGAACAGGTGCGGAAGGGGAAAGGGAACTATGAACCATGAACTATAAACCACCCAAGTGGAGGGATAGCTATATGTAACAAAACAAAAGAATTTATGCAGGAAAGGATGGCTAATTAAAGCAATACAAATTCATTAAAAAACAGAATGTCATTGCGAGCGATAGCATGTTTTAATCTGTTTAATCTGTTGGGAAAAAAACCTCCCAATGACAATATAAAAAATTTAGTGCATTTGCATTAGTTCAATCAGTTAACCAATTTTCCTTAGAGGAGGGAAAAATGAAGACAAAAGTGTTAACATTCGTAATCGTTCTGTGTGTTGGTTTGGGGCTTTTGGTAGTGGAAGGTTTTTCTGCCAGCGCCCAGAAGAAGCCAAAGCCAAGACACATATCTTTGCCTGCTCCGCCATCTGAAACCGAGGTAGCGGCTCCAAAAGCGATTGATGTCTATCGGTCTCTGAGTGGCAAGTTCGTAGGGTGCGAGGATATTGACCCGGAACGTGGGGTCATCATTGAGCATGTTTCAGTCGGAAATACCTGGCGTGACGAGCAGCAGATCGGATCAATGGGTCGAACGATCGCTGTTGCCCCCCAGAATGGCTTTCGTCATTTCACCTGGAGTTACATGGCGGGTGAGGATGAGGATCAGTACGTGTCCGCCAACTGCTATGATCCCTTCACTGGTTGGGAGACTGGTCCTATACAAGTAGACGGAGGGCTAGAGAGATCATCTGCATACGCCCATGTCCAGCTTATGGATTACGATCCTAAGACCCTGGCTCGAGCAGAGATTCCCGGGATGACCTATGACCGTTATGAAGGCGACCCCCCCGTGGTATACTACGTTATCCATCGACGATGATGAGTGCGCTGGTTTCTGGACCCGTCACTGGGACGTTCCGGATTGGGTCGATGGTTACACTCATGGAGGAAGGTGGCCCCGCTGTAAGGTGGTGCATGTGCCCTTTGATGAGAATACGGGAAGGGATTATTTCCACATTGTAGTTCACGAAAACCCCACTACTCACCACTATAGTCCCTACTATAGACTAGGTTGGGTGAGGTGCTATTTGGACCAAACAATCCCATACCCCAACCTGATCAGCGAGACCTACTATAACTGGTATAGACAGTATACCACACCTGCGGAAACGCCAAGTCCGGGTCCCTTATGTGAGCCCATCGCCCTTGTGGATACCGCCAGCTTTGTCGACGCGGTGGTGGAGGCTTCACCGGTTTCCAAGAGGGTGGCTATCGTGTATACCAGCGCGGTTGATAGTGATCATGCCCATGAGACCTATGGGTGTGATGTGGTCTTTGTCGAGTCCATGAACAATGGTGATGACTGGCTTGGAATACCCCCCCCCTGCAATCCCATTTGTCCCGTGGAATTGCACTAATTATCCAGCCTCGGGCGATGATTACATAAAGCGAGCATTCATAAACCTTTCTGCCTGCTACGATTATGAAGACAGCCTGCATATAGCTTATGTCACCACCATGGTTCCCGTCCCGGCCGGGGGTTATTATTATGCGTACCCGGCATGGCTGTATCACTGGAGCAAGAAGAATGGCAACAGTCTCATTACCTCCACTTGTCCGGAGGACTTTGAGCCTCCAGGGAAAATGAATATGTACCCTTACTGGTGGTGGGGCACCATAGCTGGTGAACAGAACGCCGCCATAAGTAAACCGAGCATAGCCGCACTAGATCCAATCTATCATCCGGATGAAGATGGGTATCTGTTCTGCATCTGGACCCAGGTTGACACCGGGGACGTCTCTTCGGCAGGTTTTGGCAACCGAGACATCTTCGGCTGTGCCAGTTCCGATGCTGGAGTCAGGTGGGATTTAGTTTGGAACTTGACCCAGACACCCACTCCGGGTTGCGATGCGGAAGAGTGTGTGAGTGAAGCTTGGCCTTCTCTGGCGCAGAACATGTATAACGGTGATCTGCACATCCAGTATATATGTGACCGGGATGCCGGTCCTTGTGTCTGGGGTGAGGGCGACTGGACGGAGAACGATGTGTATTATCTGGATCTGGAGGAATGGGACATCCAAGAGATACCTGGAATAGATTATCGGATTGAAGACCCGCCTGAGACGCCCAACTGGAATAAGCCTCCCTTGAAGGTCCCCCCAGAGGGTAGAAACTTACGCCTTAAGATATTTAGCACTGGAAATATCCCGGTGAGCTACTCTGTGGACGATGATCATGACTGGATTTTTGCGCCGGGCGACCAGCCCGATCTGAACCCTGGAGATTCTAACACTGTAACCATCACCGTGCAGGAACCTACCCTACGCACAGGCACCTTCGTTGACGGCAATGTTATCATCAACAGTAATGACCCAGCTCAACCGATAATTGAGCTGCCGCTTCAGGCGGTGGTGGACGTGGACGATTATTATGAATGTCCCAGGACTGCCGAGACGGAAGACACCCTGGATAATACAGATGGGAACACACAATCAGGGTTGATACTTTACACCAATGCCAACTGTCAGGAGTGGTTCCACTATTATGATCCTGTGGCAGATACCGTGCATGAGGTCGGGTTCCAAGGTGGAATCATCGTAGCGACCATCCGGGACGATGACACCCTGGTGGGCAGAAGCATGGGTGACAACGACCACAAAGCGGATGCTCAGGATAGCCTTTACGTCGAGCAATGTGATTGGGACTGGGAGCCTGATTTCTGGATTGTTTATACCAAGGACATCTTCATCAACGATCTGGACCCGCCCATGAACGACAAGTGGTTCTGTTGGGAGTTCTCCAAACAGGTCAAATTCTTCACGTCTGATGCTCCAGAGCCTTACAGGAATATAGTGATCAAGTATATAAGGGTGAAGCGGCAAGCTCCACCTGGTTGGTGGCCTGGTGTTTCGGGGGATTGCACCGACTATGGAAATACTTACATTGGTATGGCTATGGACATCGATTGTCCATATGATACCATGGGAAATCAGAACGGTCGGAACAAGGCAGGATATGACGATGGGAGGGAGATCGCCTATCAGGTTGGCTGGCATAATGATCCCGGCCATGCCTATAACGATTTCCACTGCGGAATCGCTCTGGCGGAAACATGTGAGGTACCGTGTATTGTTCCCTATGGAAGCTACAACGTGCGCAACGATAGTTGTCTGTATCCTCAGAGTCCTTGGGGCTGGCTGGATGGAGAGCTTTATCAGCTTGCCGAAACTCCTGACTCCAACATTCAGGCTAAGGATACTCTCTATGGACTGGATCGTACCCAGGTCTTCACTGCCATGGAGATCCCTGGTGGGAACGGTCCAAATGCAGAAGCCAGCTTCACTCTGGTGGAGGTTGTGGCTCCCCTGGGACTGACTCAACTGCAGGAGTATGTTGACAGCGCTCGTGCCATAGTGGCCAGAGATAGGCAATTCGGAGGAATCCCGGCGAAATGTGGAGATTGCAATGGTGACTACATTGTGGACCTGGGAGATCTGCTGTGGCTAATCAACTACTTGTACAAGAGCGGACCTCCACCATACTGTCCGTTTAACCGTGGAGACATTAATTCCGACGGAGTCATAGACATGGGAGATATGCTGACCCTGATCAACTACTTGTACGATAATGGACCTGAGCCAAAATGCCCGGGTATCCCGTTCTGGTCCTGGTACTGATAATCTTGCCAATCATCCTTGCTGATTCCTGAATTGACAAACATAAGTCGACAGTGAGAAGTTATGGGATAGCCTACAAGATGGCTATCCCATAATTATTTAATACAAACGCAGTAATGATTATTACATGTCATTCTGACCCCGCCTTTGGTGTGAACCATGCGGTTCATACCTTTGGCGGAGGAAGAATCTGACTTCCACCATTCTGCATATCTACCTGAACCTATCTGCATATAACGCCCAGCCATGCAAAAAGGCTCGCCGCCAGGCAAACATATAGAGAGATGTTTCGCTTCGCTCAACATGACATGCAATGTATCAACCTATTTTGTTCATTTGCTATAGATTGTCGATCTGGCTTCACCGCAGTTGGCCTTACCTATTTAGGGAGTCAAACTAAAGTTTGGATGGAAAGCTGTCGAAAATATATATGGGATCACACCCAACTAATTCTTTCAGTTCCGAACAGAGTCCCGCCTTTGGCGGGGCTCTGTTTTAATTTGTAGCAAAAGTGGGTGAGTATTCGTGTCTGAGTTCATCCGGGCGAAGACAAGCCCTTCAGGGTGTGTTAAAAAAGCCATTTTGTGGAGAAGTTTTTATGTAGGGACAGGGCTTGTCCCTGTCCTAACCCCAGTGAGGACAGCCACAAGGGCTGTCCCTACAACTAAAGCTATTTTTCAACAGTCCCTAAAGCTTGACTCCAGCCCATCCTCAGTGGGTAGCAAAAAAAATGGTCAACCCCGCCGGTGGCGGGGTTGACCTTCATACCTGCGCTATCATAACTTTATTTCTTATCTTCTCATTTTCTCTTCGGAGAGGGCTTTGAAGTAATCTTTTATCAACTGTTCGTATTCTTTTGGGTAGGCTTCCTGCATGAACTTGGAGAGATCGTCTTTGGCTGATCCTTCTTTATGGGTTGCATCAGGGGCAAGCTGTTTGGGACTTGGTCGAAACACATCCTCTCCCATCTCCGCCCTTCTCTGTTTGGAGTAGTCCCTTTCTCTTAAGGATTTTTCAGCATCCAGAAGGCGAGAGAGTATCTTTTTCTGCCGGTCTAAGGTGGATTGATCCACATGCAGTCTTTCCAGATCTCCCACCACTTTTTTCATCTCATCGCCCAACTTGCCTAAACGACCCATAATCTCAGAGCGATTTCCAAACTCGCTTTCCAACTCGGAGAGGGCTTTTCTGACCGCCTCCTGTTCACCGGCCAATCTTTGAAGCGCCGCCTGCTGGGAGAGGCTAATCTCCATCCCCTGACCTCCACACTGTCCTAATTTCTGGGTCTGCTCATTTATGCCACCTTGTTTGTTGCACATGCCCTGCATCTTCTTAAACGCCTGTTCCATCCCGGAGCCACTGCAGGATTTTTCGGCGTTCTTCATAGCCTGCATCAGCTTGCGGGCGGTAACATTCAAATCATAAATGGTCTCCCTCTGTTCATCAACAGCAATCTCCTGTTGTCTTTCATCCAGTTTCTTGATAGCCTCCTCCATGCTGGCTAAAGAAAGAGCCACAAACCTTAGCACGTCCGCATTGACGTAAAGCGTCAGATGGGATAAAGCTTCCAGATCCTCAGAGATTCTTGTGCCAGCGGATTTCAAATTTTGCTGACCATGTGCCAGATCTCTTAATGCCATGTCCCGCTTCTCCATCTGACTGACATTATCAAACAATTGTTCCTGACCATCAGAAAGGGAAAATACGCCATAAAGCGACTTTCTGATAGCCTTCACGATTTCCTCTTTTTCTCCGGCAAGCATATTCTGCTGGGTGGTCTTGAGTTTTTCCGCCATCTGCTGTAGTTTCTTGGAGCAGGACTTGCCAGATTTTGAGGCGCCAGATTTATCAAGGCTGGAAAGCTGGGAGATCATCTGATCCATGTCCTCTTTAACCCCGGATTCCTCAGGCATGTTAGAGAGTTCCTGGAGTTGCTGTTGAGGCAACAAAGAAAGCTCGGAGGCGAGATCGGTGAATTCTTTTAGACTCTTTTCAAACTCCCCGAAATCCTCTTTTAACTTTTTTTCGCCGTGGGAAAATTGAGACAAATCTTCTTTTGGCGAAGCATCTATATTCTGGTTAAGCTGATTTTGCTCTTCTGCCATCCGCTCCGCCATCTTTATCAAATGGCTCAGCTTCTGCTCCGCCTGCAATCTTTTCAAAAGGGAGATGGTTCGTTCCAGCCTTTTTAACATCTCCTCGGAGGATAACTGCATTTTCTTCATGGCTTCCTTAAGCTGGTCCGGATCCATATTTTTCAAAGCCTCAGCCAACTGTTTCATAGCCTCCTTCATCTCCGGAGTGGCAACCTCCTCCATCAGCTTCTTTATCTCTATCATCTTTTCCACCATCTCCACAGCGGCAAGCTTGTTCTCTTCAATCTTGCGGATATTTTCATCCATCCTCTGGGCTAAGTCTTTTAGATCCTTTGCCAGCTTCTGTTGTTTGTCCAAGGCATCCTCCATCTGTTGCCTTTTCTGCCAATCCATATCCAGCCCGGTGTATCGGTTCATCTCCTGAGATAAGTCCTCAATCTTTTTCTTAAGTTCCCTTTGCCCTCTGAGCACAGTTTCTAAGTCCACGATCTGTCCCTCCTGCTCTCTTTCCACCTCAGCTATGATTTCATCCAAGGAGGGAAGCCTGAGATAGTAGGATTCGCTTTCTGCCCTCTTGGGTCCGGAGAAGGAGTCATTATCATAAACCACGGCACGGTATCTTACCAGATCGCCGGGAAGCAAAAGAAGATGGGAGAGATTCCAGAGATATTCTACATTCATCTGAGTCTGGTTATTGTTGGGCATATCGATACTTAGGGTTCTCTCCTCTAATTCATTTCCTTCTGAGATGATCTGATATACCAGTTTAAGCGAGGAGAATCCGTAATCGTCTGAGATCCTGAAAAGAAGACCAACTCGCATACTCTCAGTTAAATCCTGATCATGTCCTGGCTCTAAAATCTCCACAAAGGGGAACTGGTCATCTATTCTGGTTATCCTGTATTCAATGGGGTCCTGATTTTTATTCCCACTTTTGTCCCACAGCTCAATGAAATATGAGCCATCCTTTTTAACCAATATCTCACCCGTGGCCACATTCCCTTTTATCTTTGTTTGCTTTCTGGTGGAGTCAGAGAAGACGATCTCTCCCTTTTCCAGTTCTTTATTGGTCCGCGCCTCAATTTTAACTTTAGTTCCCCCTATGGCGGTGACGTTCCCATCGTTTTCATCCACCACCTGAGTTTTTAGCTGGGTATATCGGGGATAGATAAAAGTCAATTTGAGTCCCACCACCCTAGGCTTATCCACCACGGTTATCTTATACTGGTCGCTTTCCACCCCTTTAGCTTCAGCATAATACTCAAAGTTTCTTTTGACCTCTTTGAACTGGTAGAAAAAGTCAGGCTCCACCTTTGTTATCTCTTGAGCTTTGTGATCGCGCGGATGTGTTTTTAAGGAAAGCTTCTCTTTGTTCCAGCCCGATCCTTCGTTTCTCCAGAAGATGTTGATATTTTTGGGCTTCTCCCCCTCCACATTGATCTTTATATTCACATCCGAATATTTTACCACCTCCTTGTTGCCGGGAGAGATCACAAAGAAGAATTTCTGAGGGGAGACGAATTCGGTCAAGGGGTGGGAAAAAATATAAAAGGAATTTTTGAATGCGCCAGGGAAGATCAGAGCAAAGATCAATGAAAAGACCGCCAGTCCTGCCGCCACTCGGCTCACCTTCTTGATGGGGGTCTTGTTAATGATTTCCTTTAGGTTCAATCCAGCAGAAACAGAATCCGCTTGCTTAATCACCGCCATGATCATATCGGTGGAATAGCCTTCAGGATTTTCCTCAAGATTTTTGGAAAGTTGTAGGGCGGCAATCAGGCGATTCTCAAGTTCAGGGAATTTAGCTTCCACTTTTAGGGCGACATCCTCCAGACTGGGGGGATGAAAAATTGCTCGGAGGCAAAAATAGGAGAATAAGATTACCAAAAGTAAACCTGCCATGCCCAGATAAGTCACCCTTGCTCCTACCGGAAAGACGAAAATGGAGTTCAACCACAGACCTAAAAATCCCAACCCCAGGGCAAAAGATAGAATAATCAATATCCCATGTATGGTCTTATTTTTGATGTAGTAGTGTCTCAAGATTTTGAGACGATCTACCAGAGTAGAATAACTGTTTGTATCGTGATCGTTCTTCATGATCTTTCCTCCCCAAAACCAGCCCCCAGCCTCAAGCCCCTAGCCTCTTGTTTCTTGACACTTAACCCTTTAATTTTCCAAAGCCCAGGTGATGATGTTCACTCCCATCCTCAGAGCGGCTTCGCGCTTTTCCGGAGGATCATTGTGCACCTGCGGATCCTCCCATCCGTCACCTATATCAGACTCATAGACGAAAAATACTACCAATCTCCCTTCATGAAATATGCCAAAACCCTGTGGTGGCTTCTCATCGTGCTTATGTATCTTGGGCAAGCCATTGGGAAAATCGTAATAACACTGATAAATTCCATGGCTGAATGGAAGTTCAACCAACTCTTTGTCCGGAAAAAGCCTTTTCATCTCCCGAAAAAAGGCATCCTTCAGTCCATAGGAATCGTTGGCAAAAAGGAAACCACCATGGGTAAGATAATTTCTTAACCTCTCTGATTCCTGATCGGTAAATTTTACGTTTCCATGCCCGGTCAAAAACAAAAAAGGATAGGAGAACAAATCTTCGTCCATCACCGAAACCCGCACCTCCTCTTCTCTGATCGGTATATTGGTATTCTCCTTCAGGAATTTGAGCATGTTGGGAATAGCTGAAGAACCCCAATACCAGTCACCACCTCCTCCATATTTGAGTCGGGCAATGGTAAAAGCAGAGGGATGTGAATCCACATTCACTTTGCTGGTTTGTGCAAAAGCCAGCGATCCAACAGCCAAAAGTGCAAAAACAAGGGCAAATCTCTTCATCTTCATATAAATTATACAATTGAGGGTTTCAAGATGTTTGCAAACTCTAATAATAATGTAAAACGGATATTTATAAAGTCAACAAAAAACCCCAGAAACTTTTTTACCATCCTTTAAATTCTACCATCCGTTATTTATTAACGCATAGATTTTTGCACGGAATTCTGGTATCATAAACGCAACGCAGGCTGAAGCTCATTTGTCCATCTGTATCCATAGGAATTCAAATGAGATCCATAGGAACTGAGGTCCTGACACAACACAAAGCCAAGAAAGATGAGGATTTCAAGAATCTGTGGGAGGATGAGGATTTTAAGAAGTTGGTGGAGTGAATGGGAATTGTTAATTCCCAACAGACGAAACAGATTAAAAAGATAAATAGATAGCGTCGGAGATAAACCCTGAACCGTATGGTTCAGGGTAAACTCCGCCGCTACATCCTTATTTGCGAAGGGAAGGGCGGGTAGCCGTCCATATGGACGTGCGGGGTAAATAATTTCCAAAATAACATTATAGTTGCGTCAGGAGCTCTACTCTTCCGCCTTTGGTATGAACCATACGGCTCATACCTTTGGCGGAATCCTGGTGACTGACGCTTGAAAAACGTGTCAGGACTGAGCAGGGTGACCGAGAATTGTCATTCTGACCCATATGGGGAAGAATCTCGCTTCCCAACCCGCATAAAACCAAGATTCTTCACTCCGCTTCGCTCCGTTCAGAATGACACAATTGGAGTTCTCGGTCACCCGGTGAGGTCCTGACACAACAAAAAAACCGCCCGGTTGAGAGCGGTTTTGGAAAAAATCTATAATCCTGTTTACTTGAATCTCTTGGGTGATCTTTTTTCCCATTCCATGATAATAGGACTTGCCACAAAAATAGAGGAGTAAGTTCCTATGATGATTCCCAGCATCAGGGCTAAGGAAAAATCATGCACCACCTCTCCTCCCACTAAAAAGAGCGTGAGAACAACCCCAAAGGTGGTAAGGGAGGTGATGATGGTTCGGCTCAAAACTTCGTTAATGCTGGCATTTATGGTGCTGGTAAAGTTACCTTTTTTTCGAAAAAGCTTTAGATTCTCTCTGATTCGGTCAAACAGCACCACCGTATCATTTAAGGAATATCCAGCCAGGGTCAACAATGCGGTGACTATTAATAAAGTGATGTCCTTCTGTAATATAAAAAATATACCTAAAACCAACAATACATCATGAAGGGTGGTGATGGTGGCAGCTACCCCAAATCTGAAATCGAACCTTATCCAGATGTAGAGAAGAATACCTGCCAGGGCGAGAAGAACTGCCCAACGGGCTTGTCTCTGAAGGGTTTTCCCCACCGACGGACCGATCCCGTCCACAGAGTCCATATTAAATTTGCTCTCTGGGAATTCTTTGGCCAGCACGCTTAAAATATCTGAAGATATTTGGGTGACTTCCTCGTCGGTGGTGGCCTTCACCCGGATCAGAAAATAGTTAGGCTTCTCCCGGTGAAGAGATTGAATGAATGCCTCATCATATCCATTTCTGCTTAAAGCCGCTCTTAGTTCCCCAATCTTCACCTCTTTTTCAAAATAGCCCTGTAACATGGTGCCACCGGCGAAGTCGATGCCTAAATCCGCCTTTCCCAAAAATATGGCCACAAAGGCGACAAGTCCCAAAATTACCAGAATGCCGGAAATGGCAAAGGCATAATATCTTTTCCCGATGAAGTCTATATTAGTTTTCTTTAGTATCTGAAGCATATTTTAAAGGCTCCTTCCCTACGGATTTCACTGTGTTCAATTTTATATGCTCAAAGTCCTATATCCTTTTCGGATATCGAAAACTACCTTGGTTATAACCACCGCAGTGAACAAACTTATAGCAACTCCCAAGCTCAAAACGACCGCAAATCCCTTTATCGGTCCCGTGCCAAGATTAAAAAGGACCGCGGCAGTTATAAGGGTAGTGATGTTAGCGTCGATGATAGCGGTAAGCGCCCTTTTATACCCGGCGTCTATAGCCGCCCGGATGGTTTTTCCAGTCCGCATTTCCTCTCGAATACGCTCAAAGATCAAGACGTTTGCATCTACCGCCATACCCACGGTGAGAATGATGCCGGCTATCCCGGGCATGGTCAGGGTGGCGCGTAAAGCGGCCATGGCGGCCATCAGAAAAAATAGGTTCAGAAGCACGGCAAAGTCAGCTATCAACCCGGAGAGTTTATAATATATGATCATGAACAACAATACCAGACAGAATCCGATAATTACCGAGGTGGTGCCTTTGCGGATGGAGTCTTGTCCCAGAGAGGGTCCGATTATCCGGTTCTCGATTATCTTAACCGGTGCAGGAAGAGCACCCGCTCTCAGCACGATGGCAAGGTCCGTGGCGTCCTCGATGGTGGCTACACCTCCCATGGTGATCCGTCCCCTGTCTCGAATCTTGGATTGAATGTTGGGAGCCGACTCCACCCTCCCGTCTAAGGTGATAGCCAGAGGCTTGTCGATGTTGGCACCGGTCACCCGGGCAAAAATCCTTCCACCTTTTTTAGTCAGGGTGAAATCAACCTCTGGCTTGCGGAACTGGTCGTATGTCGGCCTGGCATCCACTAAGTATTTACCCGAAAGCTCCACCCTCTTTTTCAAAAGATATAGCCTCCAGTACTTTTGATTTTGAAAGTACTCCGATCGGGTGGACCAGGCAAATTCATCATCCTTGGGGATAAGCTCTTTGACCTCAGGTTTATTCAACAAAAGCTCCACCTTGGGCTTCTCCTCAGCCAGCACATAGAATCCGACTGTTCGTCCTCCTCCAGGAGACTCCAGATACTGGGTGAAAGGTCTTTCTTCATAAAACGGTTCTTCTTCCTCCTCCAAGAAGGACGTGGTATCTTCGATGGTGTCCGGCTCCTCTTCAGCGAAAAGATCTTTTACCACCTTCTCTTCTGTTTCTTTTTCTTTTTTCTCTGGTGTTTCGACTCCTTCCTCTTCGGTGAAAGTGGTTTCTGCCTGAGCCAACACCTCGTCGATTTTCTTCAAGATGTTGTCGGCGTTTTCCGGGGTCTCCAGCAGTTTGAATTCCAATTGAGCGGTTTGTCCTATCAGAGCTGAAGCTCTTTCCACGTCCTGAAGTCCGGGCAACTCCACCACGATTCTATCTCCGCCCTGTTTATGTATCAATGGCTCGGTTATCCCGAACTGATCCACCCGATTGCGAATGATCTCCAAAGCTCTGTCCGGTGCATCCTTCCTCTCGTTCTCGTTCAGTTTGGATTGATCCACTTGCAGGACCACATGCATTCCCCCCTTGAGATCCAGCCCCAGCTTTATTGCTTTTCCCTCCAGGCTGATTAAATCCTGGGGTTCCGTGGAGCGGATCTCCTCCTTGTCCGCCTCAGACATGCTCCAGAGTTTTATGCTGGGATAAAGAGCCCACAGAGAGGCAATGATCAAAAACGAAATCAATAGTATCAGATAAAGTCGTGATCTTCTCATTTTGGTTTTCTCCTGACGTAAATTGCCTTAAAATAACAAAACGTGAATATATACTATAATTACGGATTGTCAAGAATTACCTTGACATTTTTTTGCCACATTCTAATATATAATGATTATGTCGGTTTTATGTCAAATAAATTTGATTCTTAAGGAGGAGGACATGATTGCCAGATTTGCAGTTATTTTTTTGCTTTCATTTTTGCTTTCCTCGCCGGTAGCTTCAAGTCAAAAGCTGGAAAGCAAAACCACTGAATATTCGCTTCCCAACGGTATGCAGGTGATTTTAGTGGAAAAACACGCCAATCCCATGATCGCCTGTATGGTTTACGTGAATGCAGGAAGCAAATATGAAACCGACGCCAACAATGGGGTCACCCATTTTCTGGAGCATCTTGTGTTTGACGGGACCAAGACCAGAAGCAGGGAGGATATCACCGAGGGGATCAAAGCCAAGGGGGGTTATATCAACGCCTTCACCAGCAAGGAGGTTACCTGTTACATGGTTCTGATGCCAAATGAGTTCATCGGAACCGGGCTTTCCGTTCAGTCGGACATGCTCTTCAACTCCATAATCCCGGATGAAGAGTTTGCCAAGGAGAGGAAGGTGGTGATCGAGGAGATCAAACAGGCTGAAGACAACGTTGACTATCAGGTGGAGAAGTTTTTCGATTCGACAGCCTACAAAGGCACTCCCTACGTTCGAACGGTGTTGGGAAGCGAAGAGATCATCTCCAGCATATCAAAAGAGAAGACACTCACTTACTATCACACCTACTATGAACCCAACAACATGATCGCCTTAGTTATCGGGGACTTCCAGACAGAAAAAATGAAAGGGTTGATTGAAAAATACTACGGCATCGTAGCAGAAAGACCGTTTCCTCCTCAGGCGGAGATTCAGTTCATCCCTCCAATCGGTCGGGAGGTGAAATATAAGAAGGTGGACAGTCGAAACACATATGTGAATCTGTGCCTGAATGCTCCCAGGTATGACGATCCAGACTACCATGCTTTTGATCTGCTGACCGAGATTCTGAATTTAGGTGAAACCTCTCCTTTATCACAAGTGTTGACCGGAGGAGATGATCCTTTAGCCAACCATGTATCAGCCTATCTGGAAACTCAAAAAGAATTTTCCACCTTGAATATCTCTATTCTTAGCGATTCACCCCAGAAGGTGGAGAGGATTCTGGAGGCTACGATGAAGGTGCTTGAGGACTTAGCTTCAAAGCCTCCGGAGGAGAAACAACTGCAGGGCGTGATAATCTCCTCCAAGACTCACCGTTATTATCAGGAGGAGAAGCTTCATTTTTACGGGATGATGGTGGCGCCGGTTTTGGTTACCTGTGGATGGGAATTCTGGGATAACTATATTGACAACCTGGAGAAGGTCACGCTGGAAAAGGTTCAAGCGGTGGCGCAAAAATATTTCTCCGATCCAAAATATATCGCCACGGTGATAACACCAATAAATTAATAGAAAATATCAGACGAATTTGGAGTGTCCAGCCCCGCCAGGGCGGGATCTTCGATTTTAGCTGGACCTAAAAGGTCAGGCTAAAGCCTAACACTCCAAAAAGCCCGATGAATTACACAACTACGTTAACCGGAAGGGAGTGATTACGTAGGGACAGGGCTTGTCCCTGTCCTAATCTTGACGAGGACAGCCACAAGGGCTGTCCCTACGGCTTTTTACCAAGCCCAATGAATTGGGCAACTACGTTAACTGGAGGGAGGATATGAAAAAGTTTAACTATAGTTTTCCAGCCATTTTGCTCTTTGCCTTTTGTTTGCTAAATTGTGGTACACCAATCCCAAAGGATGTGATCAAACAGCAGTTACCTAACGGCTTGACCGTTATAGTAAAGAGCAATCCCGATTCAAAGGTTCTGGGCATAAACATATTAGGGAAAAACCGCTCCGCCATGGAGCCGGAGGGTAAAACCGGCATTGCTGATTTTGTCAATCGCATGTTACTCAAAGGAACCAAGACCAGATCAGCGGAAAAGATATCAGAGGACCTATCCAGCATCGGCGTGGAGATCACTCTGGTGGACAACCCTTGGATACCCATGGACGATGTTTACACCACCCATTCGTATACCTTCATTAAGTTTCAAGCTATCGACGAATTTGCGGACAAAGGTATTGAGCTTCTGTCGGACATAGTGAAGAACCCCGTCTTCCCGGAGGAGGAGATTGAGAAGACCCGAAAAGAAATGATGATGCTTTTAGGAAGGCAAAAAGGAAGCACGCGCCAGACCGTGAGAGATCTTTTTTATGCCACCCTTTTTAAAGACCATCCTTACAGCAAACCAATAATGGGAACTCCAAGAACCGTGGGATCGATAACCCGGGATGATCTTGTCACGTTCCATCAGAAGTTTTATTCCCCCAATAATATGATCGTCACGGTGGTGACTAATTTCCCTGCTGTTCAGATGATGGGAAAAATCCAAAATGCTTTTGAAGATATCCAAAGAGTCAATTTCCCGACTCCCAATATTCCTGCACCAGAAGGTTTGACTGCTCCGGTTAAAGCGCAAGAGATTATGGAGAAAGAACAGGTTTACATATACTTGGGTGGACCTCTTCCCGGAATATTTTCTGCTGATGTTCCTGCTTTGGAGGTCATGAACTCGATTCTTTCCTCCCGGATGGGGTTGAATTTAAGGGAAAAACAAGGTTTGGCTTACTCTGTTGGCTCCTCGGCTAATTTTGACAAACAGTTTGGATGGTTTGTTGCAGCCATCGGCACCAGACCGCAGAACTATCAGGTGGCTCTTGATGGAATCTTAGCGGAGATGAAAAAGATCAAAGGAGAGGAAGTTACTGCTGAAGAATTGGAGAAGGCGAAAAACGGAATATGGGGGAGCATGTTGTTTTACCGACTCTCCCGTGTGAACCAGGCATATTTTATGTCGGTTAATGAATTTAAGGAAGTGGGCTACGACTACGACGACAAATACATCAAACGCATAAGACAAGTAACCGTTGATCAGGTCAAGCGGGTGGCGGAAAAATATCTGGATACGGAAAATTACGTGCTGGCAGTGGTGGGGAAGACGTAAATAGAGGTAGGGGCGATTCATGAATCGCCCCTACCAGTCCATAGGGCAGGGTTCACCCTGAAGGGATTCATCCTGAAGGGATTCATCCTGAAGGGATTCACCCTGAAGGGCATTCAGCCCTGCCAAAGAGATTGTCAGCGATAAAAAGCCCGTTGGTGAGAAACACCAACGGGAAGCTGAGATAACGGATCACCTTTTCTGGCAGTCCCTTCAGGTTCGCCCGAGAAAGCTTAAGGGTTAAAAAGCATGCCTGAGACAACGAAAACATGTCAGGTAGAAATGATGGACGGCAAGCCCTGTGGTCGTGAGCTTTATGATGATGAGTGCTGCATCTTCCACTCCAAGAAAGATAAGGACGCCAAAGAGTTCCAGAGTCACTTCGACCAGATATTTAAAACCGCCCCACCAAAGGTATACGACTTCACGGGCTTCGTTTTCCCCGAGGTCATCTCGTTCCCAGGAAGGTTGCAGGCGGCCGTGACATTGCGACGAGCGGTCTTTAAAGGGGAAGCCGACTTCCAGGGCACTGTGATTGAGGGCAAGGCGGATTTCACAGGCGCTGTTTTCAAGGGCAAAACGAATTTCAGCACGGCGGTTTTCAGGGCGAATACTGACTTTAGTCAGACCGTATTCGAAGGTCACTCGAACTTCGAAAAGGTCGGTTTCGTGGGTGCTGCGGTCCTGTTGGGCACTCGCTTCAACGGGGGATGCAGTTTCGAGCGCGCCACCTTCAATCAATCCGCTAGGTTTGACCTGGTTAAGTTCCGAGAGAGCGCAAGCTTCGCCCTGGCCGTCTTTGGGGATGTCGTTATTTTCAGAGACGCTGTTTTCCACAAAGCAGCGCACTTCGGGGAGTGTACGTTCGAATCTGATGCGTATTTCATACAGGCGAAGGTCAAAGGCAAGGCTGGGTTTCCGCAAAGTAGGTTCAAGGAAAAGAGTTACTTTGACGCGGCTATCTTTGATGGTAAGGCCGACTTCCGGTGGACGCATTTTCAGAATCAGACCTCATTTGGCCATGCGCGTTTCCGGCGGGAGGGACTGTTTCACAGTGCTGTATTCGGGGATGGCGCGATTTTTGGCGGGACGGTGTTCGAGCAGAAAGCAGAGTTCGAATTTGCTCATTTCGCGGGCAACGCCATATTTGAACGCACGGCTTTCCATGATACTTGCTCCTTCGCTTTCTGCACTTTCGAGGGTGGGCCTGGTGTTGAGCGTGAAAGACGGTGACGAAGAGGGCTTCAGAGGGGAAGTTGATTTCAGATCAGTGACACTCGGAAAGCCGGAAAGGGTGGAGTTCCAAAGGGTGGACGTTAGCACGACGAGGTTTCTCCACACAGACCTTCGGAGGGTGAATCTCACCGATGTGCGGTGGCACAAGAAAAAGGACACGGGGAGGAACATGCTGTTCGACGAGGTGTCCCCAGACCCGAAGACAGGAAAGCTCGACCACGCATTGGTGGGACAAGCTTACAGGCGATTGCGCGCGAACTACGAAGAGAATCTGCAGTACTCGGAGGCAGGAGATTTCTACATCGGCGAAATGGAGATGACCAGAAGAGCAGAGAAGAACATCTTCAAGAAGTTGCCGCTGTTGTTTTACAAAGCTATCAGCAACTATGGGGAGAGTTATTACCGCCCGTTGTGCTGGATAGCGGCGATATTGTTGATCTTCGCTTTGCTTTTTATGTTTGCCGGAATAGAACCCGTAAGTCTTGATCGGGACAATCAGACGGCAGATATTATCAATTACAGGTTAGATTTCTGTTCAATCGAATCATTCGCACCAACCTGGGAAAAGATAGGAGACTACCGAACTTCCGGCTTGTATACTTTGTCTATCTTTTTTCTTGTCCGGGATAAGAAATACACCACGATAGACAATTGGGGGCATACGCTGTTTGTGCTTGAGTCGGTACTCAGCCCGGTTACTTTGGCTTTCTTTCTTCTGGCTCTCAGAAGACGCTTTAAGCGGTGATGTTATCGTTCGGAACGGCGTAGCGGAGGGTTTATCCCTCCGAAAGCGAAGCCGTGAAGGCTTCGCTACGCGGTCTTTTTTGGGTCCGCCTAAAGGCGGACACTCCACATATAGCACTTCGGGCGGGATGAATTCCCGCCCCTATGGGTTCGAAGGTAAACCTTTAAGCGTAGGGCAGGGTTCACCCTGAAGGGATTCATCCTGAAGGGATTCACCCTGAAGGGCATTCAGCCCTGCCAAAGAGATTGTCAGCAATAAATAGCCCGTTGGTAAGAAACACCAACGGGAAACTGAGGATGTGGTACGTAGGGACAGGGCTTGTCCCTGTCCGAACAGAAAAGCGGACAGCCACAAGGGTTGTCCCTACATGAAATATTCATAGGCTTTTTGGGGTCCACCTAATGAGTATTGAATAATTATTTGATACATTATACTTGATATCCGGATATCATCAATTCTCGATGAATTCGAGTCCGGTTCGCAAAAAATTCTCCGTTACGCTGGTTTGTGTATTGAATAAATAATCAATAACTATAAGGCGGACACTCCAGAATAACCTCACTCCCTTTTGTCTCCTCTCTCCATCCTTCGACAGGCTCCCTTCGGGTCCGAGCCTCAGGGTCGAAGACAGGACGGTGTGCGAAGTCGAACCGCTAAGTGGAGAGTGGGGGGTAAAAACAAGCTATAAAGTTTCCTACACCTCTAACGAAACAAAATACAATGTCCCCTCCCGTTCGATCAACAAAATCAGTCTTTCCCCATTCTTCTTCCGGCTCATTACTTTTTCATAGTCTTTGACGTTTCTTACGGGCTGATCGTTGATCTGTCGGATCACATCTCCCACCTCCAGACCAGCTTCATAGGCGATGCCTTCTTTATCCACACCGGTAACCACTACTCCTCTTCGATCGGCTATTCCCAGCCGATAGGCGATAGCTGAACTTATGTTAGCCACGGTGATTCCCAGCTTACTCTGGGAAGCTTTGCTTGCTTGTGCGGGAAGTGTTTTCGGCACCAATCGGGCATGTATCTCTTTGCCATCCCGCAGAAACACGATGTCCAGGCTTTGCTTGGCTCTCGCCAGATATGCCAGATCCTCCCAGTCACTTAAGTTTTTTATCTTCTGACCATCCACCTCTATTATCACATCTTTTCTTTTCAGTCCCGCCTTTTGTGCCGGGCTTTTCTCCTCCACGTCAGATACGATTACCCCCTCAGCTTTCGCCAGATCCAGGCTTTGCGCCAGAATGGGGTTGAGTTCCTGAACCTTCACGCCAATCCAAGCAGGGATAATCTTCCCATATTTGATCAGATCAGAAAGTATGTCCTTGGCTCGATTGATGGGTATGGCAAAGCCAATCCCTTCTGACCCCCGGCTGGTGGTAAAGATGAAAGTGTTGATTCCAATCACTTCTCCAGAGGCATCAACCAGAGGACCACCCGAATTTCCTAAATTTATGGCGGCGTCGGTCTGGATCATCTTTCGGTATATCTGAACCTGTCCCCTTTCTCTCTTTATATCTCGATTAACTGCGCTGACAACCCCCACTGTAACCGTAGGATTGGGATCGTCCAGAAGATAACCGAAGGGATTGCCGATGGCAATTGCCCATTCCCCGATCATCAGATCATCGGAATTGCCCAGAACCACCGAGGGTAAGTCTTTAGCGTCGATTTTTACCACCGCCAGATCCGAGACTTCGTCCAGCCCTACCACTTTTCCCTCATACTCCTCTCCGGTGGTCAAACTCACTTTCAACTGATCTGCTCCTCTTACCACATGAGCGTTGGTCAATATGTATCCGTCAGGGTTTATTATGAATCCGGAGCCGATGCTATAAACTTTCTCTTTATATTCCCGGGGACGAAAGAATCTTCCCCAGAACTCATCAAAAAACTCGTCTCCAAATGGGGTGAGGAAGGGATGCTCTCTGATCACCCTCACCTGAACCACACTGATGGATACCACGGCTGGACCCACCCTTTGCGCCGCCCGGACGATGGCGTTCTGGCGGGAGTTGGTTATCTCTTCCTGGACAGAAGCGGCGGTTTGCACCATTCTGGGTGCTGGTGGCAAGAGGCGCTTCTCATCTGATCCTATGGATCCTGTAGAAAACGGGGAACGCAAAAATCCTAAAGCTGAAAGTAAAATTACTATGACTGCTCCAGCTATTATCCCACAGAAAATGGAAAAAAATATGACGCCGATTTTTTTGGTATTCTTGAGTGACATTTTGAAACCTTCTTGATCTAATGCGAAGCTTTTCCCGCAACGTGCGGGACGCACATTCATACGAATATTAAGAGGTCGGGATGGCTTTCCTCGGGCAAAACCTCATCCCGACCCAAATTGGATGATTCGAATAAGTGAAATCAACTTATCTTCATGCTGTCTTAATTTTCTTTCCTCTCCACGTCTACATATTTTTCTGGATCCTCTTCGAACTTCTGCTTACAACTTTCGTCACAGAAATAAAAAGTCTGACCATTATATACGCTCTTGGCGGGAGCGCTCTTCTCATCTATCTCCATCAGGCAAATAGGATCAATAACCATCCTTGCCTCCTTGTTTTAAAAGATTTTAGATATTCTCTTGGAGAAGGTTCAAGCTGTTTCTTTTCACCCTTTTTCATATCCATCTCCACATTAGAATATACAAAAAAAGAGGTTAAACGTTCCAGCGAGGAGAAAATTTTCAAATAGATCGGCCGGGACATCTTCTCATTCCCAGCCCATTATGTTCAGCCGTTTTGATTACGACATTTGCTTTTCTATCATCCCCTGGGTGGATCACACTTAACAGGACGTGGGACCCCACTCCGGTGGCAGAGACAAGCCTTCTGAACTGAGCTGAGCTTTCTATCGGTTTTCCGTTAAAGCTGACGATTCTGTCACCCGGATTTAATCCCGCTCTGAAGGCAGGGCTTTCCTCGACTATCCTTTTTATCAAAACACCTTCTGAAGTCTTTCCTTTTTCACACTTAGCAGACCTTCTTTCACAGAAGATCCCGATCCACCCTCTTTTGACCTCGCCATCTTTTTTGAGCACCCCGCTTACTCGCATACAGGTTCTGGCAGGCAAGATGAAGACTACTCCATCTTTCCCTTCGGGTATGCCCTCAGTTAGACCTAAAAGCTCTCCGTTACGGTTGAATATGGGGGTGCCTCCGTGATAGGGGACCACCGGACCGTGCCAGATCAAAAGGCTCTCATCATATGCATCCGTCCCCCCTATCCAGGATTTGGTCACAGTGCCCAGACTAACATCCAAGCCCTTGGAATAATTCGTATTCCCTAAGGCGATGCCCAGACATCCATTTTCTATTTTCCCTTCTTCTATAATGCGGACGGACTTAAGCTCTTTATTTTCCACCTGAATCAAACTGACATTGGTTTCGAAGTCACAGAACATCCTAACGATCTCGTGGTCGTTTATTACCCGCCCGTCCTGTAGCTTCACTGTAATGTTATCTACGTTGTCCAGGATATTTTCCGTGGCGAGGATATACCCCCCATTCAGGATCACTCCGGAGCCGAACTTCACCTCCCCGGAGCTTTCATTTTCAGCCATTATGCAGACAACAGACGGCCCCGCCTTCTCCACAACTTTGGCTAAGTCCTTCTCCAGACCCTGAAGTGAGCTTTCGCCACATCCCCCCAAAAGGATCATTATCCCGGAAAGCCAGAGAAGAACTGCCGCCTTTCCGTAGGGTCCTCGAATTTGAGTCCTGAGGACAAATTCGGACTTTCCTCTTGACCGCATACTCCCCTAACCGTTATCAAATTTCAAACGATCTTCCTCTCCCTCTTTTCATCCACAACGCTTTTTGAAGATCCTCTTCTTTAGCCTTTTGCTATCTGCCCTCTAAGGTGTAGATGGTTACCCCTCCATCATCCACAACAGAAAGTAGTTCCCCTTCATACACCACCAGATTGTTTTTGAAGCCCTCCACATTTTTGGAGGAAAAAAAACCCGGATAAAAGCTTAAGGTCAAAAGCGCTATTAGGGCGAAGGAGAACACATAAGCAGGAACCGGGCCTAAAACAGGGGTTCTGAAGAGGCTGGTTAACCCTTCCATTTTTGTCCAAGCTCTGCTCCAGAAAGGGGATGGTGGAATTTTCCCTTTTAGATTCACCTGATAGCCATCCCAGAAATCTTTGGATCCCTCGAAGCTAATAACGTCCTTTAGCAGATTGATGGATTTCAGGTGGAGGGAGAATTCGTAGGAGCATTGAGGGCAGGATAAAAGATGCTCATCCAGTCTCTTCTTCAGGGGCGAATCCAACTCGGCATAACTGAGGATCAGCTTTTTAGCCTTTCTACACTTCATGTTTTATCCCCATCTTTTTTAAGACTTGAGGATGATGCTTTGTCAGCTCACTTCGCAGTTTGGATCGTGCTCTATGTAGATACCACCGCACAGTAGCTTGTGGCATACCAGTTATCTGGGCTACCTCCTTTATGTCTAACCCCTCCAAATCCCGCAGGACAAAAACCGCCTTTTGTCTCGGGTTAAGCGCCTCCATAGAATCATTGATCGCCCATTTTATTAAACTGCGCTGATAAATCTTCTCTACATCTTGCTTCTTCTCCCTCAACTCGCCGAAGATATTGTCTAAAAGCTCATGCTTGTGCTTTTTGTGCTTCCGAATGAAATCAATGGAAGCGTTAATGGTTATTCGATAAAGCCAGGTGGAAAGTTTCTTGCTGGTGTCAAAGTTGACCAGGTTTTGATAGGTCTTGACAAAAACTATCTGTGAGATATCTTTGGCGTCCTCATAATCACCCACCATTTTGTAAGCGATGCTGGCCACCTGGGTTTTATATTTATCTACGATCTGTTGAAAAGCGCTCTCGTCTCCTTTTTTTGCCTTCTCTATGATCTCCAAAAGATCTTTGTCTTCAGCGCTGGATTCTGGTCCTTCGGATTTCTTTTGCGTAATCTTGGAGTCGGCATCCTTTTTTTCTTCTTTAACGAACTTTCGCTCCCCAAATTTGCCAGAGATCATTTATCCTTCTCATTTTTTGATACGTTTTCGGCTGAAAGACCGTTTGTTAAGGTAATTTCAAGCTACCTTCGTCTTTTCAAAGAGGTACATTCCGCTCTTTGTGTGAGAGCTCTGAAAAAGTCCCTTGATTGTAGTTGCTCGATTTATCGAGCCCAATCACCTCCTTTGGCGGGATACCGCTAAAAGCGGTATAAATTGGGCACATACAATAGCCCCGCCTTCGGCGGGGTTTGTTCCCTTTGAAGCGCACTTTTTCAGAAATCTCTGTGTGACACAGTACCCACACTCAAGTTGTATGGAGGTGTGTTCGATCCCAAATTTTTCCTTAAGCGGTGATTGTATCTGGTTTAGTATGTTCTGGGCAGAGTGGGTGCTTTGGTCTTTTATCATCACGTGGCAGGAGAGTGCTAAATTTTCTGAAGATGTGCTCCACACGTGCAACTCATGCAGGTCTTCCCCTCCTTCCAACTTTATTAAAACGAATTCCACCTCACTGAGTTTCAAATTTCTGGGCGCAAGCTCCAGAAGAAAAATTCCCAGGGTCAAAAAAACAACAAACTTCATCCTTTCTTGCATATAGTAACGAGAGTAAACTAAATCAGCCATTTTATGATACCCGAATTTGAAATCTAAAGAATACCACCAGCATTAGCCTGGATACCCCAATAGTAATTTAATAGATTTTTCTTAAAATACAATACTTTTAAAACGATTTTAAAGTCGGAGAAATAAAAAATGTCAACCAGGCTTCGCCATGGTTGACCTACACGTATATTTCGATAGCAGTCTGGGAAGCAATAGCCAACCAGCTTCAGCTTCTGCCGAAAGTTGGTTTGGAGTGTCTGCCCTTAAGACATAATGAAATACACATCCGAGCTTTCAGGCTGGATGCCATTGTTTAGATCATTCCAATCTATCTTGTAACTACTTCCCCATGGAAGTTGGGTGATAAAAAACCAATATCGTAAAGGATCCAACAGATCGTAAGATCTTTTCAATTTTGTTTTTTTGAGACACGCATTTGATTGGAGGGGGTAAGGGGGAGGGTGATGCGTATGCATTCATACGAATTATGTCAATTTATTTAATTCGTTTGCTATAGTTTGGCAATTGTATACTGCTTCTGGATGATCATTTTTTCTTGACTTTCTTTTCCAGTTGGCGTATAATTAGAAAAATTTGCCGGAGTGGTGAAATTGGCAGACGCGCCGGACTCAAAATCCGGTGAGGCTCAAACCTCGTGTCGGTTCGACTCCGACCTCCGGCATAAACACAAAGTTACTAAGAAGAGCAGGAAACAGTTTACATTTTATTATTCGTATGAATGCTTCGCATTGATTTTTTCTCTCCCACCTGTTTTGGGCTTGACTTGAAATGCGTATGCATTCATACGAATCCCCCTTTAGC
>Ga0315533_1000832_pt1 | contig 25126 bp, 39 predicted proteins | sample SalMarSW160130MG_FD_203081 | JGI IMG/M metagenome (GOLD analysis project Ga0315533, IMG submission 203081) | Salt marsh sediment microbial communities from the Plum Island Ecosystem LTER, Massachusetts, United States - Salt Marsh Sediment SW1601-30 ... | reverse complement strand
GACCACTACTACCTGCCCTGAGACCTTGGCAACCACAGTCTGGCCAGAAACCTTTACAGGCTGACCGGAGACGTAGACAATCTGCCCTGAAACCTTTACAGGCTGACCGGAGACGTAGACAATCTGCCCTGAAACCTTGGCAATCACAGTCTGCCCTGATACCTTCACCGGCTGGCCAGAGACATAGACTATCTGACCAGAGATATCACCCATAACGTACAGGCCTGACTCGACCACTACTACCTGCCCTGAGACCTTAGCTATTACCGTTTGACCTGAAACCTTCACCGGCTGGCCAGAGACATAGACTATCTGACCAGAGATATCACCCATAACGTACAGGCCTGACTCGACCACTACTACCTGCCCTGAGACCTTGGCAACCACAGTCTGGCCAGAAACCTTTACAGGCTGACCGGAGACGTAGACAATCTGCCCTGAAACCTTTACAGGCTGACCGGAGACATAAACTATCTCGCCGGAGACCTTAGCTATTACTGTCTCCCCAGAAACCTTGGCGATGAGCTGACCAGACATCACATGGATTTCACCTGAAATTACAGCCACATTACCAGATACCACTGCGATGTTACCTGAGGAAATAGCTACAGTCTGGCCTGCTACCATCTTGATACGGTAGGGACATCCAGCGGCAACCACCACAGCACCGGGGAGTGCAGCAAAAGTCAAGGTATCAGCAGTATTACTATCAATTTCCCTGGTATACTGTATACCGCCAATCTCAACCTCTAGGATGGCATCTTCCCATATATCAACCTGCCAGCTCTTTGCAGTGTCCTCAAGTGTAATGTTCGAGCCGCTGGTAGCAGTACCCGATTCTACACCAACCTCACTGGTTACCGGAAGCGGGTTAGCGGCACTTATCTCAGAGCCGCCAGCATCTTCTAGCCTTGCTTTTACTATTGGTCTTGGTTCTGTCATTATTTCTTCTCACTCCTCTTGGGCGAATGGACCCTTTCCCCTACCTGGAGTTCAAATTCATCTATCTCGATTTTATGTCCTCGATCGTCGCCGATAATCCCCTTCCCTCTGACCTTTACCTTCTTTCCTCTGATCTTATCTTTGGCCTTATCCTCTTTTTCCTTGGCCTTATCTTTCGGAGGCTTAGCATCACCGGGCTCCATATGCCACCTCCTCTAGTAGTGCGTTAATAGTTATAAAAACATCAAAGCTTGCTTCTTCGGAATATTCGGCAAATAGTAGCGAGTATACTTTGCCTTCCTCTGTTTTCACCCCATTGGTGAAGGATAATTCAGCCTTACCATATCCATAGCACCAACCGAAGCAAGCTTCGGGTAACCACATGTCTGCATGTGCCTCATCAGCATATACATAGCAGCCAACTACAATTAAGGCAGCTCGCTTAGCGGTGATACCCATATGGTAGAAGTGTCTCGGAAGAGCCGGGGCTGCTACTACAGCATGACCCTCTTCATCGATAAATACTATCTTCCAACCATAGACCCAGGGGAAGGGTATCCAGGGCACGCCATTAAAATTTATCCCCCAGTTTACCCTTGCCAAGCGCCCTCTCGAGGTTGGCTGGGAGGCATACTCAACAGCCTTTGAGTAATCTCTCCTACCTATTCCCTTTACTGGCACTGTGAAAGTTTCTGGCATTATTCCTCTCCATCTACGAACTAGGGTGAGGCACTAAGTAGTAGTGTTCTTCATCGGTATATACACCGACCGCGCCAATGTCTACATCTATGTCCTCATCAGCATAGTTGTGCAGCACAAATCTCAATACCTGAAAGAAGGGAAAGCCCTTGGGTAAGTGGGAAACTACTGAGCCATAACCGCTTTTGTACACGACATTGTAGGTAACTCCTTCCGATATTGCTTGAACTAGCATGCTAAGCAGACTGAAGACTGGTGCAGTGGCAAAAAAGTCATAGACCAGAGCAACGAAACCGCCAGGTATTGCTATGTCAGTTGTCAGGTCAGCCCCAGCTGGAACAGTCACTGTATCCCAGTTAGAATAAGCACTCTGGTAGCTTCTTATTATAGGTTCAACAGAATATTCTACGCCTGATGAGTAATCAGGTCTGCCTACGCCCTTTGCTGGAACAACAAATGTCTTGGGCATCACTCAGCTCCTATAATAGTGGCTGTTACCGATATAGTGTGAGGGTTTGCGGAATCACCGTTTCTTATTACCATCCAGAGCATTTCGCCCTTGGTGACAGGCTCACTAACTGCTATAACTGGAGTGGCATCATCAAGAGCTACAAAGGTATCTGCCTCAGATGGTAGTACCCAGACATCTCCATGGCCAAAGGCAACATCAACATAGGCTGAACACCCTTCGGGCCAATGGCGCACGACCTGAGTTATCCTCCCAGTGAGTGGTGACGGCTTTTGAATCTTGGTGCCTTCCAATGCTGCTACTGTTGCTTTGAGTGGGACCTCCCTGGTTACTTCAGCCATAGTAGGTATTCCCTCCCTTTCCAGGAGTTGATTCAGGGCGAGCTGAGAGGCGACGAGCTGGTTGTGGATGTAGTCCACCCTCTCATCAATAGAAGTCAGCTCCTCAAAGGGGAGCTTATATGCTGGATATACCATCATTCCCCCCTTTAAGAGCTATTCTAAATCATAGCCAAGTGTCACATGACAATTAACGTTTGGGTCTAGTGCCCCAAGCACTGTCCGGAGGACCTGAGCCCCACCCAGGAATTTAACGTCTTTTAGCTCGTCCCTGATGGAGACGCAGGCATCATCTGAAACATTTATCCTGAGGCGGTCTACCGTTTGTCCCACCACCGCCGGTGCCGCTAGACCGGTCGCGGCAACTATGCTGGCGTTTGTGTTGAAGATATCCTGGAAAGTCAGCTCGGAGTCTTCACCGGCCTCGACATTATCCACCATGATCAAGCTGGGTTTAACCTTAGCATTACGCTTCTCGGTTACTAGAGTTTCGGTGTCGGCAACCATATTCTTTACTATACTGGGCATGTTTACCTCCTTAGGTCAATTTCCGATTACCATCTCAACTCAGTGTAGTAATCAATTTTCTTGGCTCTGGCAAGTTGCTCAGATGTTGGTGATATCTCCTTCAGGTAGCACTTATTTACAACTAGCCCCAGAACCATTTTTTCCCAGAGTACCCCATTATCGACCAGAAGCCGCAGGATAAGTGGCTCAAGATCCTTCACTGAGTACATGAATATCCTCTTGTCATCGTAGGGGCTATCCTCGGGCTTGCGAGCGCCCAGATAGCGCAGGGTAGCTGAGGCGACATTGGGTACCATCCCTGCCTGCTCAAGCCGGTGGACGTATTCACCAGCAGGAATGTAAAAGTGCACTAGATAGTTACCTAGCTTAAAACCGAGGAGGGTCTCGTAAAGGGTCTTGGTGTTCTCAGGGTAAATATTCTCCCCACCCGTAGCATTGGACATATCTACGTCGCAGTAATTCCCAGCTGGGATTATGCGGGTTATGTCGTAGGGTACCTGGTTGGTCTTTTCGACCTGGAAGGTCTTACCCTTGACGTGGGGTAAGGTGAGAGGCCACTGGTCAGTGAAACGGACGAAGAACCCCTCTTGAAGAAGTTTGGGAACCCCGGGCGAAACAGTCGCCTCGGGCATAGGTTTAAGTTCAAGCATAGCTTACCTCCTATTCTCTCTCTCTCGCCAAGGAGAGTAAGTTTAGTTTCTTTGGGCGAGTATCAGCCCTCGCCCACGGCTTTTTCGCTATTTAACCTTTAGTCTGTTCCGGCAAGCTCTACCGCACCACCAGCACCAGTGTCGATGATGTGGTTAGCAATGCACCGAGTGGCAGCGTTGGGATGGTCAATGGCATCATCGGCGGCAATCCAGTTGTCAATGCACAGACTCTGCCCGTTATTGTCGTCAATGCCTATACCTGCTAGAGCATCAGCAACATTTACTTGAATGACATTGTGCTTGATTACCGTCTGGGTGTCCGTGCAGGTGTCCTCAATCCATATCCCACACTCGTAAGCATGCATGTTATTGTCGTGGTAGCGGCAGTTATGGGCGAACTTAGTAGCTCCACCGTGATTAGCGATACAGCGGTAGAAGAATTTGCCGACCCCATCCTCAAAGTCGCAATACCTTACTTCTAGGTGTGAGGCGTCCTCGGTATCAATTCCTGTAACGGCAATATCGGCATTAAAGTGGAACTGGCAGTGCTCAATGAGGGAGCCGCCGGCTACCTCAATATCAAGAATGGGTAAAGCCTCGTCTACCTCAAGCCACAGGTTTGCCAAGTGGACCGCAATCATGTTCCCGGTAAAACAGCTGCCAGTGGCCGGGTGTATCTCAACCTGAGTGTCAGTTCCCCGGATGCCTAAACCTATCAAGTGGCAATAGTACGGGAATGTTAGGCCCACTTCAGCATAAACAGCGGGCTTGACCCAAATCGTGTTGTAATGCTTTGGCGTAGCTCCCCAGTCTATCGTAGCATTGTTCAGAGCTATAGCTCGACCAATGGTCTTGACAGCCTTCGCCCAGCCTTCGCCATCGTTGGCATCATCACCGTCTACATCATCAACGCAGTATCCTATGCCCTTGCCAACCCCAGCTAGAGCATCTATTTCCCCAACACCACCACCACCCATACCTCCTAGGTTTTCTAACAAGGCTAGTACTTCAGGTGCAAATCCAGCCATTTTTTTTCCTCCTTCCACCATAAATGGCTAACTATGGTGATTAAGTTATTGTGTATGCTAAGACTTTGACGTCTACGGTGCCACCACCGACTGAGTCACGGCACTGAGCGGCAAGTCTCTGCCCAGCTGGTACCTCTAGTGGGAACGGTAGAGTAATCGAAGCTAGGTTATAAGTAACCGGCCCAAACCAGGTCTCAGCTAATGCGACGCCGTAGCCAATCCGTACCTCGTAATCAGCTACCACTGAAGGATTTGTTATATCGATCTGGTAGATACGGATCGCCTTGGCCCCGACGTTGGCCGCTATTGTATCCCCGGCAGCCGCCCAAGCACCCCAAGGAAGAACGGTACCTACTAGGGTAACTGGTACCGCTCCAAGGGGGTACACCACCAGTCTTCTGGTGACAGCTGCGAAGAACAGATACAGCAACCTCACCCATCTAAACCAAGCTCCCATCTCTAACACCTCCTTATGTTAGGTCTCAGCCACCAATCTCTTGGTGCTGGCTCGGCATCGTTTTCAATGCCGGTTATGGCTACTATTAGCTTGTGAGTAATGCTCTCAGGTTCGAGCTCATTTTGACCCAGAGACCGATTGGTCGCAGCTCGTCACTGCCTGTCCTGTAATATTTGACCCTAACCCGGGCCGTCTCCTTAGGGAAGACGAGCAACGGCTGCTTCAGCTCAACGAGGAAATCACCTACGAATGGGTTGGCCAGCTCAAAGTCAAGGTTCTGGATATTGTAATCTTGTGCGATGTAGGTAATCTGGATGGCATCTACACAAAGCTGAGCTGCCGGGTTGGCAAAACCGAGAATAGCTAAGCCCTCCTCATTGGCCATTGGGAGCTCTGTGCCGGCTGCCGCAGCAGCCACATCACTTTCAATGAAATTGGTTGGGCCGGCAAGTGCCATAGCAGCGGTAATGTTTCTTATCCAGCTTGTCCTATAGGTAGGGACAACTGGGTGTGCCGCATCCGGGTCCTGGAACTGCTCAGCCCTGAGCATAATGGCATCCAGTTGCCTGCCTGAGCCAACCGCGCCCTTGAAGCCAGAAGCACTCTCAACATTGACTGCCCTGATAAGATCTACCAGCTTGGTTGCGTTCTTGGCGTAGAGGCTCTGGACATACTCATTCTGGAGCTTCAGAGCGATGTCAAGCTCATCGGCGAAGGTCTTGATGTCGAAGTAGTCAATCTCTGCCAGCTTATGTTCTTTTTCCTCTCCGCTGGCGGTGATGGTCACTGCCATCTGCTCCTGAATGCGCCCGGTTTCCTTGTAAAGGCCGGCGGCCTTTAGTGCTTCAACTACTGATGTGTTTACCATAATTACATTCCCCTCCTTGTTCTTACTTCTGGGAGTACCCCAACGGCAGGCGATGGGATAATTTCCCTTTTTTGCGTATTACCGACCGGGGTCACCGTAACCCCGGAGATATATCGCGTGAGCCCCGCGCCTCCCGGTAATTCAGGTAGTGCTGGCAGCTCAGGTGGTGCCGGCAAGTCAGGAACCTCCATTGGAAAGTCGGGGAGTACTGGGATCTTTCCTGCGATATCTACCAGCGTAGTGGAAATTGTTGGGGCTCCGGCGGGCAGCTTGGCTTCTACTGCCGCTGGAAACTTGGTTGCATCGAGTAAAAGGTCTTTGATATTCTTAGCCATAACTTCTGCGTACCTCCCTTAAAGTACTCTCTCGATTTGGGATTTGACCGCTTCAAAAGTGTCCATGATACCTCTGCCGACACCGTCAATCATGCCAAGCCCCGCCTTGGCTGTTTGCCCAACAGCCTTTACAGCTGCATCGGGTATCACTGATGGGTCGTCGGGCATCCGAGCCTTTACATTGTCCATGTTGGACTTGACCTCGGAGGCAAAGTTTTCAGCCACACTGGCTACATTCTTGGCCACTCGGGCTGGGCCTTCAGCCACCTCAATTACCCCATCAGCAATTGAATCGGCCAGTGTCTTAATCTCGGGCAATTTCGTTACCATTTCTTCCTCCTGGGGGGCAACCTTCACCGAAAAAGGAACGGGGCAAGCGTTCCAAACCTTCTCAGCGAAGGTTGCTTGCCCCGTTCCTCGGATAGTTACTGAAGCAAAGAGAAAAGGCGGATAACCGAAACTCCCGTTTCAGCAACTATCCGCCTTTTAAGTGTTTAACTTAAATTTTAAACACAAGTTTTTGATTTGTCAACTATTCTTATAAACATCACCTCCTAACTCAGACTGGCATGAGTAGCGGCGGTGGAGGAATCAACTTAAATGGCAGAGCTAAAGAAGGTCTAGCTCTTATAGAAGCACCTCCATCTCCTACCAGTATAGCATTCTCTCTGTTAAATTCAATACAAGCCTTTACCAGCTCGTCCTCCTCCACTTTGGCGTTCCTTGAGTAGCCCTCAAGTTCTACATTTAGAGCCTCCCTGGCTGTCTTGCCATCTAGTAGAGCATTTAGCCCGTCAATTACAGGCATCAGGCACTTGCCGGCAAACTCCTTATCGGCCCATGGTGTTGAAGCCAAATCGGAATCCATAACCCAGATATAGTCGTCCGTGTAACCCATAGCACAGGCAGCACCATTTGCCACTAAATCGGGGCAGAGTTCTATCCCGCACTGGCAGGACAGAAGTTTTATCACCTTACCCCTGACCTCCCTGGGATCATATTTCCCAACCTCAAGGATTATGGCCTCGTTCTGTCCAGTAAAAACATCTACATCGCCATGTCCACAGCCAATAATTATATCGGCTTGGGGTGCTAATAGTCGGAATGGCAGCCGACGCACCAGCATGCCAAGAAGCTGAACCGGCTCAACCCTGGGGGCTATGTATCTCAAGAGGAACCCTGATGCTGAACGAGTTGGCAAATCGAAATCACTCATGGCTAATACTGTGGGCATTTTATCTACTCCTCCATGGCCACTTGACTCCCATAGCTTTTGGGAGCGGTGGCCCTATGGTTGGGAAATTAGGCAAGCCCTTATTAACGATGCAGTCTTTCTTCAAGTGTTCTACGATAGCATCGCTTTTAGTAACAGCATTATAGCCAATAATTTTTATCGTCTCGCCGCAAAGAGGGCACTCGACAGTAACCTCGGGCATTCTACTTCTCCTTGGTCGTGACTCGTTTCATAAGGTAACTTCGCCTCTTGCACAGTCACATGATTTAACGAGAGAATTTATGAGTTCCGCTGTTAGCTCATCATAAATTAAGCTCAAACTCTGGTCGGAAATTTCGGCAAATTCGTCTTTAGTGATAAGCCCATCAACAAAACGCCGCTCGGAATCTTCTCTTAAACGGTGTGCCGCCATCTCGGCCATAATCAAGTCTTTCAATGCTAGTTGAGTGTCGCACCGGTTGGCAAAATTGATTGACGAGGAGCAGAAGTCACGAACATGCTCAAACTCCTTACCCAAGTTTGTCTTTGTTAATTTTTCTAATGTCTCTAGAGTTTTATACATCTCCTTAGCCATAATTCGCCTCCTTTACTTCTCCCTAGTTGCTATTTTCCTCATCAATTCGAAAAACTCAGGTTTTTCTCGCATTGTTTTAGGTATATCCTCTAGTGGCACAGCATTTGGGTAATCTTTAGCCTTGCTGCTCAAATTAACTAGAATCGGTTTAGAGCTGCCTTTACCCTCGGCCCTTTTAGCTGCCAAATACCTTCTAAAAGCATCAGCGGCTGCTTCTTTATCACCCCGGCGTAGTGCTTCTTGGTACCTTCCCCACTCTTCTTTTGAACTAGCCATTATCTCAAACCTCTCATTGGCATTTAGGAGAGTTTCTCTCAATGAGGACCCATCCCGCCACGAACTCTCCAGCGTGAGCGTCATAATGGCTTCTGCACTCATAGAGATCAGAACCTACACATTTTTGTGTCCCAGGTGTACATTCTGGCGGTGGCGGTGCACATTGAGGGGCATTCTTCTCAGCGAGAACCCATCTTCCCTCTCCAGAGCAAGAGTAGAGATCAGAGCCTACACATTTTTGGGCCCCAGGTGTGCATTCTGGCGGTGGCGGAGGAGGTGCCTCTTTCTTTTGGAAGGCAGCGACAACCCACCAATTGTCACTCATGGTTATATTCAGGGTAGGTGATGTAGATCCAACACCGGGATAGGGCGGATAGCCTCCCCAGTGGTCAAACTCGTATCCTGAATAAGGATGGGCGGTTAGGCTTACCACCTCGCCGGCTGAATACTTAGCTTTGCTCGGTGATTTTGTGACATATCCAGTTGCGAGTGGCTCAACGGTGACCTCTAGGGTGTATTCGACAGGCACAGGCACTTTCTCAAAGTAAGCCTCCACATTCTTGTCACTATTCATATAAAGATTGTAAGTTAGGCTTGTCCCGCTGGCATCACCTCCCCAGCCGGTAAATTGATAGCCAGAGAGAGGATGAGCTGTTAGCTTTACCGTGGTATTGGCAGGGTAGTCCCCACTGCCTGGTTCAACATAGCCGCCTGCGGCATAGGAGGGGACAAAGATACTGAGGTGGTAAGTTGTTGGTGCTACTGCTTTCACGGTACACAGGACCCCGTTATAGCTGGCAACTTGAACTGGGGAAGTCTCGTTCATAAAGAGGCCAACGGCTAAGGTATATGTCCCCCCCTTATTCAGGTCAAAGCTTCCTGGGGATATAAACTCGTGAGTACCACCATTGGAGTCAGCATGTCCAAATTGCCAGTCTGAGTATTCCTCAATCACAGCACCATCAGGGTCTTTTATCACCCAGCTAATGGCTAGTCTCTGGTCAATTGTCATATCATTGCGCCCCACGATGTGGAGTTTTGCACTCACACCCTGAGGAACATTAGAAACTGGGACACTCCCGTCACCGCTCCCAGAATATTCCAGCTCCTTTGTGATTATCTTGCCCTTGAACTCAGGAACCACTTCCTCGATGGTTATGATGTTTGGGTAGTAACCCGTGTAGATATCCGGTCCAGGGACATCTCTTATCGAAGAGTATAAACCGTAGTCGGTGCCAACTTCCCCTGAAGGCACGAGCAGGTCCATTGTTACAGTAATATGGTTCCCTGGTGGACGGCTGCTGGGGATAGAGAAACTTTTGTTGCCCCGCACTATCTCATTGTGTGGGTCAAGGAGCGTGGGATGCCAGATTGCGCTTATCATCCTGGCGTTGAGTAGCTCAGGACCAACATAGTCAAACTCGGTGACGACTTGTACTATATCACCCGGAGCTACAGTCAACACCTGGGGGTATACAGCTAGGTTTATAGTATGCACATTACCTTTTGCCATAGCTCGTAACTCCTCAGGCTATACTTTTGTATAACTGGTGATCGCCAACCCGCTGAATTGTGGTTCGCCCAGAATGGTTATGATATTCTCGTAATACGGAGTGTAGATATCCGGACCAGGGACATCCCTTATGCTCGAGTATAGACCATAATCAGTCCGATACTCCGCCGGGGGCACGAGCAGGTCTATTGTTATACTAATGTGATTACCTGGTGGTGGGCTGTCAGGAATAGGGAGCGCTTTTTCCCCGCGGACTATCTCGTTGTGGGGATCAATGCCGGGGTACCAGATAGCGCTAATCATCCTGGCCCCATCTAGCTTTGGGCCGATATAGTCAAACTCCGTGATGACCCTTATGGTATCACCTGGCAGCACGGGGGCTAATCGTTCTGGGTACACGGCTAAGTTTACTTCTCTTACTGCCATTTCCCTCCTCCTAGATTTTTTGGTATGAAACGATTTTGAGCTCCAAATATTGCCCTTCGGGCTTTTCAGAGACCCTAATCTTCATCATGTCGCTTTTGCCAGTGATGGGAAACACCCCAACAGCAGGGAGAGCTAAAGGCGCTGGTGTTGCGATAACAGTAACCTCGTAATCGCTTTCCTTTTCGGGCTTGAAATTGATGCTGAAGCTTCCGGTTACTGGTATTGGGAAGCTTCTCTCATAGCTGACCTCTTCAATGAATTCGGGCTTCCACCATTCCTTTCTTCTCACCTCGGCGTATACCCATGGGGGAGCACCTACGGCATCAAACATCTTGACCGTGCCCTCAATCTTGTAGGTCATATCAATGCCGCCACTCTCAGGCAAGGGTTTGGTTATCTCTATCTCTACTAGCTCTCCCAGTGCTGGCACTTAAGTCCTCCACCAAAAAGAAACGGGGCAAGCGTTATCGCTTGCCCCGTTTCTATGTTTCTTTTTTAGTTTACCTACAAAATAGGCTTTTGGCAAATCCTACTTGATCTTTCGACCGGTTACTACTTCAAACTCTCGTTTCAGCTCCTCTTTCAAGCCGTATTTCGGGATGGTTACCCATGGAGGTTCTTTGATTAGGCGGTCTATACCCCGCTTCATAAACCCCGGCCAAGAGATATCCCAACTACCAGGCACTGGAGGTCCTTCTTTGGGGTCTGTAGGTTTCAGTAAAATTTCAGCAATCCTGCCAACTTCCATACCTTCCCTCCGTCAAATTGATGCTAACATATTGTCAGTCATTATCTCAAAAGGGACTAGCCCTACTCGTATTTCTACCTCGGTAGGTTCAAGGGTGTCAAGCGTCAGCCTCCAGTCATCGGTGCTGAATGGGCCGATATGGTCGGTCTTCTCAATGTAGTCGGTGAATGAGTCATAAGAAGCCCTAACATATATTCCGTAGAGGAGGGGGATAGGTAAGCCATTCCTCACCGCAAAGAGCAGGTGTTTCTTGCCATTGGCTCTCTCAGTGCTGAAATCACCATAAAATCGGAGAATAGGCTGAGGAGGTTTGGCAAGATACTCCGATATTTTCTCGCCTAAGCTCTTTGGTTTGTCGACCTCTCGTAGTAGAATCATAGACCCTTTGCGTACTCCTCGGCGGCGTCCCTGTCCCCGTAGTAGATTTCAGGCTCCATCCTTCTGTAGCCGCCCCTCAAGAGTATAGGGGTTTGCGGCTTATTGTTTAGCATGTGGTTCCAGGTTGATGAGTATAGCACACCGGTCCTGTCTTGCCTCCCACTGTAGTGAAAGCCACTTTCATACAGATTGGCGAAGGAATAACACCAGTGGTAAATAACATCAGTCTCTGTTACCTCAATGCTTTCAATATCCGAGCTTCTACCTAGACTCCGTATCCTCCACTCACGATACCACTCATCCCACAGCTTTGTTGGTGCTATTTCATCTCGAAAGACGAGGTGGTTTTCGCCAGGTGCTATAAAAATGGCGCAGAGCTGACCCTCCTCAGGCTCAAATAGTGGCTGGTATACAGCCAGCGTAACTTCAGGGCCCAGCTTGGCTCTTTGTTGGAAAAGGTCCCTCTGGCGTACCTGGAGGCTTATATCCCTTTCTATTCTGAGGTTTCTTACTGGTGAGGGTAATTCCAGTGCTAGATATTTCATAGCTCACTTTTTCCAAGGCCACCTTAGAGCGAGCATTCTAGGTAACGGAGGCCCATCAGTAAGCGCCATGGGCAGCAGGTTATTTAGTGTTTCTCCTTTGCCTAATCTCTCCAGAGGTGGTGTAGAACCCTTGCCGAATATTCTCTCGTGTAATGATTTGCGTTCTGTTTCTGTTTTCACGCTACTTGCCTCCATTTTGGCTAGTCTTGTGTAATAGTCTGGGAGCTCATTCAGGTGAGCTTGTGCTATTTTCCCCGTAAGAAGAGGGTCGCAGTTAGTCACATTGCAGTGCTCAAGCTCCACATTGAGCCCCTGCCTGAATTGTTCCACATCATATCGATCAAAACCAATGCCCAACTGCTTTCCAATCTCCCTTGCCTTTTCAGTAGTAAAGCCCGGATTACCACTACTGAAGAAGGGGTTAATAATCTTGAAACGACGATTGCAGGCTTCGCAGTAGACAGCGTGGGCATCAGGCTCAGCCGGGGTCTCGGCCCCGCAGTAGGGACAGGTAGGATACCAGACACCCTCAAAGGTAGCGGTTTCAAGGTCATCCCCGGTCATAGTGACCGATAGTTCCTTCTCCGGTTCACCCCGTAATTTTTCTGCCTCCCCCAGTGCCTTGCGGGGTCGTAGCCTCTGCCCAAAGCCAGTCCCCAAACGGCCTAAACCGTGCTGCTTGAAGTGCTCCTCGCACATATAGGCCCACGGCCCCATGCGGGTCTTGGCGTCATATAGTGCCGGCTCCTCGCAGAAATCGCACTTGGGTAGTTTCTCCACATATACCTCGGTGCCCGCTCTTGGATTTACCATAGTCTCACCTCCCGGATTGCCTCTAGCTACAAGTTCTCGTAAAGCATCTTCAGCTTCTTTCTTTGTAGGATAATCGCCTGCTGGAATATCTGCTGCGCCTTTATACCAGATAACACGCCAGACTTTCTTGCGGGGCATCCAATCTACCCGTCCCAAAGTCCTAGGCTCAGTCATTACCAATCCCCTCTCAACAGTTCATTTATCCAGGAGAAGGCGGGCTTATCATCAGGTGGTAACCAGATTGCACACCAACCCCCAGGGGAGATTTCGCCCTCAACTACTTGGCAGGAGTCTGGTCCCTGCCAGAAACGGCACTTGCGGCACTTATAGTCCCAGAATACTGGCGGCGGTGAAAATGGCATATAGGCTACGGCTGGCTTAGGGAATTTACCCTCTTCGGCTACACGCCTATTTATGTCATCAACCCACGGTTGAAGCGTACCCGGTGAGATAGTAGCATTGGCCGCGGCTTTGCTGATGGAAGTAATAAGCAAGCTGGGAATAGAAGTGTTCAATTACCTCCTCCTAAATTCCTCTAGTAGCTCAAGCGTCGGCCAGCACCCCTCATCTTAACCGCCAAGAAACGAGGTATTGGAGGGTCGGGGGGAAGTGCTGGTAAAAGACTCCAAATAACTTCAGGGATGGTTTCCATCACTGGGCCTAGGCGTTGCCTAACAGCTGGTGGGACTGCACCTTCTCCATAAATCTCGGCGTGCCTTTTTGCTCTTTCAGCCTCAGTGCGAGGGACTCCGAATGGCATAATTCACCTCCTTCTTCTAAGATAGCATTTCCTTTACTCTGGCAACTACTTCTGGTTTTTCTTTTATGAATCTAGGTAAAGGCGCATTGGGAAAGCGGTTGGGAAGTAAATCGCCAGGTGAAGTCATTTTACCAACCTCGTCAGCTACCTGATAGAGGACATAGGTTATGGCAGCGCCAGGCCCAAAAAGTGGGCCTCCGAGGAAAGCAATTATGGCTACCGTTTCCCGGTCTATTCTGCGCTTATTCTCCGTCCTACTCCTCCTTTAAGCCGGTTAGGAACCCGAGCAAGTCCTGGGGGGCTGTTTTCAGTATCTTCTCAATGCGTTTCAGCAGCTTCTCCAGTTTCTCCAGCTTCTCAAGGGGCATGGAGTTTATCTCTCTGATGAGCATGACGACTTGGTCGAGCTCCGGTGCATTTTGGGAGACTCTCTCAGCTATGATGAGAACTTGTTTTATTGCTTTGAGCTGCTTCTCGTCAGGAAATTTCTCCACTGTTTTAGAAAACTCGGAGAGTTTGGGGAGGCCAAAGGCCTTTTCTATTCTTTCCATTACCATAGCGAACCTCCATTAGAGTCCTCACCCAAAAAGGAACGGGGCAAGCAAATTATCCTCGCTTGCCCCGTTTTCCCTTTCTCTCAATTCTAAACTCTGATGGGCAATTGGTCAAGTTAGAGGCTTCTCTTGACGGTCTCCTGGATGAAGCCCCTGCTGATTGGTGGGGAGATCTGCAGGTTGCTGGGGAAATTATCACCCTGAAGATAAGGGGCAAAGGCAGAAGTCATCTTCTGGAATGCTGCCTCGATAGGGGTCGGCTTAAACTCCGGCTCGAACTTCATCCTGACCATGATGAGTTCGCCAATCCAGTCGGCTAGTTGCTGCAGAGTCGGTGGATCAGGGTGAGTCAGCCAGAAAGTGCCGGCTTCCTCAATGTTGACTATGCCCCAGACCACCCGGTTAATCTGAATGAGGTTAAGTTTACCTTCCGGGTTACCCCTAATCCGAAACAGAGGCTCGATTACCGGGAGGCGCAGTGAGCCCTCAATCTTTCGCCGGATAAGCTCCGCTCTGCGGTGAATCTGTATTACCGCTGATATGAAACGAGAGAAGTGCCCTGGGTAGGGATTTTCAGCTGTTCCCATAACTATTGACGGCTTGAAGATGCCCACCTCGATGTTATGCTCCTTAGCAAACTCAGTTATAGCACTCTCATTCTCAATTTTGCTTAACCCGTAAGGATTAACCGGCCAGGTGTATGCTGTCGAAATAAAAAACAGCTTAGGGATATCATGTTTAAGGCAGAAAGCAAGGACATTCCTTGTGCCCTCTACATTGGTTTTCCATATCAAGCCGTCCTTGTCCTCCTGGTTAAGAGTGTGGATTCCAGCCAAGTGGTAGATAGCTGTGATGTCCTCAGGCGCATCCTTCAATCCGAGGTTAGGCTCGGTTACATCACCGACGATGGGGATAAGGTCTCTTGAGCCAATAGGGGGGTGCCGCGACAGCCCATACACGCGATGCCCCTTTTCTATCAAGAGAGGGATAAGAGCAGAACCTATAAAACCACTAGCCCCCGTGACAAGTAAATCACTCATAATGACCCTCGCTCAGAAATAGCAAGAAAACTATTAAATCAGCCAAGCATAGGAGAGAATCATAGATGTCCTTTAGTTTCTCCTTCAATTTTAGCCTCCAAAGGATCTCACCCCAGGAGCTGCCCTACTAAGAGCAGTACGGGGTAAAATGAGACTGCGAGCATGAAACCCGCAGCAGCTTTTCTGAAGTTTGCCTTCAGGAAAACTGTGCAAGCTACGAGGAATGGGAATACTATAAAAGTTAAGCCTGTTAATGGAGCAAGCTGTCCTATTGCTATGAGGAAGACTTGGTAGGTGTAGGCGAGTACCATCCAGGTCAGCATATAAAAGCCGAGGTCTATTTTATATTCCCAAACTTTATAACCTATACTCTTAACGCCTTTCTTCAAGTTTGCCTCTGCGTCTTCCCATTCATCAAGTGGCATATCACCAAAGCCCAATGTTATCGATAGGGGGACGCTGATGATTAAGCCGCTAACCCAATCTGGATTTGGTGTGATGGCGAACATGCCCAGTAGCACTGCTACCGGTCCGGCAGCGCTGCCAATAGCTAGTTCTTGTGTCCAATTAAACTTAGCTTTAGCATACCAGAATGTAATTAGCATACCTATGACCCAGAGAGTAACAACTTGCCAGCCGACTCTCCATATTAAAAAACTAATAGGGATTGCTGACAGGGCATAACATACTATGCCATTGATAGCTGTTTCCCTAGCACTGACGATACCCGATTCAATAAGATTTTGACCCCCGGTGTAGTCTTTCTCGGCGCTGCGCTCCCCCACCTCACCTTTATCCAGCCCGGTCCAGGCATAATCAAGGAAACTGTTAAAGGCATGCCCCCCTGCCATTACCAGTATAGCGGCAATGAATGCTAGCCAAGCGTTGGAATTGATGCCCCCAGCTAAGACTGCGCCAAGTAGCACAGCAGAGCCGAAGAATGGTATTGCGAACCACCGGGGCAAGGTAAATAGATGAGCTTTAATTTTCTCTTTCATTTAAGACCTCCTTAAAAGTAAATATGTAAAAGTGCCATAACAAAAGCACTAGAAAGGGGGATAGTTAGGTTGTCATCAACATATTTCGTTGTTTTGGTATATTTCTCGGCTATCACCGCAGTAACGGCGCCAACGGCGCCAATCCAGTAGGGAGAAATAAAGTAGGCAAGAATTAGGCAGGTAATGAGCATCCCCAGGCTCCCCCAGTTTCCCTTGACCTCTCTATTGTAGACTCTACTTCGTATGATTCCAGTTACAGCATCTCCCCCGCCCATGAATGCTAACGGCACAATTGCCAGCCACGGTTCACCCAGTAGCCCCCAGCATATACCAATAAGCACAATGCCTGTTGCCGGGAAGTGTATCTCGGCTAGTGCTTGTGGTCTTCCTGAACCGCCTACACCGCGGAAGGTCTGTGGCTTGAATAGCCTGGCATAAAGGAGCAGGATGGTAAACCCCGTAGTCAGGATTAGTGGCCACCAGAAAGTGCTGAATAGTAGTGGGCATAGCAAGAAACCGACACACCCTCCCAGGTGTCCCAATTTCCTACTAAGGTATTGAGGAATAGCATAGTCATAGAACAGGTTTGCCAGATATAGCCCTAATAGGGCTGCCCCGGCAATCAAAAGAGCAAATGGTGCCTCAGCTACCACTTCGCCCTCCCAGTATCATCCGCATCTCAGTCAGGAACTGCTCGAAAGCCTGGGCAAACTCCTCAGTGTCATAAATTATCTTATCGGTGTTAGCCCGGAAGTATTTTCTGCTGATTGCCGCCCTGGGTGAAAGGCTGCCATCAATAACATCAAGGAGCACCTCATCACCACTGGGGTAGTTCACTAGGTCGCCGTCAACCAGGAATTTGTCCAGTTTCTCATAGGGCACTGGCGGAGCCTGGTCAAGCATTTGGAGCCGCTGCCCCTTATACTGGAAAAACAAAACGCCTCCTTCAGTACCGGTTACCCTGAGTTCAGCATATTTGCTCTCAACCTCAGCTAGCTTCTTCTTGGCATCCTTGGATAGACTGTCAAAGAAATGGGCCTGCCGTGCCATGAATCTACGGAACATTTGCTCAACTAATCCTGCCATCTATACCCTCCTGAGTATTCCCTTAACTAACTTTCTCTTGAATGTTCTGCCCAGGGTAACCTCCTTGAGCACCACTGGCTTTGAATCGATTACCTTACTTGCCAGCTTCAAGAAGTAGGTCTTTACCTTCTCCTTGCTGCTAGTCTGGGGAATTGACACTAGAAGGGGTATGCTCGCTTTTTGGGCAATATCCTTTAGGTCAACTTGGGGGGACAAGAACTGGTACTCGATTTCACCATGGCAATTGAGAAAGCCGTCCTGATTGGCCACCAGACCGATAATGGGAATCTGCTTTACCCGTAGCAAGTCTATGGTCCTCTGCAAGCCGATGGTGGAAATCTTGGTTGGCTGGGAGACGATGATGACACCAAACAAGTCTTTTACTTGGTCAAAGAAGGAAAACATCTCATTGCTTGTGCTGGGAGGAAGGTCTGCTATTTGAAAGTCCAGCGGCTCTGGCCAGGTGACTATCTTATCTGACAGTAACTCACTGACGAAGCGCCACTTGCTCCAGGCGAGGACATCATCAATCTGCCTTCGGATTCCTTCCAGCTCATCAAGCCTACTGGCTCCGGCTTTTATCTTTTGAATCCTATCCCTGGCATCAACGAGCTCGTCGTGGTGAGATCCCTCCCAAAGGACGGCGTAATCCTCGCCGACAAAGCTAGCAATAGAGAGTAACCAATATCCGTTTACCTCAGGCACGATTACCTTTTCTTCTATGCTCTCAAGCCCCCACTTCGGCGAGTGAGTGAGGCCAAGCGCAGAATATAGGTTAGAACCGGTGACATCGATATCCAAGAAGCCTACTTTGTATTTTTTCTCAGCTAGGGCCAGACCTAGCCCAGCTACTACTGAACTCTTTCCAACACCGCCTTTGAGGGCTACTATAGCTATTTTCTTCATGACTCCTTTAGTCCCTCCAAAAAAGAAACGGGGCAAGCAAATTATCCTCGCTTGCCCCGTTTTATAGTTTCTGCCAAACAGAAAAGGCAGATAGCCGAAACATGAGAGATTCGAAAACTACCCGCCTTTTTAAGCATTATAAATCAGAATTTAGAAAGCGTCAAGGTGCTGTGAGTAATAGCTGGGTAATTGTCACTGTTTGCTGAATAGCAGCCAAGCTGATTTGTCGCTTTGCCAAGAGTATAGCTCTTGCATTTTGTCGTGAAGAGTGCTACAATTTCAAAGAATAGGAAAAACGGGGTAAGCAACCTTTGCTTGCCCCGTTCCTTTTTGGCTGAGGTTGCTACCAGAGGAGGTGAGTCTATGATGCAGCAGGTAGAAGAAGTCCCCACACCGGAGCCGGCCGAAACACCGGAGGCTAAGCCCGACTATGATCTTCACATCAAAGTCCCAGCTGAAATGAGGCAGATACTCAGAGATTCTGCCGAGCTTGCTTTCAAATCGGGCGATATCACCAAACCAGACCTGGTTGACCTGATGAACCTCTTTATAGGCTGGGGGCTACAAATCCAAAAGCAAAAATGGCTTGACCGCGTTGGCTACCGATAGAGGCACAAAGCCATTGTTTTATGGGATGATGGTATTGGAAGCAGACTCGTCAATGGTACTAGAGATAACCCCTGTTAGTAGCTATATTAGGGGTAGCCCACGGGATCCAATCGTAGCTAGATAATTGGGGTCCACCTGGAGTCCAATGGGAGTCCGCAAAGCTAGATAATTGGGGTCCAACTGGAGTCCATTTAGGGAAATGGAGGTAAGGAAAATGGGAGAATTCAAATGCCCGGTAACGGAATGTGAGCATGAACCTTTTCAAACTGAGGCTGCACTTAAAAGCCATTTAAGAAGTAAACACCCAGATTTTGCACTAGAAGAGGTGAGAGGAGCTAGAGAGGTCCCCATCGTCGAGGAGGATTTCGCCACGCTGCTCCGGAAGTACAGGATAAAAGGGGACCTGGCAGCCAATATCGCTGAGCATATCTCTCACACCGGTGGCCCCAGTGTCTTTGAAAAGCCTGACCTTCTCCTCAAAGGCATGGTTGCCTGGAGCAGCGATATCGCTCCTTCTAAGCGAAAGCTCATAATGGGGCGGTGGTTTGCTGAAAAGCAGATTGACATTCCTCCTGAGGTCCAACAGACGGCAGGAATGACAACGGACCAAATCCAGAAGGCAGAAGCGGAGCCAAAAGGAGGTGCTGAGGTTAGATATGTCTACGACGAGGAGGCACACGTCGTTAGGATGGCAAAGAAAGATGAGGTGGGAGGAACACTAGCACAGGCAAAGGAGTTACTGAAAATGGCAGAGGAACGCGAGAAAGCAGGAACCGAATCACCCTTCATGCAAGATGCAGAAGGACACTGGATACTAAACCCCAAGGCTAGGGTCTCTGGGGTGGAGCTCATGGCCGTTCAATTCATGCAACAAGCGCAGGCGAAAGGAGAACCCGTCGACCCTATTACGGCAATGACCAGAGCTGCGGAAACCTGGAAAACCCTTCGAGAAGGGCTTGGAGTTGGAGCCGGCACTCAGCCCGCGTGGATGACTGACCCAGTTGCATTTGTCGGGGCAATCAAAACCATCACCGGTCAAGAGGGTCTTGGTGGTGGAGCCGGCACTTTGCCCACGTGGATGACAGACCCAGTTGCCTTTGTCGAGGCGATCAAAACCATCACCGGTCAAGAGGGTCTTGGTGGTGGAGCCGGCGCTCAGCCCGCGTGGATGACTGACCCCACCGAGTTTATCAAGACAGTCAAAGCTATCACTGGTGATACCGGAGGCGACAGCGCACTGAAGGAAGCCCTGACTGAAATGCGCCAATCAGTGGATGAGATGAAAGAGCAAAGGTACCAAGACCAGTTTGCCAGCCAGCAGAAGCAAATCCAGGAAGTTACCAATGTTCTTAAGCAAACGCTGGGAACAATCTCAGACCTGCAGAAGGGTAGGGTCGGCCGAACTGAGATGGACATCATTCACGAAATCGTCACTGGGGGTAAGGAGGAGCTATCAGGAATGAGGAAGGATATAAAAGAAGCATTTACTAGCAGCTCCCTACCTCCAAGCAAGACCACCGAAGAGAGGGAAGGCAGAAAGCGGCGAGTGAAGGGAGCCCTCAAAACTGACCAGGAAATTGAGGAAGTCGGGCGGCGGCTCTTCTTTCCCCAGGGTTGACACCATCCAGGAGCAGGGTTAAAATTAGGTAGGGGTGAGGAGAAATGCCACCAAGAATACCTAAAATACAGTTTCCAACCCATCCCCTGGAGCCACTTCGAGAATTAGTCCGTGGGGGTCGTGAGCGACTGGAGGAAGCCAGCAACGATATCCACTCTATTGCCGAAGAACTTCGTGGTAATTTCCCCAACATAACCCCTACTATTCAGGAGACCGAAAAAGCCCCTAAAATTGAGCCACGGAGCCTTACAGTAGGTTCTAAGGTAACCACTGAGGAAACAATTGCCTATCAAAAGAGAGAGCTCGGTAAAGAACTTCTCCTCTTACAAAAGCACTTAGAGCAAGGGTGCCGCATCCCCCCGGTTACCGGTGAGCCCTGCGATTGTTGCTCCCCTAAACACACAGTCACCATCGAGGCTCTTGCCCTGGAAACCTATGGCATAACTGGAGACCCTATTTATCAGGAATTAGCAAAGTGGGCCGAAGGGATAGAGCGGAAAACTACCATACCCGAAATTGAAAGCGGCCGGCACAACTACGGGGAAGATGCTGTCGAAGCTAGAGGATACCGGAAGAAGCTGCTTGGCTCCGAGTCGCTTGGAGCCCTTTTAGCCCCGTCAGAGCGCCGTCAGATAGCTGAAAGGGCAACTAAAATGGTTGAGGAGGAAGCGTTATGAGAGAAGAGGAAATCGAAGAGATTGCCACCAAGGTTGCTGAAAAACTAAGTGAGGATATAGCAGTTGGCAATCTAATGCTCCACTCCGTTCCTTATCAGGAAGGCTCTCCGGGTATTGTTGTCAATGAAACCACGGCTATGGCCGCACCGTGCCGCTGCATCGAATACCGCCCAGGAAAGAAGCTTTGTTTCTCTCGTGGCATTATCGGTGCTCTCTCTGATGAGCAAGAAACAGTCTACTGCCCCGTTACAGAAAAGCTGGAGAGTCCTGGACTTGAAAAACGGCTAGCGGACTGGATGGACTCCGTAGAAACCTGCAAAGCGGAGATAGCCCACATACCAAAAGGCGAGAGACTGGAACCATGGCTTGGATGTATGTCTCGCGAGCTGAGAGCCAGCGGCATAGAGGCTTAAAGCGGTTTATCCACGCCAAAATGGCCTAAAAAAAAGTCTCTCCCCCTCTTGACAAATGATGCCCCTTGTGCTACTCTTTTGCTAGGTGTGATGGCGTAAAACCGCCTAAAGCCATTATACTAAGGCTTTATAAAAAATGGGGCAAGCGAAAAGTTTAAGTCGCTTGCCTTAATTTTTGGGCAGCGGCAGGAAGAAAGGAGGTTACTACAGTGGCTGGAGTATACGCTAACTTAGCCCAGTTGATGGCGAGCCGCGAGATGTCCATCTCCCGCACCCCCTTCAACCCGGATATCGTGGTGATCAAGAGAGCCAGCTTCCCCAAGGGAACAGTTCCCAAGCACCTCACTGGCTATCTGATCAAGAAGGGTGAGTGCGCCGGCAGGACTGGGACCCTGGTCTACAAGGGTAGACTGGTACCTGGAACCGCAGTCTGTGTTGCAGAAAAGCACGGAAAATAGTCCGCCTAGCGGCACCTGACAACTGAAACAAAGGGAAGAGCGACCTTGTAAAGGTCGCTCTTTTCGTTTATAATGCCATCAGTCTATGGCTTTTATCTTATGGGTATGACATGGATGAAGAAATCAAGCTACAAAAGATAGAATACTACCGCCAGGTGCGGCCACCTACATTGGACCAATTTTTATATCGTAAGGCAGTCCGGGAAACTATGAAAGCGATAAAGGGTAAGGTGGGTGTAACCCTCAACCCCGGGACAGGAACAGCTATTCCGGAGTCGGCCCTGGCCGCTAAAGAGGCACTAAAAGGTCTTACTGCGGAGAAAATAGCCAAAGAGCACGCGGACTGGGTTGAAGAATATAATAAAAAGCACGTGAAAGGAGAGTAAGATGAGAAAGATCCACATATTAGACGACGAGGATTGCGAACCCTGTGCAGAGGTAAAGGAGGAGCTCGAGGAAGAGATTAGGTCAGGCAAGGTTGATGTCCTACAGATTACCTCAGAAGAAGCCCTGAGGCTCCTGCAAGAAGCCGGTGCCTCTGACCAAATCGAATTCCCATCAGCCCTGGTTGAGGACGAAAAGGGGGTAAGGGTCTGCCAGATTTACCGGACCAAGGATATCACGCTATCCAAGTGTGGGGATGAAATCATTGCGATTCGGGAACCTAAAGAGGAGACTCCCGCTACCCCTCCGACTGAAACACTGACTCAGCCGCCCACCGGTTAATATAAGACTCAAAGTATGACCGCTTTTGACCGCGAGCAAATCCGGCATATCGCCCCGAGGCGCTCACTACCCTGAAACCATTCTCCTTATCGTCCTCGATAGTGACCTCAGCTGTGGCCTCAGCTCCTCTCGGGCGCAGGGTTATGCGGCTGCCATTATCCTCAATAGAAAATCCGTTGATGCTGATTTTCTTTAGCAGTGCCCCCTTTGCTTTACCATTCATTGCCGGCAGCATCTCAAAGATCGGCGTAGCCTTTGTCTTTCCCTTCTTTTTCTTTGCCTCGCCCTTGAGACCATTATAATTCTCCAAGTAGCCATCATCAGTGAACAGCCCGCAGCGGCAGCGACCAAACTCTTTGATATCCTCCTTAACAAAAGCACAGGGACAACTGTGCCGGCTAGGGACGCAGGGGCAACCACCCTTGTTTATTACCAGGTCAGCCCACTTATAGGGATCCTGCCCCGGGTGAATCTGGAGTTTATTCAGCTCGGCATATTTAATGATGCTCTTAGCAATTTGCTCTCTGGTTCTGCCCATGGCCTTATTATATCACATACTTGACAAGATTCAAATTGACCAGTATACTTATATTGTTCATTCCTGATTGGCTTGCCAGTAGGCTCCAGTAGGATTGCGGAAAGAAAGGAGAAGGGAAGGGATTAGCATGGAAATAGAAAGGCACCATGGCAAAGTCGTAAAGGTTGGTGAGGTAAATGTTAAAGACCTGATGCTACCGGATTGGGAGCTCGGTTACATCGAATTCCCACCAGGGCAAATGGTCGTGTATAGACGAGCCTTAATGAGAGCACATGTCTCCTTGGTCAGAGTCACCGACGAAAGGATATACTTCGAGGGAGGTTAAAGAGTGCAAACAGAACTAGAAAACCTAAAGCTGGTCCTGACATCACCTCGAGAACGAGCCCCCGGGACGATAAGCTCATATCTCCAGACAGGCAGGTTCTTCCTGGAGTTTCTAGGTGATGGGGCACAGCCAACTGACAAGGATTTCCGCCGGTACTTCTTACATCGCAGGGAGGAAGATATCAGTGGAAGAACACTAACCAAGGAGTTTGTCCAGTTAAAGAAGCTCGCAGACGCAAATAACTGGCCATGGCCTTTTACATCCGATGACAAACCGGTAGCAGAAGAAGAACCATTTGCCCCGGCGTTCACCCCCAAGGAGATTGAGACTCTGATTAGAGCCCGAGATAAATACTCCAAGGGGGAGCTCTTCTACCTAGCAGTATCCACTACCTGGGGCCTGAGGCGAGAGGAAATGGTCAGGATAAACAAGAGGGACTATACAGAGGTCTCCATCAAAATAAAAACAGCAAAGCACGGCCGCCGAGTGGAGCATATTATTCCTGATGAGATTAACCCTATCCTCCAGAACTACCATCCCAGACTCAAGAGCCGAGGTAGCCTCACCTATGTATTTTACCGGGTGCTTAACAAGGCAGGCATAGAGAGAAGGAAAGGCTACGGTTGGCATAGTATTAGACGCACTTTGCGAACTCTCCTGGAGTGGAACTTGGCTGAAAACCGATTGCCCCTTTCCCTGGTTGCTGATTATATGGGCTGGTCAAGAACCCAAAAGGGTATTGTTTATGGTGGAGCTCCAATGCTCGGCGTCTACAGCCATCCAGAGATAATCTCTACTGACCCCTTCGCCATTGATAGGTTGGTGCTCGGAGTCCACCCCTTCCTGAAACACTGGGTAGTAAAGGATTAAGGTAACCACTAAAACGCCCAGATTTTGACTACGGGGCGTCGTTTCTCAAGTGAGAGGGGCGACGTCCCTTTTTTATTCCATTTTTATATCTGGCTCTATCAATTCTATATCTAATTTATTCAACCTAAAAAAAAATATCAAAATATATCCAAAAACACTTGACAAATGATTGGAGTCTATTATAAGATGATATTGAGACTATATTGACCAGTATTAGAATACTGACCAATCTAGTTTAGCACCTTAAAAAATACCACTTACCCGATACGAAAATACCGGCATTTTGTAGTTGTATCGGGGCAAAGCTACAGAGTGAATAGGGCGACACTCAACCGCTACTGACAACGCCTGACACTAAAGGTAGTGGCTCAAAGTTACCAGATGAGTAGCAAAGCCCGAAAGCGTGTAGGCTAGTGGTCATAGAGTTTCAGAGCCTAGATAGGGGGGGCTATCCCTTGTGAGGTGATTATGAGCAAGCTAAAAGACAGCCCCCAATACATCAAGAACCTGTTACTACCTAGCACCAAAAGCCCTAGAGGGCGTAGGGTATGGTCAATAGACCTAGAAACCACTTGGCTTCCCTTCTTTATGGCGACTAACACTATGGGCGATACCGCTATCCCTGCTGACGCTTTAGGCTCACCGATACGCCTAGCCTATGACAAAGATGGCTCTGTTAAGTTCTCAAAAACTGGGCGACCTGTGTCCAGAGTAGCTAAACCTATCT
>Ga0315533_1000831_pt1 | contig 25127 bp, 23 predicted proteins | sample SalMarSW160130MG_FD_203081 | JGI IMG/M metagenome (GOLD analysis project Ga0315533, IMG submission 203081) | Salt marsh sediment microbial communities from the Plum Island Ecosystem LTER, Massachusetts, United States - Salt Marsh Sediment SW1601-30 ... | reverse complement strand
CGGTTTTCCAACCTGTTCAGGAATTCTCCTAATGTTTTAAAGTTGTCGGCCAAATTCTGGCCAACAGTTACAGCCTGGTTTTGCCAAACGATCTCTGAAGGGTGAGCACTAAGATCCTGCAATGCGTTGAAAAATTCGTCTATTGCCTTACTCAAACTACTGCCGGCGGAAAGCTCTCCGAATGCGTTTTCGGCGGTTTTTAGCGTAGTAAGCTCCTGCGAAATCTGTTGCAATGACGACCGCTGACAGTAGATTTCCTGCTCTAAAAGACTGTCAATTAACCTTGTTGCGCCGGTGACATCGACACCGCCTCCTATCAGAATCGAACCAGCCTGTGTTGTGTATGCTGGATTTAAATTTATTCTCTGACGGTGATAGCCATCGGTAGCGGCATTGGCAATATTATTACCAATGACGTCAAAAGCCTTCTGCGACGCGTCAAAGCCACTAATTGCTATGGAGTAATTTTGCATTTCGTAGCTCCATTTTATGCTGCGGTTTTATCGCTTGTTTAAATGGCATCAGACATCCTCAAAGCTTCATATTCATAAAAGTCGTTTCGGTTAGCCTTCTGGTTGTACCATTGGGACTGTAGAAAACCGTTCTTTTGCCTCCAAGATCGAAAAGAGCTTTCAGAAGCTGCCTTATAAATCTTGCACAGTCCGACAAAAGCAACGTTGTGCTTAAATGTTCTTTTCTGAGTTCTTGTATCAATCCCTTTAGCTTTATCTTCCTGTTTTCTATTCGGACTTTTTTTTCTTCTGGTAGCGCAGCCTCCAGCGCCGACAGGGTCACTTGCTCGACGCTACAGCCGAGAGTATTAGCCAAATCTTTTCGTAAGGACAGACGTTGCGATTCGGTGGCTGCATAACTATCCGCCTCAGTCTGGATAGTTTGCAGTAATTTGCTCAATGCCGCATAATCCCGCTTGATAACCAGACCGCGCAGTTCATTTAACCAGGATAAGCTTTCCTGTATATGCTGTATGTCTTTATCTAAAACCGTCAGCAGCTCATCGACCCCATTAGAGACTTTTTCCTGGAGACCTGAGTCTTCCAATCGGGGATTTCTAACAGGGTCAACTTTATCCTGCATTTCAATTGTTGTAGCTTTCATATACTCTCATTCAGAGGCTCTATCGTCGCACTTGTCCCGTTAGAGACTTTTTCCTGGAGACCTGAGTTTTCTAATCGGGGGTCTTTAACGGGGCTTGTCTGACGATGGTCAGGATTTGTATGCTCTCCTTGTGTTAGAAACTCATATACATCTTTCCACAAACCTAAGCCGCCTTTGTTGGCAATATCGCAGGCCAGATGCAGCCAGAATATTCCCTGAACCTGTTTGGAAGTCCCGTCTTTATCAAAGCCCCAGTCTCCGATGGTGTTTTTCATTTCCTCAAGCAGCTTATTGATCAAAATCGACTCAAAGTCTTTGGCGATTTGCTTCTTTTTTTCTTCTGATAAATCGTCGATTTTGCTTGGATCACACGTTGTGATTTTTGGGCATGACTGACTGATGTCCCAGTTAACCAATGGGCTTGGCTGTGATACCGGATTGGTTAATATCAATTCACTGCTGTCCATTAAATTACTCCTATCCCGTTAGTGGCAAACATCGAGAGACATTTAGTCTCTTTATGGGCAAGGCCTCCAACGAGACCTACATTATTATCAGCTTGGCCTGAAGAGCGCCAGCTTTTTTCAGGGCATTAAATATTGCTATCAGGTCTCTTGGTGTTGCTCCTATCGAATTAAGAGCCTTGGCAAGCTCTGAAATAGTGACTGACCTGGAAACAGTAATCAAATGTGCGTTCTTCTCCTCGACGTCCACCATAGATTCAGGAATGACTTGTGTAGTGCCGGCATCGGAAAAAGACGCGGTAGGCTGAGAAACTGTTGCGGTTTCCTTAACCTTTACTACCAGGCTGCCCTGTGAAATTGCCACTGCTGAGATACCAACATTTTCTCCCACTACAATGGTGCCGGTACGCTCATTGATAACTACTACCGCAGCTACATCAGTAGTCACTTGAGGCTTTGTAATATCATCGATAAAACCGAGTATGCCCGCTTGGTTAATTTCATTGGGAATATTAACCTTGATTGTGCCGGCATCGATGGCTAGCGCACTATTTGAGTGGATTTGATTAATAGCTTTGCCGATTTGCTCGGCGGTGGAAAAATCACTGTTTCTAAGATTGAGCGTGATAAACCTCTGGCCGCCAATGTATTCGACATACGTTGCTAATTCTTCCTTTTCCACAATGGCGCCGTTTGGTATTCGCCCGACCGTCTGGTGGTTCTTGGTGATGGTTGCCTTGTCCCCTGTTGCTGTCCAGCCTCCGGTCGAAACACCACCTTGCGCTACTGCGTAAACTTGGCCATCAAGGCCTTCAAGTGGTGTCGGTAAAAGCATTCCACCTTGGAGGCTCTTGGCATCACCTATAGTAGAAACGTCGGCATCTATGAGTGAGCCTTCGCGATCGAAGGGCCCCAGCTCTGCTGTAACTATAACCACGGCGATATTACCACCGGTCAGATCGGAAGGACTAAGAATTATGCCGGCGTCCCTCAAAATATTGGTCAGTATTTGCCGCGACGGCAATGTGTTATCACCGGTGTCGGCCAGGCCTATGACCAATCCTATGCCGGTTAGTGGATTACTGCGAATTCCCTTAATGTCAACAATGTCCTTGATTCGCTCGCACTGCCCGACAGATGCAAGACTCAAGACGCAAGACACAAGACCCAAGAAGCCAAAACCAATTTTGTGCCTTTGTGTCCTTATTCTATTTATTGGTTTCATAAGCTATAACCTTTTAAATTCTAATTTTAAAACGGCCACAGAATATCGAACACGCGTCCAAGCCAGCCTGGCTTAGTGTATGTGGCCGAGACGCCGCCGTTTTTGCTGACAATACGAAAGTTTGCCACCTGTTCACTTTTGACCGTGTTATCAAATGCAATATCACTGGGTCTGACTATGCCGCTTACCTCGATAGTTTGTATGTCACCTCCAATGTTACGGTTACGGGTCCCCATTACGACGAGATTCTGATTCGGCAGGACATCTATAACCACTACGGTGACATTGTCAGTGAAGCTGCGCTCATCTTTATAATCGGCTTTACTGGTAAGCTCATTATTAGTCTCAGCGCTCATGGTAAAGCCGGGTATGCTCGGCAGGATATGGTCTATATTCAGGTTTCCATTAAAGGTACTTGAGCGATCGGTTTCCTTTTTTAAATCTCTTTTCGCCTTGTTGTCCACCTTGCTATCTTCGGTTATTTTAATGGTAAGGATGTCACCTATATTACGGGCGATGTCATCGGCATATAGCTCTTTCATATTCTTATCTCTCCTGGCCCAGATGGAGTCGGCCCGAGAGTCCGCCATCGGCAGAGCAGACCATATCGTGACAAGCAAGATGAGCATTAATATTTTTTTGTTGTTCATTGTATTATCCTTAAGAACGGCGCTATTAAAAGATCGGTACAACAGTTCCATCTCCTTCGATCCTTGCTGCAATTATTCGCTGCGAGTCTATATTTCGGACTTTTATACATTCACCTGTATGACCCTGTTGCATAGCTTTCCCCAGTGCCGTGACAAGAAGTCCCGGCATGTCAATTCTTATGACAACTATTTCGTTGCGCTTGATGGAAACTGCCGGCTTGGCGGGTATTACCATGTCCGGCTGAATCACCGTATTTGCCGGCAGAGCGCGCCTGGCGATGAGCCCATACGGTGAACTCCAGTTTGCAGGCTCAGGGTAATCTGACACGATTTTTCCTATCTTGACGTTTTCAGGACTGATGACCGCACCTGCAGGAATCTCAGCCAGTGTCACTGCGGTGCGACAATTAAATTTTAGGCGGAACGTCACTTCACCGGACCCTATCTCATTGCTGTCGGCCAATACAGAGATCCGGACTTTGGCTTGATTTCGTGCACCGCTTTCAACCATTCGCGGGTTTAATATCACATTCTTATCCAAAACTGGTAGAAGCACATCTTTGGGTATCCGTAGCGGCTCGGCCTGGCAAGCAGAACCGGCGGATAAGTTTTTCTTTAGAAATGAATAGGCCAATTTGACAAATTCACTGCTTTTAATGATTTTGTGCTGTTTTTTTACTGTTATTTCTTCTGCACCGGTCAATGTCACTATTGATGGTGGGATCCCATTACAAGCTAATCTGCTTAGTAGAGTTGACCTGTCGATGACAATTTCCTGACCCGGCATTGAAAACCGCCCCAATGTAATTTCGTTTACCATGGCTACAAGAGATTCATCACCTCGGACTATGCTGACTTGACCTAATTTCAGGTAATTGTCTTGGATTGTGATTTTTCTGGGCAGATAAATCCGTACACCGGCATCTTTCTGCGCACCGTTATCTTGGCTGTTCACTGACTTAGACTCGACCGAACCCATTGAAGTGTGGCAAAACAGTGCACAAGTTATGAGTGCACAGGTTATTAACATCCCTGTGCCCTTGTGCATTTGTGTTATTATGCTCTTTCCTTTGCTTATCATAATTTCTTACCTGATAATACTGTCTGCGGTTCGGAGCATATCATCTCCCGCTTTTATTGCACGAGAGTTAATTTCGTATGCGCGCTGGGCGGTGATAAGATTAACCAGCTCGGTTATCATCTGGACGTTGGACTTTTCCAAAAACGCAGACTGGATAGCTCCGAATCCGTTTTCACCGGCTATACCAGTTGTTGGTGAGCCGCTTGCCTCGGTTTGTGCCAGCAGATTATCTCCTTCGCTGGATAGTCCTGACGGATTGGGAAATCGTACTAATTGAATAGTGCCGACAACCGATGAAGTCCCCGCAGAATCAGTGACATTGACTCCTCCATCCTTTCCGATATCGATGGAAGTAGCATCCGTTGGTACAGTAATGGCCGGCTCTATCGTGTAGCCCGTGCCTGTTACCAGTTGTCCGTTGGCGTTTATTTGCAGTGCTCCATCACGGGTATACCTGGTGTCACCGTTTGGCAGTGTTACCTGCAGAAGGCCGTCGCCGCCAATAGCGATATCGAGTTTACGGCCTGTGTTTTGGAATTCGCCTGTAGTGAAGACCTTGACAGTAGAAGCAGCACGGACTCCATTGCCCACTTCCAAACCACCGGGAGATTTTATACCCGAAGCTACTTCTGTGCCGGATTCTCTCATCTTGATATAAAGCAAATCCTGAAAGTCGATTTGGCTGCGTTTGAAGCCTGTGGTATTTATGTTAGCGAGGTTATTTGCGATAACGTCCACCATCATCTGCTGGGCGGTCATGCCTGTCGCGGCAGTGGAAAATGCTCTCAGCATAATATTGTCTCCTTATTTCATACCTTTTGTAGGTGGGGTAAGCCCCACCATTACATTAACTACTGGCCTTAGCTCATTGCTACGCCTATAATGCTGCTGGATGTATCACCCTGGCTTGAAACAATCTTCATATTTGTTTCATACAGCCGGCATACCATTATCATATCAACAAGCTCATCGATTAACTTGACATTGGAGGCTTCCTGATAACCCTGTTTTACAACTATATTTTCTACTGTAGTTGGCTGTATATCCTCCGAAATTTTGTAGCAGTTCGCACCGGCTGGTGTGAGTTTGTTTTCGTTATCTTTGAAATCAACAATTTTTAACTTGCCTATAGCTGTGTTCCTTGCGCTGATGGTTCCGTCGGTTGATACATTTAGCTCTGAAGGCCCAATGTCGCTCGGTATTGTGATAGGGCCAGCCTGGCCTGCCACGATGTACCCGCTGGAATTCACGATTTGGCCGTTTTGGCTTATGTGGAATATCCCGTTGCGACTGTATAGCGGCCCATTGGGTGTCTCCATCGCAAAGAAACCTTTGCCGTACAATGCAAAATCCAGCGGACGACCCGTTTCGACAATATTGCCCTGTGAAAAATCAAGTGTTGAACTCAAAGGCGAGCTGGAAGAATTCGTTTTTGTCCCTGCCTGTTGTGCCCCGGCTTGACCGAGCCCGTTGAAGTCAAGAGATTTTGAAATTTTGTTACATATACGTTTGTACCCGGTAGTGCTTACGTTAGCTAAATTGTGTGTAATTATGTCAAACTCACGCATTAATGCGTTAGTGCTGTTTGTTATTTGGGCAAAGGTCTCTGACATTTTAGGCTCCTTTTACAACGGCTCGACTACGCGACTTTGCTGGTCTTGTAGAAGTTTTTTTTGACGTCTGCCTGCTCGACGGCTTCTTTTTCCGTGTCCTGCGGGGGCTGTCAGGATTTGCCGAACTTTGGGCTGTATCCGGTTCGTTTTCTGTCCGCTTGCTAACGGGTCTTGTAGTCAGCCTTCGGCTGGTTCTTGCCGAAGCTGAGTTGGTTGCGCGAACTAATTCATTTACGTCTGAGTCACTAAGCCCTATCAGCTCAACTGCTATTGATAGACCATTTTCTATAGGCCTTGTGCGTTTGACCTCACAGATATCCTGTATTATTCTTGATGTTGTCATTTTGCCGGCCTTTTGCGAAGTGGAATTACTGTCCTCTTCTTCATCCAGATTAAATACTATTATCAATCTATCACCTAACTTTACGTCCAATGGGACGTCTAAACGCAGACCAACACCGGCAAGTTCGGTAACAACCGCGGATATAAATTCCGGAGGCCCCCATGGATCTATTGTATCTCTTTCCGGCCTTGGTTTCACACTATAGGCCGATTCTCCATTATCGCTGTTTGATCCGCTGTGAGGGACTTTTGCAAATGGAAAACGTGCAACGAAAGCTGGTTTCTTTACCGGCACACGCACGAAACGCCGAAGGTTAATAAACCGTACATTATTACTGTGATTCAGAACTAATATGTCACCGTCACAGCGTACAACGGAGCTGTCGAACTCACAAACTGAAGCTTTAAAATTAAAACGTGCGCGCCAATATTCACCCGCACCGATGTTTACAGGTTCATTTAATTTGAGGGTAAGTTCTATGTCATCGTTTTTTATCACCTTACAATCGATCCCCGCTGATTTGTGAGTTTCGCAAGGTGTTATATGTAGCTCTTTACCTATGGGGATTTGTCTGCTGTTTAGCTTTTTTGATTTTGCTGTTAAATTAATTGAGCTGTGAGACAGGAAGCCGAGCTTTTCGCGCAGGAAAGCCAAAACGGTCTTTAAATATTCATTTTCTTCGCCCTTTTGGTGTGCGGACTTCGCTGAGCTCATTTGAGCAGTGACGCTTTCTTCCACAAGTTTGGTAGCTCCGCGGTCAAAAGCATCTTCCATACTGAAGATGGCATCGCTTTGTTTGAGCCCGCTTTTGAGAGCAATCTGCAGTAGAGTTTGGCGTTCATGCTCGCTCAGACCTGCTCTTTCAGCGCAGTCAATAAATCCGTCATAGGAGGACTCGGCAATCTTTCGTTCTTCTATCATTCTTTTATGGCTAATCCATAAGAACAACGCGACCAATATGATCAAGGCAACGGCCCCAATTAGAATAAGCCAGTGCTTAGCTGTTAAGTTAGTTTCAAATCCCCTTAGGGCCTGCCACCGTTGAACGGGAGTTAGAAGCAAAAAAACCGAATTTAGCCTGTCGATGATTATTGCATCTATTAGCATCAAAGACTTCCTAAACATCGATACTGGATTCTGGATGCTCGATGCTCGTCGAGAATCGAGTATCAAGAATCCAGTTACCTAATGAGATTGCTTAGCTCTTTTAAGATGTCGTTTGCTACTCTGATTGTTCTGGCGTTGGCCTGAAAGCCGTTTTGGGCTTGAATCAAATTAACAAATTCTGTCGCTATATCAGCGTTGGACTTTTCCAATGCTCCTCCATGGATGGAGCCGGCTCCACCAGTCATGGCCTGTGTAGCGACTGCTCCACCTGAATTAGCCGAGGCATTGAAATATCCTCCGCCGGTACTCTCAAGACCCGACGGATTCTGGAACAGAGCTATCTGTAGAGTAGCGATGTTTTTCTTGATGCCATTGGAAAACGCACCAATAAGAATCCCCCCATTATTGACAGAGATGGTGGAAAGTCTGCCGGCTTCATAGCCGTCTTGTTCTCTTGCTACTGCAGTAGAGTTTCCCTTGAACTGCGTCAGGCCGTCCATTTGGCTTGCAGTACCCATCCATATATCGATAGTTTGAGGATTCACGGTATCATGATCAAAGGTTATTACGAACTGTGAAACATCTGAACCGCCTAAGCCGTTGTAGGATCCATCGCCTGCATTAAAAGTTATATCTTCAATCCGCCTGTCTCCTGGGCTTATTTGATAAATACCACCTGTAATTGAGGTCAATACCATGTCCCATTTGTTGGCCGTATCTGTTCTAACAAATGCAGCGGTTAAAACATGCTTACCACCCTGAGAGTCAAAAATTGTAATACTGAGGTTTTTGACTTCCTCTCCACCTGAAGCAAGTATTTCAAAATAGCCCGGCATGGTCAGTGAGCCATCGTCGGAGTACGACAATACAATGTCTGATTTGCTGTAACCACTGGCATCATCAGTTATACGGATTTTGCCGTTGACTAAAGACGCTGTAGCACCGTCAAGAACATTAGTATTCAAATGAGTAATGAGGTCTCCCAGCGTTGAGCCTGGAACAACGTCAAAGTCCAGGTCACCACTAAGATCAGTACCATCAGGATTATATCCGGAAATGGTAATCGTTCCTGACTGGCCAACACCCAATTGTCCGTCTGTTTCTGAGCCGCCGCTAAACTGGTCGAGCTGGTCAATCTCTATGGTGGCTGTTGCCACCGTTCCGCCGTTGGTAGTATATGCTACGTTCGAGGAGATTATTTGTGTCTGCGGTCCGTCAGTAAAGGTTGCGTTGGCACTTAAATTTCCGGCCACCTTTATTTGTGTCGTACTATTTGCCGGCATCGCGGCATCATAAGGGATGTGTACATTACTATCACCAGGTGTCTGGAAACCTTCATTTTCTCCTTCTAAGCCGATACGTTGCACAAGATAACCGGTAGCAGGGTCCACCATATTTGAATCTGCATCAACAGCGAATATTCCTGAACGGGTATAAATGTTTTGTTGGCCGTTACTAAGTACAAAGTAGCCTTCTCCTTCCATTGCCAGGTCAAGAGGATTGCCGGTATTTACGATATTGCCCTGCGCCATGTTGGGTATTATACCGCCTATACCGACGCCACTACCCATCTGCTGAGGGTTGGTGCCGCCTACTGTAGCTGTAGGCTGTGACGCCTTTTTTATCGTTTCGCTCAAAAGCTCCGAAAAGGTTATTCTGCCTGCCTTAAAGGCGGTGGTGTTGACGTTGGCTATGTTGTTGCCAGCGATATCGAGCATCTTTTGATGGGCCTGCAGACCTGTAACTCCTGCTGATAATGCAAAACTCATTTTTGCGTCTCCCTATTTTGCAAATAATAATCTGATTTCAGTTTTTTACCGATTGTACATTTTCCAAACCGATTATATTGTCTTCCACCGCCAACCAGATTTCTCCATCGGTGTCGTGATAAACCTGCTCAACGATACCTTCCTGAGTATCAACAGTACCTGTTTCTGTTTCTACGGCGAATGAAACCTCCTTGTCTAACAACGAATCGCCATAATTTCGCTCAACGGAAGTAAGTATTCTTTCAAAGCTTTGGTTCATTGTTTCAAGCTGCTGCAATTGTGAAAACTGTGTTAGTTGAGAAGCCATCTCGTTGTTGTCCAATGGTTCAAGTGGATTCTGATTCTGCAGTTGTGTTATCAGAAGTTTCATATAATCCATTTGGATGTCACTTGCTGTGGCTGTTGTGGATGATATAGACATAATTTTAACCTTCTTAAAATAACGAAACTAAACAACTTTCTGTTTGCGCTGGGACAAGTTTTAATACTACATAAAGTTGCGCTGACCCAAACGCAGAATCGGAAAGAGCAATTGCTGTGCCACGTCAAAATGGCGTTGTTTCCTATTTCACATAAATCCTTGAAGATGCTAAACTTACCAGAATATAAAAATGATTAAGTATAAAGAACAGCTAAACAAGACATTGTTCAAAAGGATAAATTTTCCAGTTCTTAAGAAATTTTTGCCGGTTCTCTTAATGATGATACGAAAAGTTATGTTTAATCATTTTCAATCAACCAGGTGACATCAGAACGTCCCATAAAATAGTTATTATTTAAAACTGATACGTCCAATAAAATTGTCACTTAATGTCGATAGACCTCTTATACAAAAAATTATTTTGATATTATTGGCCCGTCCCATAAAAAATTAAAGTTGCTTTGTATTATCTGACGATTTACCAGTATATGTATTTGAGGGTAGAGCTTGTCCAGTATTTTGGATGTTGTTGTGTTAATATAAATTGGGGGATAAGGCTAATGATTCCATAACAAGATGTGTTTACTCCGCAGAATTGTTGTAGTAGGCAAGAATACTGAAGTTCAAAAGTTAGCTCGGCAGGTTGGCCGCGATATCTTTGTGGCCGACGACTTTGCTGAAGCTTTTGATATTGTTAAAACGGTTAGCCCGGATTTAATTGTCGTTGACGATAGATTTAATCCGAATCACATCAAAGAATTCATCGGTACGACCGATAATAATTCAATTAATGTCCCTGTAGTAGTAGTTGGTAGTGGGGAAAACGATCCTGACATGTCCCTTGGGTTTATACAAGTTGGGGCTTATGACTATTTGCAGGGAAAGCAACCCCGACAAGTCGGGGAGAAGCTCAGGCAAATTGCCCATCAAATAAAAAATAAATTTGAGATTAACGCAGCCGAGAAGAACATAAGCAATTTTTTTGTTGACGAGTACGCCGCATCCGTAGGTATAGCCGGTTGCAGCAAAGCACTTGTTAAGACACTTAAGATGATTAAACTTGTTGCAGCCAGCCGATGTAATCCGGTTTTAATAATAGGTGAAACAGGCACGGGCAAGGAGCTGGTGGCTAAAGCAATACATACCTTACGACACCCGGACGAGCAGTTTGTAGCTGTAAATTGTGCAGCACTAACCGCTAACCTTCTGGAAAGTGAGTTATTTGGCCACGTCAAGGGTTCCTTTACCGGAGCCGACCGCGATAAAATTGGATTATTGGAATTAGCTGGTTCAGGTACGATTTTCCTTGACGAGATAAGCGAAATGCCGCTGGACTTACAGGCCAAGCTGCTTCGTGTCCTTCAGGAAAGAACCTTCCGAAAGGTCGGCGGTATTAAAAATATCACCTGCAATGCTACGATTATAGCCTCAAGTAACCGCAATCTGCATAAAGAAACGAAAGTTAATCGCTTTCGATGCGACCTTTACTATCGTCTGAATGTCTGTCCTGTAGTTATTGCTCCCTTGAAATCTCCTGATAGAAGAGAAGACATACCACTTTTGGCTGAATACTTCCTTAGGGCATCAGCTATTTGTCCGGAAAAAAGTAAGCAAATAACTTCGTTGACAAAACTTGCTCTTGAAGCTCTTGCCGAGCACGATTGGCCCGGTAACGTCCGAGAGCTTCACAATGTTATTGACAGAGCAATTCTTTTTGAAACAACAGATAAAATCGGCCTTAGCAGCATTATATTAGACCCAACAGAGTGCGAATTTACAACGTTCGCTGAAGCCGAACAAGTTTCTGAAGGCCCGCCCGATCCGCCGAAGGCGGGATCGATTCCACAATGGCGGACTTTTTCACCGCAGCGAACGAATATCAAAGATTTTTCTCTGGCAAAAGCCGAACGTGAGCTGGTTGCTCGAGCCTTAGCTGAAACAGGCTGGCAAAAGACTCAGGCTGCCGCTTTACTTGGCATAACCAGAACAACCCTCTATGCAAAGGTCAAGCAGTATAATATCAAGAGAGATTCACAAGCTAACGCAAGCGGACAAATTGTGGATGACTTGCGAGATTATGAACTTGAATCACGTACACCTCAGACAGTGATGGTTACTTAAAGCTGCATTCCTATACTGGCATATCCCGATTTTCTCCAAATGACACCTTTCGGCGGATTCTCGATGAGTATCGACGCCTCCCACCGAGACTCGACTGAGCTCGTCGAAGTCTGGTCAGGGCCAGTATCGATGACTTCGATTTTTCGATGTCAGAAAAGCTATCGGCACGTATAGAATCCTGACATTTCTTTTATAAACAAAGCATCCAAAGCGGAGTAAAAAGGCCACATTTTCAGTTAAAAACCAGCAATAACACCCACATCGCTGTCTGTTCACGTCTCTGGCACCGTTATTGCTACATTTTAGTTCAGGTTCTTATGAACTGCTGGGTGGTCCCGCACCAATTGAGCCTGAGCTTTTAACTTTATTCCCAGAGGCAGGAGTGAATTTTTCGATGGACGACCCCGCACCAATTGAACCTTGGACCAGAACCTAAACCTAAAAAAAGCTGAGTCTTTCGTCATAGGACAATTGGTGCGGAGATATTTGACTTCTTTGATGATGAAATAAAAAATAATGGCTTCAAAAAAGCAAGATACTAAACGAAAACAAAATTGTGCCAAATCAGTTCCGGACCGTGATCAGCGCACAGAACCTGCCCTGAGCTTGTCGAAGGGGCAGGCTAATGGGCAGCCTCAACAACAATCCGTTCTCCACAGCAGCGCTGCCGCGAAGGATGAAGTGGCAGAAAGAGAGCAAAGTCCTATATCACAGCCACTAATTCAGGATAAGCGTCTTTCAATCATTCAGAAAATTCTCGTTATTAGCATCATTTTGATTGCAGCAATGTTGCTATATGTGGTTTTTGGATCACGATCAAGGACTAAATCCGGTCACGGAGCAGAAAGTACCAGCCAAATATCAACGTCCAAGGAGCAAACTTGTGGTGAGCTTGTCGAACCCATCCCCGTTGCTACTCAGCGATCCACCGCAACGGACCGCCAACCATCTCGTTCTGAACCTGCCGGTGGTGAGATTGAGGGTTCCACAGAGATAGTGCAGCCATACAAGCAAATAATCCCGACAAGTCGGGACGCTGTTTCATCGGCACCTGTAGAGAGCCTCCTCTTTGAGCCTGAGGCTCAAAGCCGAAGGCAGGTCGAACGAGAGGCCTCATCTTTGTCTTTAAGAACTGCTGAAACACTCTATAAGCAGGGAGATTTCATAAAAGCTTACGATGTTTTTGACCAGCTACGTCGGAATCTCACTGCCGATCCGGAAGATGATCCATTGAGGGATTTTCTTCAGCTTAAAATGGCTTTTTGCCTTAATAAAGCTGGAGATGTTGAATCCGCCAAAGCCAGAACCGAGACGGATTTGTTCAGAGCGGTTTTACAGAGTCGTTTTCCCATTATAAGAATTATTATTAATTACCATCAGTGCATAGATTTAATACAGAAAAAGCAATATTTAAAGGCCCAAACCAAAGCTTACCAGACAATCGCCTTAATTGATGCGGTTGATTGGTCTGCTCTGGACGAGAAGAGCGATGATCTTGACCAGCCGCGGCGGAATTATGCTTCGCAATTGGCAAGAGATTGCCATTTCCTGGTTGTTGAATGTTTGACTAAAGAAGTCCTTTCGCTGTGCGATGCGGACAAAGACCTTCCATCTAAGTTGTGGAGCCATAACTTGGAATTTGATCCTATCGTTAACCTTTCTTATGCACAGCTGCAGCGATTTCTGAGTTCCGGCTCAAAGCAATTAAATAAAGCGGTACTTGCTCCGCATATTCAATCTATCGGCACATCTTCAAAGGTACAAGGTCAGGACTTTGTACCCCGCTGGGAAATTTCCTGCTGTAGCGCATCGATTGGGGAGCTATTAGCAAGATTTGCTGCAAACGCTGACTTTGATATTAGCTGGACCTGCGATTCCACTGAAGGCCTACGCAATAGACCTGTGAAATTGTATATGTCTGCGGTAACAGCACAGCAGTTTGTCACGGTGGCAGCCGGCTGTGCGGGTCTTTTGGCTCGTTTCGATAATGAAGGAATCGTGGAGATTTTCAATCCGTTTGACTATGCCTCACTATCGGAGCACATAGCTCTGCTCAGCAGGCAGGCTGTTTCTCTGTGGCAGAGGTATATGCTTACATTCGATGACGATGAACGCATAGCTAATGCTCATTTTGCACAAGGACTTTTACAGGAACAGCAAGGCCACATTAACGAAGCCATTGCTGAGTACAAATTGATGGTCAATCGTTACCACCGGTCATCTCTTGCGCCGTTTGCTTTGTTGAACTCCAGCAGGCTCAAAGTTGGCTTGCACGACTATTTTGGTGCACGAGAGGATTTGAAGCAAATCGTTGAACAATATCCTCATAGCGGGCTTTACGACCAGGCTTGCTTATATCTGGCTGAGACATCGATGAAAGCCGGGCTTTTGCAGGAAGCTGCCCAGCTCTATCGCAAAGTTTACAATATGAGTCTCTCTCTGGAATCACAAAGGGCTTCTATCCTTGGAGCTGGTAAATGCTTCTATGAGGATAAAGATTATGAAAACGCGGCTAAATGGCTGACTCGATATATCAACTCCTTCGATTCGGCTCAGGATAGTTTTGCTGAAAATCGTACAAATCGAGATTTTTGTTCAGCCTGTTTCCTGTTAGGCAAGGCTAACCTGGCTCTTGGAAAATACGAGCAAGCCTGCCGGGCTTTTCAGTACACACTGGCGGGGCAGCTCCCAATGCAGCAGTATTTAGAAACCGTCTTGGCATTAGTTAAAACACACATCCAGGCTTCGGCGAGCTCAACCGAGCCACAGAGACATTTAGTCGAAGCGCTTAAGTTATTAGAAAGTACCCGCTCCCGCCAATTCTCGCAGGAAGAATCTATCGAAATATTACTGCTCAGGGCGAGTGTTCTCCGTTCGATGGGCCTGTTTGATGAGGCTGTAACAATACTTGGTGACACAGCACAATATTTGCCTGACTCACAGTTAAAGACCAAAGTTTTTTTTGAGCAGTCCAAATGCTTGATTGCCAAAGGCGATCTGGAGTCTGCACGTAAAAGCTTAACTGAAATCCTTGTTTTTGTTGAACCTGGTCCTTTGGCATACGAAGTCATGTATGAATTGGCAGATCTTTGCCTGGAACTCAATGAGAATAGCCAAGTAATCTCTATAAGCCTGCAGATTTTGAACTCTGAAGTGGAAGATACGCTAAAGCAAAAAACATCGGAACTGCTGGCCACAGTTTATACTCGCCAGAAAGACTATGACAAGGCGGCTTTGGCTCTTCTGGGACAATGGGAAAAAGGTAATAACACAGAAACGAAAGGTGATCCCGATTTATCGGGACCGTGAAGATATTATTTCGCAAGACCAAATTAAACAGGACGTTCAACTTGGTGAAGGTTAAAGAACATGTAGGGTGTGCTCCGCACACCATCAAAGTAATGGTGGGCACTCGTCTCGGCGTAGGCTCACCGAGCCGGAGCAGGACAGCCCAGCCTACAAAACGAATTTCTTATTGTCTTTTAGTATTTTTGGTCAGCTTCGTAGCACTCTGCAGTGGAGCCGGCAGCGATGCTTCATCTAAGCAACGAGCTGCAACCGTTTCCTCGGTGCCTCAGTCAGTAGAACATTTACAGGATGCAAATACGCCCGAAACACAGACAGCCGAAGATTCATCACAGGGTGGTTTGTATGTTGCTGCGAAAACAAGTAGTGAGATTACACAACAACTACAACATAACGGCACCATTGCTCCTGAAAGCAGACAGAGTGTAAAAAATAGGCAGGAGCTTCAACGACTGATTGAACAAGTTCGCTCTATCAAATTTGAACCGAAGAGTCGGATCCCTGGACTAGCCGAAACTATTAAGTCGGTTCTAACCAACCCTCAAGGAGAACCGAGTGAGGTTTCGTCTATTACACAGACAACGAAGCAAATTGTAAAAAAAGGAGAGTCGGAACTTAGTCTTAGTCTGGACAGCCAACCTATCTCCAGCCAGGCTGCGACGGACAAGCTGTCTTATCAGCCGGTATCTGCTCAAACGTTACAGATGTTGGAAAATCTTGAGCAGTCTGCTGTCGAGCGGCTACACAATCCCATGCAGTTAGCAGAGATTTTGTTTCTCAGCGGCCATCTAAAACAAGCAGCTACGTTTTACCAGCAGGCGCTTAACCGCATCGATCCTAACGATGTTATGTCGGCTCAGGATAAAGCCTGGATACTGTTTCAAATAGGCAATTGTCTGCGGGAAAACCGAGGCGACCAGCCCGAAGGGCTGGACCGGAGCAAATCCCGCCAAGCGCTGGATGGGGCTGAACCGAAGAAGATGTACAGACGACTGATTGAAGAATGTCCAAACTGTCCTTGGGCCGATTTGGCTATGAGCAGGGAGAATTTGATTGACTGGTTTTTGAATGATGAGCCGGAGAAACTGATCGAGGAAAATAAGTTTTAGAACTTTGATAATGGATAATTAGTGCGTTGAGTCTCACTCCAAGGAATCCAAATATGGGAAAAGGCAGGTATCAGCGGCAGAACGACACAGCAAGCCCCGTTAGAAATTCTAATGCTATCGGGTACAAGTTATCCGAACGACATGGGATTTCTAACGGGGCAAGCGTTTTGATAATCGATAATGATCCTAAGACGATTCGATTTATGCTTGAGATTTTAGCTTGCAAGGGAATTCATGCCAATCTTGTAGATGATAAGAAAGCCGCTGTTGACTTTCTCGATAAAAACGGTTGCGACCTTGTATTCATTAGCGAGAAGTTAGGTTCATTACAAAGTTGTTTCGAGTTGATTAGCAAGCTCAGGTCAAATTCACCGGAACTGCCGATAATTATGATAGTTGAACCTGACGCACAGCAACTGGGCATCGAGGATTTGCACTTGTTGGCACAGGCTGTGGTTACAGCCATCCGCGTTGGCTGTTGTAATTTTTTAATCAAACCGCTTGAGCGTGAAAGAATCGAGGTCCAGTTGGATACCTTTCTGCCCAACCATAGTGTCTCAACAATAACATCGGCTCAGGAGGGGTGCCGCTATCTTTATCAGATTATAGGCAAGAGTCCAAAACTCATACAATCAGTTAATTTGGCTGAAAAAATAGCTCCTACATCAGCACCGGTTTTGATAAGCGGTGAAAGTGGAACGGGCAAGGAGCTTATTTCCTTTCTTATACATCACAAAAGCAAAAGGGTGCAGGGACCATACATTAGAGTAAACTGTGTGGCATTAAGTGATTCACTCCTTGAAAGCGAGCTGTTTGGCCATGAAAAAGGTGCATTCACCGGCGCCTACACCCAGCGCAGGGGCAGATTTGAAATGGCGCACGGCGGGACTTTGCTTTTAGATGAGATCACGGAGACACCTCTGAAATTTCAGGCTAAGCTACTGCGGATACTTGAGCAGCAGGAGTTCGAGCGTGTCGGTGGAAATGAAAACATCAGAGTCAATGTACGAATAATAAGCACGACTAATAAAGATTTACTGGAGGAAGTCCGGCTCGGCCGATTCCGTCAGGACCTTTACTATCGGCTGAGCGGGATTAGATTGGTAGTTCCACCTCTGAGGCAGCGTCTTGAAGACTTACCTGAGCTTGTTTGGCATTTTGTCAATCTTTATGTTCGTGATACACAACGTCGCATTACAAATCTCGACCCGGTTATGATGGACATTTTCGCTAAATATCACTGGCCTGGCAACGTCCGGCAATTGCGAAATGTTGTGCTGACGTCACTGATATTGGGAGTTGGACCGACCCTTTCATTAGCTGATGTCTCCTGGCTTTTTGATGAGCTTCAGCCATTGCCGCAACAAGATTCGTCCTGCGTCCCCTCGACTTTGCTCGGGGCAGGCATACAGGATGCGATGTTGGGCAGCCTCAAAGGCTGCCCTGAGCGAAGCCGAAGGGGCGAAGCCTTTGGGGATGGCCATCGCCAAGCTACGCTTGACGCTGCCGCCCATCAAGGGCTTGGCGGCATACCTTTAGTGCAGATAGAGCAGCGGGCGATTCTGGATACACTTAGACAGACAGCAGGCAACCAGACTAAAGCCGCAAAGGTATTGGGCATCAGCGACAGAACATTGCGTGAAAAAATACGTCGTTACCGAGAACAAGAATGCTTGCAGACGGTTGGTTAGTCCCCACCGCGGCGGGTAAGAATAATTTTAGAGAGATAAAGACAAATGGCAGATGAAGAGAAAAAAGAGAAGCAAGATGAGCCGGAGCAAAAAGGCTCCGATAAAAAGACATCAACTAAAAGCTATTTTATGTGGATAGTATTGGCTGTTGTGGTAGTTTTTTGTGCCGGAGCCGGTTTTGGGCTTGGTCGATTATTTGGCCGGTCCGACACAGGTGGTATTGAGGAAACATCTCAATCCCGAAACATCGGGACTCAGACGCAGCCCATTAAAGCCGGGGTTTCACAGGAAGATTCGAAAGGTACCTGGTACTATAATTTTGAGCCTGTGGTGGCAAACCTAAACGAGCCAGGTGCGACACGCTATATTCGAGCGGCATTGACACTACAGATAAGTACCGCGTTGGATTCCAAAACGGGCACCACTTTTCTTGAGGAAAAGAAACCCATTTTAAGAAACTGGCTTACTATCTATCTTGCAGGTCAAACTATCGAAGAAACACGTGGCGACAAGAACCTTCGGCGCATTCAATCGGAAATACTGGACGCTTTTAACGAAAAGCTCTTTCCTGATTCTAAGCCTCTAATCAAAAGCATTTTCTTTAAGGACTTTGCTATACAATGAGTAATACATTTGCTAATGGCTTAAGTAGAGAAAAGATTCGACAGCTTCTTGCCATCATCGGTTCTCAGCCGGTGCACGAAGAAGCGCAGGGGGAAGTCACCGAGTATGATTGGCATCAGCCTCACTACTTTAGCTGCGGCCAGCTCGACATGCTCAATAATTTCGCAACGAAAATAGCCGACATAATAGGCGAAAAATTCGCTGTACTTTATCATAATGATTTTAATGTCACCGTTACTTCGGTTACACAGTATTTTGCCGGCAAGCTTTTTGAACAACTCTTAAGCGGCGGACAAATAAATTATTATTTGGCCTTTGGTTCCAGCCGTGAGAATTTGTTTGGATTCGTTAGTGTCCCTGAGCAAACCGCAGCCGCCTTGGTGACCGAATTGCTTGGCGAAGCCGAGCCTAAATCTGCAAAAGATGCAAAAAAATCCGATTCGCAGGAGAGCCAGGGTAAACCTCTATCACAGCTTGAAGAATCTCTTTTGTTCGACATCGCTTCGCTTATTGTGGAGTCACTTGCAATTTCTCTGCGTTCCTACAAAAGCGGGGCGACGGTTTGTAATGTGCTGCCGGGTGAGGCTGTTGTCAAAGGCCGGATGCCCGTCGAACTACAAGAAATAGAAGAAGTGTGCAGGATTGTTTACAGTATTGAAAAGACAGTCTCAGCCGACAAAAAGCAAAGCTCCGAAGTTAGCTTTATAGTACCATGCAGCAAGCTGGTCCATCATTGGCCGGTCGTTAGGAGCACTACAGAAACCGGCAGTAAGCCCTCAGCCGATGACATTTCAAAAGCGATACTTAACCATCTTAAGGAGATGCCGGTCACTGTTACGGCTCAATTAGGTACTACAATGTTTACCTTCGAGCAAGTAATGCGTCTTAATCCTTGTGACATATTGTTACTTGATAAAGCGATTGATGAACCGATTGAATTGATTCTTGAAGAACGAACTGTTTTTCGAGGACAGCTGGCAAAATCGTCCGGTCAGCACGCTGCAGTGATTACAGAGATTTCGGAAGGAAATCCGGTATAAAATCGGGCGCAACTTTTAAAAAAAAGGCGGTTGCGGTTGCGTGGCTCGTATCGGTTGCGTTTAACGTAATACGTTTAACGAAACGAGTGGCGCAACCGTTAAACGAAACACGGTTGTTTAGGATGGTGACTCGTTCTTCGCAAAGTAGAAAAGGAGAATAACATGGCAAAGGCATCTGCAACAGCAGAAAAGGAACAAAAGGAGCAAGCTCCTTCAGAAGAAGCAGCACAAGCCGACTCCCAAGGGCAGGTAACCGCCCAGCAGGTTGAATTAACCGAGGCGGCTTCCGATCAGGCCGGAGGTGGTAAATCAACAGGTTCATCAGGGAAACTGGATATCGTACTGGATATGTATGTACCTGTTACCGTTACTATTGGCCAAACACAGATACCAGTTCGCCGACTTTTGCAGCTTGGTCCCGGCTCGGTATTGAAACTTGATAAACCTATTGATACGCCAGCCGACTTGTTTCTGAAAAATACCAGGTTCGGTACAGGTGATGTAGTAGTAGTGGATGGTAAATTCGCCATAAGAATAAAACAAATTATTGGAACCGGTAATGGTGACACAGCAGAGAAATAGAAGACAGATGACAGAAGGCAGAAGATAGAAGTTCTGTCCTCTGAACTGAGGATTTGTAATGGCAAAAGCCGGAAAATCGAATAAAAACTCTGCATCGCGGTCAGCCGTAGTTCGCGGCGATCCGCCTCGGCGGACCTCTGCGGAAATAGGGGACCACCTTGGTACACCTTTAGCTTCCTGCAGCAACATAATCCTGGTTGTGGGACTTGTGACGGTTCTTGCCACACTTATAATTCCGCTTCCAACACTTATAATGGACATGCTTTTAGCATGCAGTATCTCGTTGGCGATGGCTGTGTTAATCATTACCTTATCAACGAAAGAGGCGCTTGAGCTGTCCACCTTTCCCTCGCTGCTTCTTTTTGTGACACTGTTTCGCCTCTCTCTTAATGTAGCATCAACCAGGCTGATACTTTTGCAGGCTGATGCCGGGAAAATCATCCAGACCTTCGGCGGTTTCGTTGCCGGTGGCAGTTTTGTTGTAGGTCTTGTAATGTTCTTAATCCTTGTTGTTATTCAGTTCATTGTGATAACCAAGGGTGCCGAGCGGATAAGTGAAGTATCTGCCCGGTTTACGCTCGATGCCATGCCCGGCAAACAAATGGCCATAGATGCAGACCTGAACGCCGGAATTATTACGGAGACTCAGGCTAATGAACGCCGAGGAAAAATCGTAAAAGAAAGTGAGTTCTATGGCGCAATGGATGGCGCCAGCAAATTCATTCGAGGCGATGCAAAAGCGGGACTGATAATTACCGCTGTCAACATCATCGGTGGTATAGTTATGGGTTATTCCCATGGTATGACAGTGGCCAATGCAATAAGAACCTATTCTATTCTTTCTATCGGCGATGGACTGGTCAGCCAGATACCTTCAGTGATAATCTCTGTTAGCTCAGGCTTTTTGGTAACTAAAATTTCGTCGAATCGTAGTGTCGGCCAGGACCTCTCAAGGCAGTTTCTTAAAACGAGCAGTCCTCTGATGACAGCGGCTTTCGTTATTGCTTTGATGGCATTGGTGCCGGGATTGCCTAAGGTACCTTTTTTATTACTGGCCTTCGGAACTGCTCTGATTGGACGAATGGCAGCTCAATTTGAGAAGGACCGTCAGAAACTCGCCACACCCACCCACAAAAAGACTGAAAAAGAGCCGGTTGAATCTGTCTTGAACGGACTGGATGTTGATAGAGTTTCTGTGCATGTCGGAGTCCGGCTGATTAGTATGGTTGACCCTCGCAAGAGCAATACAATTTTCGAGCGCATTGGGGCGCTGCGCAGAAGCTTTGCCCAGCAGCTCGGTATTATTGTCCCGCTTGTACGTTTGAGGGACGATATCAATCTCGAACCACGGGCATACGAGATAAGACTTTCAGAAATTCCGATAGCAAGAGGTCGGCTGGAACCTGATATGTATCTGGCGATGGATCCCGGCACTGTTCAAAATAAGGTAGAGGGTATTAAAACGACTGAACCTGTCTATGGTCTGTCTGCTTTATGGATTGCATCAGAGAACAAGGAAAAAGCTGAACTAAACGGATATACCGTAATCGATCCTGAATCAGTCTTTATAACACATTTATCCGAAACATTGAAAAGACATGCTGATGAATTGTTGACGCGCGAGGATGTGCAGCTTCTTATTGATCGATTACGTCATAATCAGCCGTCTTTGGTCGGAGAATTAGTTGGTACCGACGGCCAAATTTCGATTGGATTGCTTCAGCTTGTGCTTAGAAATCTCCTGAAAGATGGAATTCCAATTCGAGAATTAACCACCATACTTGAATCATTGTCGGAGTACGCCTCAAAAACTAAAAACGTAGCAGCTTTGACCGAGCTGGTTCGAAAATCTTTAAGCAGAACTATTACCGAGCTGTATAAAGACGAAACCGGTGCAATTTTAGCTATAACTTTTGATCCTGTATGTGAGCATCAAATCGTATCAATGCTACGAGAGGAAGCAGGCCAGATAAACTTGGCTTTATCGACAGAGGCGGTAATGCAGTTAAGCAGACACATCGCACAAACGTGGAAAACAACAATGGATAAAGGCAAAGACAAGGTAGTACTAATTTGTGATTCGAGATTGCGCTCACCATTGGCAGGAATGTTATCACGAACAGTATCGTTGTTACCGGTAATAGCTTATGACGAAATTGTGCTCGGAACCAACGTAGAACCAGTAGAAACCATAACCATTCGGCAGACTGGAGATAAAGCAGCTGAAGAGGATGAACAAATGGCCCTGGCAGCTCTAAGCCCTTCGGCAAGCTCAGGGCAGGCCTAAATATTTTGATTATAAAATACGGAAGATAAATTATGCCTTTACACGTTAGATCAATTGCAGTCAGTATTGCGGTAGTATGTTTTTTCGGCTTGGGTTTTATTTGTTGGATTAGTGGTCTTTCGCCGTTTATCTGTTGTAAAAGGGCGCTGATAGGCGCAGCGATAACTTACACAGCAACCGCCTTAGGCGTAAAGGCGATTAACGTTATCTTAACCACTGCAATGATTACAAGCCGGGTGAATCGCCATTCCAGTAAAGCGCAGTTGAAACAGAAGGATAAGGCAAATGACATTAAAGGCTGAAGAGGTTCCTGTGGATTGCCGTGATGCGGAGTCTAAGCAAATCCGCGAGAAGGGGGGCGAGGATGACGCGGGATCCGCTGCAAAGCGGATTGCGCTGCGCACATACTCAGGCCAGAAGAGACCCGATGCTGGCCAGCCTTGGCAAGACGACGAGCAAATAGTCCAGTTTCTGCCTATGGTTCATAAGATAGCTCACCGCGTCGCGGCCTATCTTAAGCCACCTTTATCGTTTGAGGATTTAGTCTCTGCAGGCACAGTTGGATTGATTAGGGCTGCCCGTGATTTTGACACATCCCACCAGGCTGAGTTTAAGACTTATGCCTATATCAGAATAAAGGGAGCCATTCTTGACGAGCTAAGAAGCTTGTCATTGCTACCTGCAAATGTTAACAAACAGGTTCGAAATGCCCGCCAGCTTTGTCAAAAAATCACTGAGCAAACAGGTACTGCGCCCACCGATGACGAGTTAGCTGAAAAACTTGGAATAACGGTTGAAGAAGTTTATGAGCTATTTGAAAATGCCCGTGTCCAGCATTTTATCTCAATCGATGGCTTGATGGAAGAATGCGCCGCACCGGGCGACTTTTTAGTAACCCGTAACGGACGGGGCACAGCCACTCCTGATGAGCAACTGGAGCAAGCTGAGCTTATAGATAAATTGAGTGAATCCATACAACAATTGGGCAAGCGACGACGGCAGATTATTTTGCTTTATTATCAGCAACATCTGACGATGAAGCAAATTGCGGATTTATTCAAGATTACCGAATCACGTGTCAGTCAATTGCACGCAAGTGCTCTGTTCAGTTTATCCGTGAAATTGAGGTACTGGAAGGATGACGGATAATGATTACAATATAATAAAGCCGGTAGATAGTTTACAAAATATCGTAGGTTTAGCTCCAATAAAGGACCGTGAAGAAAGGAAACGCCGGCAGCAAGGACAAGATTCAGCCGCTGCGGAACCCCGCCCGGCTGGACAGGAAACCTCCGATGGCGAACTGAATGAGTCTATGGATTCAGGGAACGGCATAGGTGAATTCACCGACAACGAAGAGAACCAGCATTCTATTGATTACTGCGCCTGATCCCGCACCAATTGAAGCCAAAGCTATGCTACCGGCCTTGTCCAAAACCGCTCCTTTCTCCGAAGGACAATTGGTGCGGTGTTGGACAAAATAGGGAAAGGTTAAATAACAAATGGACAAAGTAATAGGACGGGTTCTAAGAAGTGATAAGGTTAAGCTGGAGGGCCAGGTCCAACTAAAAACGAAGCAACCGCAGTCTACGGTACAGCCGAGTTCGCAGAAGTCGGCCAAACAACCCATCACGGCGGTAATTGTAGAAAACCATCCCGAATTTGCTGTGATAGAGGTAGCATGCTGCTGTGGTGAAAGAATATTCTTGAGGTGTGAATACGCTGGCCAGGAAAGTCAAAAAATCAAAGATTAATCCCGATATATCGGGATTAATATTAAATTTGGGGAAAGATAATTGGAGAAAGAATTATGCAAGTTAACAGGAAAATCATAATCTTATTGATTTTATCACTGCTTATGTTTTTGATGCCGGGCTGCGTGGAACCTAAAGGACAGGTGGGGGTAGTTACCCAATCCGAATCTGCAGTTCGACCGAGTTCCGAGCCACAAATCCGCCAGTCGCAGATTGCGAAGAGATTTCAGGAACCTGCTGCCCAAGGCCAAAGCGCCGTAGAATCCGCTGTGCAATTGTCGGAAAAGTACGCCGAAATCTATGAAGAGGCGGTTGCCCTGCGAGAGAAAAATCAGAATCTCATTGATGAGAACAGTCAGCTCAAAGAACGGATCGGTGTGCTTGAAGCTGATTTGAAGAAGACGCAAAAAGAGCTAACCGAGGCAAATGACCTTCTGATTGAAATGAGGATTGAGTTGAATAACTGGAAGATGGATGTTATCGGTTTTCGGGATGAGATTCGCCAGGCTGAATCGGCTCAACTGGAGGCGCTGCTTAAAATACTTAAGATTCTCGGCGGGGAGGTTACGGTCGAATCAACCTCCGGTGAAGATAAAGGCTCAACCGCGGTATCATCGGTGGAGTCTGCCCAGCAAAAGTCAGAGAATACTTCAAATCGGGGTGAGCCAAATGAATAAGTTGAGAATGATATTATCACATTTCGTCGCACACAGGTTGTGGCTCATTACATTATCTTTGCCAGTACTCTTGGCAGGCTGTCGGTTCTATGAAGTTTCTGAGCCTATGCCGAGGTATTCGTATTTAAGTCCGTATAAGGATCTTAC
>Ga0315533_1000830_pt1 | contig 25132 bp, 25 predicted proteins | sample SalMarSW160130MG_FD_203081 | JGI IMG/M metagenome (GOLD analysis project Ga0315533, IMG submission 203081) | Salt marsh sediment microbial communities from the Plum Island Ecosystem LTER, Massachusetts, United States - Salt Marsh Sediment SW1601-30 ... | reverse complement strand
ATTGCTAGCCAGTCCGTTTTTTGCTATTATTTAGTTGTGGGGCTGTAGTTCAATTGGGAGAACGTTTGACTGGCAGTCAAAAGGTAGGGGGTTCGAATCCCCCCAGCTCCACCAAGGGTATCAATAGGTAGAACTTCTAATGTTACTCTCTCTTTGTCCCCCTGTGGTAATGGCAAGTGATAGTGTATTGTAATTTGCTCCTTGTTAACCTCTATACGCTTTATGAATGAGCGCAGGAAAGCCTTTCTCTCGGTAAAGTCAGATTCCTCGAGCAAACCCCTAAGATCTTGAGCATAGCTTTTTACTGTATCTATGTCCACTTGCTTAACACCCTGGACTACCATATCAGCCTCTACATAGCAAACTTGGGAAGTATCCCACTCGGTGAGTCTTATTGGTATCTTCTGCTTTAGTAGTGAACCTGGTTTGGCGCCACCTTTTGACCTCAAAAGGTGCAGCACCTCCCTTTGATGCTTGAGCTTTCTATCTATGGTGGCTGAACTCATCCTTTTCAGTTTTGAGGCAACCTCATCAGATACCCTGAGCTCGCCAAACTCTCTTAATCTATCCACCTCCACTTCCAGGGGGGGCTTAAGTCGCTGACCACAGGGATAGTCAAATATCTCCCACACCTTAACTAGGGGAGCCCTAACCTGACCATCATAGCCTTCTTTCCTCTTTCTCCTCACCTTAGGTCCCAGGTTTACTCCTGGCTGTATTTTCCTGATGGCATATTTTCTTGCCTGACCGGTATTGCGGCAATATTCATCCAGAATCTGGGACTTCTCCCACTTGGTTTTGGCTTTTGAGTATCTTTCCCTTAATACCTTGAGACACTCGTTCCTTGAGTGCATATCCATCCTTTCTATGTAGCCTGGCCTCACCTCCTCTGAAAGTAATAACCAGGCTACATCTTAACTAATTCCGGTTACATTTTAGATGATTTAAATCGCAGTCTTGACAAGCCGTTGCCGAAGTAATAGTCTATGAGCCAAGGATGGTCCCCCTACAGAGATAATCCTGGGGGACTGTCAGCTCTTTAACATGCTACCAAAAATTTGCTGAACCTTTATGTAAGACTTTACTTGGTATGATGGAAGAAAATTGTAACTAGGTGGGTGACCGAAGGAGGGTGTAAGAGATGAAAATTGAGGGAGGATACGCAGGGAAAATACTGGAAGTAAATTTGACAAATGGAAAAATAGAAAAGAACGAGATGGATAAACAATTAGTTAAAGATTATATTGGCGGCAGAGGATTTGCCGCCAAATTACTTTACGATCGCACATCACCAGAAGTGGATCCTCTATCCCCTTTTAATCCATTGATATTCGCAACAGGTCCACTTTCGGGGATAGCCCCGTGTTCTGGACGAATCACAGTCGGTGCTCGTTCGCCTTTAACAAAAATTCATGGAGACTCGAATGTCGGTGGTGAATTTGCCACCGAACTAAAGATGGCAGGTTATGATGTAATTGTTATAACAGGGAAAGCTGAAAGGCCAGTTTACATACAAATTGTTGATGACGAAGTAAAAATAAATGACGCCGGATCATTATGGGGAAAGGATACTCTTGAAACTACTAGAGCACTATTGAAAGAGTTTGGCGATAAAAAAGCATGTGTGGCTTGTATTGGGCCTGCGGGGGAAAATTTAGTCCACGTTGCGGGAATTTGTGTGGATTTGAATCGCTTTGCGACAGAAGGGGGGATGGGAGCTGTGATGGGTTCAAAAAATCTGAAAGCTATCCTCGTGCGAGGTAAAAAAGGTATAAAACTAGCGGATATCAACAGTTGGAAGAAGATTTTTGGGGAAACATTAGATCTATACCGATCTGAACCGACCACAACAATAGGGCGAGAGATCGGGTCAAACTTCCTGCTCAGAACTCACAACGAGGCAGGTGCTCTGGTATGGAGGAACTGTCAGTTTAGTGGCGATGAGCTAGGTGAAATAACTGGTGAAAACTTAAATGAAAAATATGTGACAAAAGCCAGATCCGGTTGCAGCTTATGCTGCATCGGATGTGAGAGGCATACCAAGATAGATAGAGGACCATATAAAGGGGTCGAATTCAATGGTCCGGAATACTACACTACAGACTCTTTGGGTCCTCGTATTGGAGTTGATGACTTGGAAAATGTGCTCTATAACAGCGAGTTATGTGATCGCCTGGGGCTCGACTCTACCTCTGCTCCAAGCATTATTGGATTTGTCATGGAATGCTATCAACGTGGAATAATTACCAAAGAGGATGTAGACAATTATGAGTTGGATTGGGGGAATAAAGAGGCTGTTACTGAAATTCTTAAGAAGATGGCTTATCGCCAGGGGATTGGTGATGTATTAGCTGATGGAATAAAGGCCGCTGTAAAAAAGTTTGGTCCTCAGTCAGAGAAATATGCAATGCATGTCAAAGGATTGGATATCCCACCAAAGGACCCAAGGGCAGGGCACACGTATAACATGAGATATGCCATCTCCACCAGAGGAGCTGATCATTTGAGATGCTCAGGTGTAAGTGCCAAATCTGGAGAATTCGCCGAAAATATTGATGATATGCCTCCAGAGAAGTCTATGAAAATGTTTGTCAGGCTGGAGAAATATGTGACCGAGATTAATCTTCTTAATGTGTGCACTTGGGCCTGGTCTTCCTACTCATCTAGTCTTGAAATTGTAGAAAAAAAGGAGAAATATCTCTTGGAACTGTTCAATGCAGCAACAAGCTTGGATTTTACTCAAGAAGACATAGATAAGGCTGTGGAGAGGACGATACTTACAGAACGAGCTGAAAATGCGAGCTACGGGTTAAGAAGAAGGGACGATTATTTCCCTAAAAGATTCACTCAAGAGCCACTTCCTATCAAAAGTGGGGGATTTCATCCCCCTATCGTAGATTTTGAGGAAAGATTAAATTATTATTACAAATATAGAGGACTGGATGTTGATACTGGTATGCCCTTGGAGTTAAAATTGAGAGAACTTGGGATGGACAAAGTTGCAGAAAATTTAGAAAAGCTAAGAGGTGATTAGAACATGAAAGGAGAAAAAACGAAGTCATTAGTTTTCTATCCGGACAGGTGTTTAGGTTGTAGGATTTGCGAGACAATATGTGCCGTCGAGCATGCGGGAATGATAAATCCTGAAAGATCTAGAATAAAGGTTATCAAGAATGATGAAAGGGGATTGGATGTAGTAAATGTATGTCTACAATGTGAGGAGGCTCCCTGTGTAGCTAGCTGTCCAGTGGATGCCATCTCAAGGAATAATGATTATACAATAAATATTGACCAGGAGCTGTGCTCGTTATGTGGGTTGTGTGTTGAGGCTTGTCCTTATGGTGGAATCTCCTTAGATGAGCAATCTGGGGAGTTTATCATTTGTGATCTATGTAGGGGAAATCCTGCGTGCGTAAAATGGTGTCCTACTAATGCAATTCAATACACTCAGCTGTCCGAAGGAGAGAACAAGAAAATATGGGAAGCTCATTTATCAATTTTACAAAGTGCTGAAAAGGCAGAGGTGTTACAATGAAAAAAGAGGACATCGATAAGAAAATATTAACAGAAAACTATTGGCTTACAGAGTATAATTGGCAAGATAAGATAAGAAGCCAATTTCATCTACCAGAAAAAGTGCAGATACATGATGCAACCTTGAGGGAAGGTCAACAGACCCCTGGAGTTGTATTCAGAGAGGATGAACAGGTTAGAATTGCTCAGGCTTTGGATGACTTGGGGGTGTCCAGGATTGAAGTTGTTCCGATGATGTCAGAGGAAGATGTGAGAGCGACAAAAAGGATAGCAAACATGGGTCTTGATGCTCAAGTGTTATCGTTCGTGAGCTGGAGGAAAGAAGATGTCGACCTTGCGGTTGATTGTGGCGTAGATGGTGTTCTTCTTGACTATGTAGGCAACCCATGGCAGGGAAAGGCTTTTTGGGGTCTCGAACCTGAAGAGATTATCAAGAAAGGGGTAGAAACAGCAATATATGCAAAAGAGCGCGGATTGTATGTTTCGGCCCTCCTATGGGACGACATGAAAGCTCCTGAAGATTTCTTGAAACAGAATTATACCTCGATTGTAAAAGATGGAGGAGTAGATACAGTAACTCTAGCTGATACGTATGGTTTCTCATTGCCCTGGACAATAAAGGATATGGTAGAGAAAATTAGGAGTTGGGTGCCAGGTACTCCAGTTGAACTGCATATACACAATGATTTCGGTCTGGCAACAGCTTTGTCTCTTTCGGGCGTTACTGGCGGGGCAACAATAGTTGACACTGCGATGCTCGGTTTAGGAGAAAGATGTGGAAACGCTCCCACGGAAGAGGTAGCACTGGCTTTGGAATTACTTTTGGGCGTAGACACAGGAATCCATTTGGATAAAATATACGAAACGTGTGAACTTGTTCGGAAGATTTCAAAATTCCCAGTAGGTCCGAGAAAACCGTTGATTGGTCGTAATGCTTTTAGATTCTCCTCAGGATGGATTTGTTGGATGCTGAAAAAGGCAGAAGAGGCGGGAAGAATGCAAGGGATGCTTCCGTTTAAACCTGAACTCATTGGGAGACCTGGAATAGAGGCTGTCATAGGTAAATCATCTGGAAGAGCGTCGCTGAAGCACAAGTTGGACGAGCTTGGAATTTCCGTTTCCAGTGAAGAAGACCTAAAAAAGATCTTAGACAGGGTATTGAGTGAAAGTAGTATAACAAAAGGAATACTTGAGGACTTTGAGATCAGAAGAATCGTAAGAGAGGTGATATCAAAATAGCGGTCGGATGGTCCTATGCGAAAGAATGCTTATATAAAATGGTTTTCGGATATAAGAAAAGGGGATGTATATCTTGCTGGGGGGAAATGCGCTAACCTAGGGGAATTGAGAGCCATAGGTATTCCGGTTCCTGATGGATTTGCAATAACTACTCAGGCTTATATAAAACTCATCCAAGACACAGGTATAAATGATAGTATCAATGTGATAATGGAGAATCTGCAGAAGGATTTATCAAATATGGATAGAATCAATGAGGCATCAAAGAGGATACGGAGTATTATCGAGCAAGCCAAAATTCCAGATGAAATAAGTGAGGAGATCAAAAAGGCGTATAATGAACTCATTGGTAAGGGAAAATTCATCAGTGCTGTCGCTGTTCGCAGTAGTGGCACACAAGAGGATTCAGCCGATGCGAGTTTTGCCGGGCAATTCGATACCTTTCTGAATGTCAACGATGAAGAGGCACTATTGAAAACTGTTAAGAAATGCTGGAGTAGTCTTTTTGGACCAAGAATAATTAAATATCGTGCCGTTATGGGAATAGGGTATGGGAACGCGGGAGTTTGCGTAGTTATTCAGCAGATGATTAATCCCAGAACGGCGGGGGTGATGTTTACGCTGGATCCAGTCAGTGGCGAAGAAGATAAAATTTTCATTGAGGGGAATTGGGGTCTTGGTGAATCATTGGTATCGGGCTCGGTGACACCGGACAGGATTTTATTGAAAAAAGAGCCTCTCGAAGTGATAAGGGTAGATGTATCTGTAAAAGAAGTTAGTACTGTGATCAATCCTAAAGGTGGAATTATCCAGAGGAAAATTGTAGATAAAAAAAAGAATAAGCCTTGTTTGAATCAGAATGAAGCAATATACCTAGGCAAGCTGGCAAAAAAGATCGAAAATCACTATGGGACTCCACAGGACATTGAATGGGCTATCCAAAAAGGACAACAATTTCCAGATAATGTATTCATACTTCAAACAAGAAATGAGACGGCGTGGTCGAAAAAAAAGAGTAAAAAAGAGACCATGAAAGCTGAGCCAAAGATAGCCAGTCAATTAAGAAGCTCTTTCAAGGCTGGCTGGCGGCTATGATAAAAGACTTAATACGATAGTGGTGATGATATTGGATGAAAGAGAGAAGCTTTGCTTGAGAAAATTTAGATACTGTAACATTTTGGTCGGTCGGGGTTGAAAAGGGGAGACACGACCCCTTTATCGAGAGTACGGTATTGGGAGCGTTAATAATTACGGCTGTGGCTATTGACTACTGGCGAAGAGGAGGTCGCTAAAGCTAGTATTAGTTTTAGCCAGTTGACAAATTATATTTTGATACTATAATGTTAACCACCACCAAGACAAGCTAAGGAGAAAGGAGGTAAGCCTATGTGAAAAGTGATGGGATGGTCAGTATAGCCCAAAATCCCCAAAATTTTAAAGAAAGGAGGGAAGGATGAAAAAGATTTTTATACCGTTAGTGACGGTAGCTGTAGTAGCTGCCCTACTCCTTGGCTGTATGCCAGGGGCGCCAGCACCACCAGTGACACCACCGCCAGTAACACCACCGCCAGTAACACCACCGCCAGTAACACCACCGCCAGTAGAACCACCAGTGACACCACCAGGGGGGCCGATAAAAATAGGAGCCCTTGTGCCTGTTACTGGGGATTTATCTCACTGGGGGGAAGGTGTAGTAGCTGGCCTAGAGTTTGGGTTCGCGGAGGTTGGCTGGGAGGTTGCCGGTAGACCGATAGAACTTATCGTTGAAGACGACGAGTCATGGGACGAGGTTATGGCGCTGACGAAGGCGAGAAAGCTGGTGGAGGTTGACGGGGTGTCTATCCTTATGGGACCTATCGCCTCCTCATCGTTTCTGGGAACGGGGACCTATATTGACGTGACGAAAACACCTACTCTAGGCCTCTGTTACCGAGGTGAGTTTGAAATATGGGAAGAGCCCACTTGGAATTACTCTGCCCATGGAGCGATAGCACAACGTGGCTATGCCTTAGGCCAATATGCTTATGAAGTATTGGGCTACAGGACAGCTACCACTATGGGTGCCGACTATGAAACTGGATACCAAGGTGCAGGCAGTTTTTCTGACGGCTTCTACGACGCCGGGGGGAGTATAATTCAACAGCAATGGGCGCCACCGACCGAGATGGAGTGGGGTCCCTATAATGCAGTCGTGGAGGATGCCGATTGTATGGCGGTACTTCAGTATGGGGCTACTATGCTGTCTTATGTAAAGAGTTGGTACGAATTCGGCTTCTGGGACAAGCAGCCGCTGTTGTTAATTAGTCCCTGCAGCGTATTCGAGAAGGATTTGGCCGAATTTGGTGACTGGACCGTAGGTTTGTATTCGGCTACAAGCTACGTTAATACCCTTGATACACCAGCCAACAAAAAATTTGTGGCTGATTACAAAGCCATGTATGGACGGCAGCCGATATTTCCCGATATCTGGGGTTACGTGTCCGCTCTCTGGGCTATTCACATGCTGGAGGAGACCGGTGGTGATACCACCAACTACGCACTACGCGAGGCTCTACTCGATTCAACAATAGAGACTCCGATAGGCCCTATATACTTTCATGGTGATAAGGGATATACCACGATACCTATGTATATCATTCAAGCCCAGCAGGTAGGGGGTGAGATGGTCTGGCAGGTGGTTGAGTCATATCCTGCGGTCGGGGAAGCTAAGTATTATACCAAAATGCCGCCCGGGACTTGGACGCGGTGAGTCAATATACCAGACCATAGCCGGTCAGGAACACGCTGGGGCTTTGTCCCCAGCGTGTTCCTGCACTGTTTAGGCCTAGTCACATAGAGAGGTATTTTATTGGAATTTGCAGCAATAAGCCTACTAAATGGGATTTCATTTGGTATGGTCTTATTCCTTTTAACCATTGGCTTATCGATAACCCTGGGGCTGATGGGTACCCTCAACCTAGCCCATGGCGCACTATTTATGGTTGCCGCCTTTGTTGGTTGGACAGCGGCAGTAAAACTTGGCTTGAACTACCCCTTGGCTATTTTACTAGGCGGAATCGCTGCTGGGCTAGCCGGTTTAGCTATTGAGCGGGGACTCTTACGCCATTTATATAAGCAGCTAAATGAGCAAGTGGTGGTAACTATTGGCTGTATATACATCCTGACCAACTTAAGTATGTGGGTGTGGGGGGGGGCCTACCATGCTCCTTTTACTGGTTTTACTGGTTCCTTTCCGATTGGAGACATGATGTATCCTGTTCATCGTATTGCCACCATCGGGATCGGGCTAATTTTGTTTTTCGCTATACGGTGGTTACTGGAGAAGACGCGGCTCGGTGCCATTGTTCGGGCGGGAATGGATGATAAAGAAACGACAACCGGGCTGGGTATAAACCTGGGCAGGGTTACCTATCTTGCCTTTTTCTTGGGCTGTTTCGTGGCTGGGATTGCTGGCGTAATTGGAGCCCAGATGCTGGGAGCAAACCTTGCCATGGGCTGGACTATTTTACTCCTGGCACTAATTGTGCTCGTTGTCGGCGGTGCGGGTTCGATACAAGGGGCTTTACTGGGAAGTATGGTGATAGGCATTATCAATGCTTTTGGTATAGCTCTGGTCCCGGACTTTGCCCGTTTTTTTATGTATGTAGTCATGATAATTATACTCATGGTCAAACCCACCGGTCTGCTGGCGAGGAAAGCTTAGAATATGGGAGCAGCTAATCTAAAATCTTTTAAGCCACCACGGCGAGGAGACGTGATTCGCTTTGCCCCTTATATTGTTATTGGTGTAATCCTTATCATATTACCTCTTTTTCTCCCCTCACATCTTCAATACCTAATGGCGAGGGTTTTTATTTTTGCCATCTTTGCCATGAGCCTTAACCTTATTTGGGGCTATACCGGGCTTTTTACCTTAGGGCATGCTGCCTTCTTTGGGGTAGGAGGTTATGCCTCTAGTATTCTAGTGATGCGTTATGGCATTGAAAGCTTTTGGTTGATTGCCCCGGCGGGTATCTTGATGGCAGCACTGGTTGCTGCCGTCTTTGGTTTTATCGCCCTCCGGGTGTCCGGTCTCTACTTTTTAATGGTCACCTTTGCTCTAGGACAATTGCTGTCTAGTCTTGCCGAGGTGGATGCGTGGAGGGATATAACCGGAGGCACTTTTGGTTTGAGAGGTATACCACCTCCAAACCTTGGTATCCCCGGGTTTACCTGGAATGGCATCTCTTGGTATTATTTCGTTTTTTTGGCTTTTGCTATTTGTTATTTCTTGTTACATCGGATTGTAAATTCTCCCTTTGGGCATGTTCTACAAGGCATCCGTGAAGGTGAACCTCGAATGCGTGCCCTGGGTTACAATACCTGGCGCTATAAATATATTGCCTTTATTATTGGCGGATTATTTGCCGGTGTAGCCGGCGTGTTATTCGCACCTTTTATGATGCTTATAGGTCCTCGGCACTTTGCAATTATCACTTCTGCAGAAGGATTGCTCTATGTACTCGTTGGTGGTGCTGGAACCCTTTTTGGACCGGTTATTGGGGCTGCGGTTATAATCAGCATGGAATACGGTGTCAGTATGTACACCCCTGAGCGCTGGCCATTAATTCTAGGTGCTATGTTTGTTATAGTTGTTATGTTTCTTCGTGGTGGAATTTACCCCCACTTGATTAATCTTTGGAGGAAAGTGAGGCTAAGGTATAGCCAATGGAAGCATTAAGGGTTGAGGGATTATCCAAAAACTTCGGTGGCGTTCAGGCATTAAAGGGTGTTTCTTTCACCGTGCAAGTCGGGGAGAGATTAGCCATTATTGGTCCTAATGGTGCAGGAAAAACTACCCTATTTAACCTGCTCAACGGGCAGGAAAAAGCCACTGCCGGTCGGATATATTTCTTCGGACAAGAGATTACCACTATGCCGACATATCGCCGTGCCCATCTTGGCCAGGGTCGTTCTTTTCAATTAACCAGCCTTTTTCCCAATCTTACCGTGCTTGATAATGCTTTGCTGGCTGTTCAAGGCACCGAACCGTCTCGTTTCCAACTATTTCGTCCATTTACTGCCTATAAGCACCTGTTTACTAAGGCTCAGGAGTTACTAGGAGTAGTGGCTTTGTGGGAGAAGAGAGATGACTTGGTCCAAGCCTTAGGTTATGGAGAGCAACGGAGGCTGGAAGTCGCTCTTAGTCTAGCCTCAGAACCGAAGCTATTGTTGCTCGACGAACCCAGTTCTGGGTTAACTGCTGCCGAAAGTACTGATATTGTCACCATGATTCGTAACCTGGGACCAGATATTACCGTAGTTGTCGTCGCCCATGACATGGACCTAGTATTTGGTCTGGCTCACCGGATTATGGTATTTCATTATGGAGAGGTCATAGCTGACGGAACGCCTGAGGAAATCCAGGCTGATTCAAGGGTCAAGGAAATCTATATGGGAATCGAGGAGGAGACAGGCAATGCTAGAGCTAGTTGATGTTCATACCTACTACGGGAAAACTCATATTCTCCACGGCATTTCTCTAAATGTTCAGGAGCATTCCGTAGTAGCTCTTCTCGGTCGTAATGGAATGGGCAAAACAACTACTATTCGCTCAATCATCGGCTTTACTCCTCCACGCCGTGGCGTGGTGCGCTTTAAGGGAAAGGACATCACCGGTCTTGAGCCCCACCAGATTGCTCAGATGGGCATTGGTTTGGTCCCCCAGGGACGGCACATTTTCCCCTCACTGAGTGTAAGGGAAAACCTTACCCTGGCGGCACGAAATCCGGGGAAACCTGAAACTGAAGCCTGGTCTTTAGATAAGGTGTATTCCCTATTCCCCATTCTTAAGGAGCGAGCTAACTTGAGGGGCACTCTCCTCAGTGGCGGGGAACAGCAGATGCTGACTATCTCCCGGGCGTTAATGACCAATCCCGATTTGCTTTTGATGGATGAGCCTTCGGAGGGATTGGCTCCGATAATTGTTCGGGAGATTAGCCGCATTATTGGCCAGCTTAAGGAGGCCGGCTTTTCTATCCTATTAGTAGAACAGAACCTCCCCATGGCGTTAGCCGTAGCTGACTATGTCTATATAGTAAGTAAGGGTACAATAGTATACGAGTCAACACCCGAGGAGCTAAAAAAGAACGAGGAAGTCAAGAATACCTACCTTGGCGTCTCAAAATGAGACGGCTCCTTGTCAAATTATGTGGAAATAGCTACGGGATGGTACAAACCCCAGAGGCTCTTCCTCCGGTAGACCTTCACATTTCTCAGACCATAAGAGATATGTATGCATTAATTAATTTATTGTGGAGGATTTTAACTGAGCTTTTACGCAAAGGAGGTGGTGCTTACAGTATTGATATGCTTCCCTGGGTAGGGAGCCAGGGTAACGGCTGGTAAGCCAGCAGTACTTGCTTGACAAGGGGGGTAGTGTTGTAATCTTTTTCAGGTGGCTCAAAAGATTAACCAGCTTTTGAACGCAACCGATTTAATTCGATATATTGACAAAATACATTTGTCGTTGATATTATCTACAACACCAGTCCTAAACAAAAAACCGGGCAATATCAATTTTAAGCCGACCAGCTTATGTTAGCGGCTCCAAAAACAGATGGGGAGTAAGAGCTTTCAGGAATAAGAAAATTAAATCTGGACCCAAATCTGAGGCAAAACTAAATAGCCTCGCAATAAAATGGAGGTGAAACAAATAGTAAAACTGGTTGAAAATCCTCTCGGCAAATGGTATGAAAGAATTGCTCCTGGGGAAAAGGTGGAAGGGGAAGATGAAGTATGGGGATCTAAAGTTCTATATAGATTCTATGGAAATGAAGATTTCCCCATTGAATGGAAAAACGAAACAGAGAAAAAAATACACTGGGTATTGAGCGATCTGCATAATCCGCATCCAGCATCCCCGCTTTATACTGAATGTTTTGGATGGTGGGATGGAGATATATGTAAGGGATGCGAATATATGTACAGAAGGTTCTGGGCACCAATTGGAACCTTGTGGCCAGCAAAGATAGTAAATGGTTATATATATCATGGGATGGTACCTCCTAACCCCGACACAATAGAAGCGTCAGCAAAATATTATTCAGCGGTGATGCCGATATACGCAGACAAGTTTCTGGGGTGGTGGAACGATAGACTCCTCCCTGAAATTGAAAGGAACCTAGATTTTTTGGATAACTATCCCTACGAAGAAGCATCACTTGAAGATCTATTGATACTGTTTGAGGATGCAATTGATATTTTCGACAGGCATTTTAAGATACACTGGGTATTGAATTTGTCACAGTTTCAGGCATTTATAACCTTCAAAGAGGTTTTCGCAAAGGTATTCGGAAAACTGGATGAAGCGTTGGCCAATAGAGTGCTCATCTCTACTGCCGATAAAAATTGGGAGTCGATCAAGGGACTATGGGAACTTAAAGAGTTTGTCAAGGAGTCTCCAATTTTAAAAGAACTCTTCGAAAGTGGCAAAACTAAGGATGAAATTATTGACGAATGTAAAAAAGGAGGGGAGAAACAAATAGAATTTTTGGACCGATTAAATAAATATCTTGATGAATATGGCTGGAAAGCGATATATACCCATGAAATAATGTATCCATCTTGGGGAGAAGATCCAACCCCTCTTATAGAGCAAATAAGGACTTATCTTTCGATGGATTACTCGTATCCTAAAGATATTGCGAGGTGCGAAAGGGACCAGAGTGATGCGGTTAATGAGGTGTGGGAAAGAGCGGAGAAACAAAATATATCTGATGAGGATAAGGAAGAGCTAAGGAAAGCTATGGATGGGGCTGCTAAGATGGCTCCCTTGACACCTAATCACCACTTCGTTATAGATCAAGGGACTCATCAGAGGATGCGAAGAGTAGCCCTAGAAATTGGGAAAAAACTTGTTGCCAAAAATGTGATTGAGAAGCCGGATGATGTGCCTTTCTTCCGTTATAATGAGTTAAGGGAGATAGGAACTAATCCAAAAGCATTTGACGCCAAAAGTCTTGCAAAGGAAAGAAGAAAAGAGAGGGACGAGGCGGAGAAAATCGTGCCCGCACCATTCATTGGAACCATAACGGATTGGTCACTTCACCAAGAACCTTATAAGTTGGGCCTTTGGGGTTGGGGTGATGAGAAATTTGAAAGAGGCAAGAAACAGATAGAAGAAGGCATGATTGGGAGGGTGACAATTAGTGCTAAGACCATATCAGGAATACCCGCCTCGCCAGGCGTTGCCGAAGGCACAGCAAGAATCGTTAGGTCTCTCGATGAGTTTAGTAGAGTTGAAGATGGAACAATTATGTTTTGTGATATGACAAGTCCGGCTTGGATTTCTATCTTTCCCAAGCTGAGAGGTTTAGTAACTGACTCGGGTGGAGTACTTGCTCATCCAGCTATAGTCTCTCGTGAATTCGGTATTCCATGCATCGTCGGAAGTATGGTGGGTACTAAGCAGATAAAAGATGGGCAAAAGGTGCGAATAAACGGAAATACAGGAATTGTTGAGATATTAGAATAAAGTGGGATGAAGCATTTGTATAGACACGTAGAAGAAATAGGTTTCAATGATATACGGGTGAGATTGGATAGATATACCTCGGAAAGAAATGAAACGAGTATTATTAAGAGTCCCATTTGGCTCAATTATAGGTTTGGGAATGTCAAATTTTTTGAAGACCTCAAGAAAGACCGACCAGATTTGGTCTGGTATGCTGACCAAGGTGGCAATAAATCAATAAATTATGATCGTGCCCGAGAAAGCCTAGCACTGATTGGTGACTGGAAAGCAGGAGAGATACAGAAGCTCGTTCTCGCTTTACTTGTTAAGGAATTGGGAAAGAATGATTTATTCCTTTTTCATGGGTCTGTAGTTCGGTACCGAGGTCTTAATGTCATGTTTATGACAGGGGAGGAAAACCACGGGAAAACCATGAGCCTGATGGAATCAGCTAGGCGGGGGGGCAAGATTATATCCTGTGAAGGAAGTGTATTAGACAGGGATGGGCATATCTTGCAGGGTACCTCTGATGTCTTTCTCAACGTGCGGCTTGAAGGAACGGAGAGATCCGACAAGCCGTCCCCAGAGGGCTGGAAAATTTTTTTTGATTCCCTTCCAGAGTTTAAAAGGGTAGAAGGGAAGATAGGCGATGTTGATCTGGTCGTTCTCCCATCAATTGATGGCCATTTTGACACAGTGGTGACGAAATTGGAGCAGTTTGAGAAGGAATACCAGACCTTTTCCTGCCTCTCCCTTTCTTTTTTCCTGTCCCATGAGTTGATCTCTTCCAAAATACCCGCCCCAATCATTGAGGATTGGGACCTCAGGCTAAAGAGGGCAAGATTCACAAGTAGCTTTGCCCTGAAGCGACCTTATTTTCTTGTAAGAGCGAAAAATCCACAGATCGTCTTAGATGAGGTAGATAACATCATAGATGGGTTAAATAAAGAATAACTGGGATGAAAAAGGAAGAAATAGAGAAATTCGGATTGGTTGTGGATGTAGAGAAGCTACCTGGATCCAAGGTGCTAGGCGTAAATGAAAGGCTTCTGAAAGCTGTGATGTCTCCTCAAGTCGGCAATTACGATAAGGGCACAGTGCTGATATCTGACATCAGCCCCAGAAAAGGCACCGGGATGCATACGCATGATGTGGATGAAATAATGTATGTCGCAAGCGGGGAAGGTATCACCATATGTGGAGGCAAAGAGAATACTGTTGGAAGAGGGTCTGTTATTTTTGCTCCGAAAGGTATTGAACACACAGTGAACAGTACTAGCGATGAGAAGCTAAGACTTGTTTGTTTTTATATACCCTCAATGGAGCCAAGGGGAAACTTTAAAGAGGCGACAGAAAAGACGAGAAGATTTTTTGAAAGATTAAGTCACTAAGAGTGAAGGCGATACCAAGGGAAACAGCAAAGAGATTTGCTGCGGTACTTGTGGTTGGTAACTATTCCTGGTGTAAATGTTACGTGTCGGGAGATATAGAAAAGGGGAGCGAATATTACTAGATGTATGGTTTTTGGGGGAAGGTCCTCTATGTTGATCTGACTGCTTATTCAGTAGACGTTAAGCCGTTTGACGAGTTGTTCTTTAAGAAGTACTTAGGTGGTGTAGGTATAGCCACTAAGATACTTTTTGATGAAGTAAACCCTAGTATTGACCCATTAAGTCCAGATAACGCTATAGTGTTCGCTGTTGGCCCCTTCCAAGGTACAACCATACCCGGTTCTGGGAGGTGGGTCGTTGCTTCAAGATCACCCCTAACTGGTATATGGGCTGATTCCTGTGCCGGCGGAAATTGGGGCCCTGTATTTAAGTGTGCGGGTTTCGATGCGCTGGTTGTTAGGGGCAGAAGCGAGTCGCCATCATATCTGTGGATATGCGATGATAAAGTTGAAATAAGGGATGCCTCGCGGATATGGGGCAAGACAACATCTGAAACAGATAGGGACATTAAGGCGGACTTAGGAGAGCCAAAAGCGAAGGTTGCCTGCATAGGACCGGCTGGTGAGAGACTTGTCAAATTTGCTAGCATAGTAAATGAGCATGGAATTGCAGGTCGATGTGGCTTGGGCGCTGTTATGGGTTCGAAGAACCTGAAGGCGGTGGCTGTAATGGGTACAAAGAGGGCCGAAGTCGCTAAACCAGGTGAACTAATTAAATACAGCAAGGCTCTTTTCAAAGAGTACTATGATAATACTGTAAATACGGTTTGGCGTAAATACGGTACAACCTCATCTATAAAGAAGTATTATGATAGAGGCTATGGACTTGCCGAGAACATGAGAAAGCGTAAGTTTGACAAAATTGATGGGCTAGATGGTGAACACTTTCTTAGTATAACAGCTAACCCAGTAGCCTGTACGTATTGCCCGATCGCATGTCACAGGCATACCAAGATCGAGGAGCCTAAGAAATATGCATACGATGGGTATGGTCCCGAATATCAATCAATAGCCATGCTTGGTTGGGATAACTTGATTAGCGATGCCAAAGCTGTTGCATACATGGGTCATCTCTGTGACGATTATGGGATTGATACAATAACTATGGGCTCACTGTTAGCCTTTACAACGGAGTGTTATGAGAAGGGATGGGTAACCGAACATGATTTAGATGGAATGAAAATTAGCTGGGGTGATGCAGACGCAGCAATATCATTGATCCACAAGACGGCTAAAAGGGAGGGATTCGGAGGTGTTCTCGCCGAAGGTATTGTAAAAGCAGCAAAACATGTTGGTCATAGTGCATCCAAGATTGCTGTTCACTGTAAGGGGTTGGATTACCCAGCTCATGATGCGAGGGCATTTTATCCTGCGGTTATCAACTTCGCTACCGGAACCAGAGGTGCATGCCACCAACGTGGTGTCGTAACGTGGTACCCTGCAGGAATAATCCTCCCTGAGTGGGGGATTTCTGGCTTTGAATTACACCCCGGCATGGAAAAGGCTGCAAACATAGTGGTGAATTATCAGAATTGGGCTACACTCTCTAACTGCCTCATACAATGTGAATTTATGGTTTTTGGAGGTCTGACGCTTACGCACCAAATTAACCTCTTGAGATATGTTACGGGATGGAATGCTGACTCGGCATCTATGGCCAGAATCGCCGAGAGGGTATTTAACTTACAGCGCTGTCTAGATGTCCATTATGGCATAAGCAAAAAGGACGATAGCGCGCCTGATAGGGTATTTGAGCCACTGGAAGCCGGACCATGCGCTGGAAAGGTGCCTTTACCATTCGATAGAACGCTTATGGAGTACTATGGGTTGAGAGGATGGGATAGCGATGGAAAGCCAACTACAGAGAAACTGGTTGAATTAGGATTAACAGAAGCTTTGCCGCCAAGTGAAATTCAAGCTCAAGAGGCAAAATAGCTGAATATAATATGAACGTAGTAAAGAAAAACTAAGGGAGGCAATATATGAAATTTTCAATTTGCAATGAGATTTTTAAGGATTGGAAAATCAGTGATGTGTTTGAATTTGTGTCAGGCTTGGGTTACGATGCTGTGGAGATTTCACCTTTCACATTGAGTAAATCAGTCGTAGATATCCCTCAGAGCGAGAGGAAGAGGATCCGTAGTATTTCTGAGAAAACAGGTGTTGCAGTAGCTGGTTTGCACTGGTTATTAGCTTCGCCCGAGGGTTTACATATTAACCACTATGATCCCAAAGTCAGGGAAAAGACTAAAGATTATCTCATGGAGTTGGTCAAGTTCTGTGCAGATATCGGTGGGTCAGTTTTGGTTTTTGGATCCCCGAAGCAGCGTGAGATCCTTGAGCCAGTAAGCTATGTGAAGGCATGGGAATATGCTAGGAGCACCTTTGCCAAATGTTCCCAGTATGCTCAGGAATGCGGCGTAACTATCTGCTTGGAACCTTTAGCTACCAACTTCCCTAATAACTTTGTCAGAACTCCTGCTGAAGCGGTCAAGATGATTGAGGAAGTTAATAATCCAAACTTTAAGCTCATCTTAGACACCTTCAGCTCCGCAGCGGAAATAATTGATACACCCAGAGCGATCCGCAAATACAAAAAGTATCTAGCCCATGTACATGTCAATGATGATAATAAAAGCTGGCCTGGTTCAGGTGGGATAAATTGGGGTCCGATTGCTGAAGCTTTGAAGGAAATAAACTATCAAGGCTACATCTCAACGGAGGTATTCACCTTTGAACCAGATCCAAAGACCATAGCACGCGAAAGTATTAGTTTCTTGAAGTCTCTATTTCTCGGATCGGTATAAGAGGGATGAGAAGGTCGGAATATGGCTAAACATAGGATAGCAGTTATCCCTGGCGATGGGGTTGGACCGGAAGTGATTAGGGGAGGGATAAAGGTGCTAACGACAGTTCAGGGGAGAATGAGCGGCCTAAGCTTCGAATTTGGGTATTTCCCCTGGGGGTGCGATTATTATCTAAAGAGCGGGAGGCTGATGCCTGAAGATGGGCTAGAACAACCTGGGAGATTTTGAGGCTATTTATCTGGGTGTAATTGGCGCTCCCAGAGCCCCTGACCATATCCCCCTCGGAGATTTGCTTCTTAAAATTCGTTTTGGTTTTGACCAGTATGTTAATCTTAGACTGGTTGAACTCTTAGGAGGCGTTTCTTGTCCTCTCAAGAACAAATATCCCCAAGATATAGACTTTACGGTAGTGAGAGAAAATGTGGAAGGTTTTTACCTTGGAATTGGAGTTAGGTATTAAAAAGGGACTCCCGAGCATGAGAAATATTCTGAAATAAAAAAGTTTTTGTCGATTCCAAGAAGATAGCTATCCAAGAAGGAAATATCAGCTAAGTTAATTGGAATGAGAGTGAGATGAACGTATGTTGCCAGAATGTATTTTGGAAATGGTAAATATAGAGCAGACATTCGTAGTTAAGCTGAAGGAGAATGAGGAGTTACTATCAGGGATTAAGCGGGTCTGCAGAAGAAAAGCAGTAAAAAGGGGGATTATTATAGCTATCGGGGCCTTAAAGGAGGCAAAACTTAGATATTTCGTTGTGCCAGGCAAACGAGAGATGGTTGAAATGAACAAACAGGTTGAGGCTCTCCTTTTCGGGACCATTGCCACAAAAAACGGTGAGACGATCATTCATGCTCATGTTGTGTTGGGCGATAAGAGGGAAAGGGCGATTGTTGGTCACTTGGTAGAAGGAATCGTAAACCCGGAAGCTGAAATTCTCATTTTGGCTCTATCTGTCAAGAGATAATGTTCAGATCCACAGATATCAAAGAATCAAATCAATTATTTTTTACCAAAGCCAAAATTATTTGAAGGAGGGCTATAATAGGAGACATGTACGGGTATAATGGGAAGATACTACGGGTTGATTTATCTCGGCGTACTATATCAGTGGATGAGCCTAGCGAGGACTTTTACCGGTACTACATTGGAGGTAGAGGGTTCATAGGTTATTTTCTGCTTAAAGAGCTAGCTGTTGGTGAGGATGCACTAGGTTCGGGAAATAAATTAATTTTTGCCACAGGGGCGGTTACTGGAGCCCCGATAGCTGGTAGTGGCAAGAATAGTGTAGGCGCGAAATCGCCATTGACAAATGGCTATGGTGATACTGAGGTTGGGGGCTATTGGTGGGCTGAACTCAAGCATGCTGGCTATGATGCTATAATTATCGAGGGTAAATCGGAAAGTCCGGTATATCTTTGGATTGGGGATGGCAAGGTAGAGATAAAAGATGCCAGGCATCTCTGGGGCAAAACTACTGGTGAATGTCAGAAACTTATCCAGGAGGAATTAGGTGATAGAGGTATTCGTGTTGCCCAGATAGGAGTAGGCGGTGAAAACCAAGTTCGCTATGCTTGTATAATCAATGACCTATCGCATGCTGGTGGTCGCACTGGTATGGGAGCAGTGATGGGGTCTAAGAATTTAAAGGCCATTGCAGTTAGGGGTCATCAAAAAGTAGCATTATCCGATGCCGGAGTGGTTAATTCTTTAGCCAGGTGGGTTAGAGATAACTTCAAACTTGATACGTTTAGTGCTAGGTTAAGTAGGGATGGTACTGCCGGCCTACTTATGGGCTTTAATGCGGCTGGGGGATTACCCACGCGTAACTTTCAGCAAGGCGTATTTGACGGAGCTGACAAAATCTCGATTGAGGCATTAAAGAGTAGTATCCTAGTGGGACAAAGAGGGTGCTATGCTTGTCCAGTGCGTTGTAAACCTAAGGTCGCTGTAGGAAAACCATATAATGTTAACCCTAGCTATGGTGGTCCTGAGTATCAAACCCTAGCTTCATTAGGTTCAAATTGTGGCATAGACAATCTGGAGGCAATTGCTAAGGGCAATGAGCTGTGCAGTGCTTATGGGTTAGATACTATATCTACCGGAGCTAATATAGCTTTTGCCATGGAATGTTTTGAGCAAGGTATCCTCACCGAGAAGGATACTGGTGGATTAAAACTCAACTTTGGCAAAGCTGCAGGCGCTGGGATACCGGACACCACGTGAGGTATTTGAGAGCAGGGGTCTACCGGCAGGCGAGGTGGATGACACTGCGGAAATAATCGCGGCTCAACAAGAGCTGGAGAGGAGGTGCTTTCGAGACGCAGATCTGATATCATACCCATGGCCTAAGCCCTACTCAAGGGTAATGGCCACCAGTAACATGACGGGGGGACTCTCTTAATCTAACCACATCCCTGTCTAAATCAGTGGGTTCACCTCAGGTACCATGGTGAACCAAAATTTTGAAGAGAACCATAAGATAACGATTTATATATATTGGAAGTATGATTAGAGTCTAAAATAATAAAAACTGGAGTGTGAAGTTCGATGTTATTTGATAGAGAAAAAAATTTGCTCTTTGATTTGACATTGCCGATATACCCTTTCCATAAGGATTTGGTTGGTTTTCCGAAAGTAACTCGTTGGAATCATACCGAAGGAGCAAGGTTAAATTCTGTCCCTGCAGGTATCGAGCCTAAAGATTTTCCGGAAGGTAAATCTCAAGCTTGGGAAGAAGTTACCCTTGCGACGCATTTAGGTACACATCTGGATGCTCCTTGGCATTTCTACCCTACATCTGAAGGGAAGCCGTCGAAGAGAATAGAAGAGGTACCCTTGGAGTGGTGTATAGGAGACGGGGTTATCCTTGACTTGACAAATAAAGGACCGGAAGAATTGATAACAAAGGAAGATATCCTCCACGCTTTGAAAGATATAAGCTATACAATTAAACCCTATGATATAGTGATGATAAGAACAGATTACGATAAAAAATGGGAAACACATAGTGATTATTTCGAGAAACATCCCGGGATGGGCCGAGAGTCGACAATCTATTTGTTAGATCAGGGAGTTAAGGTTATCGGTATCGATACCTTTGGATTTGACAGACCGTTCAAGACAATGGGGGAGGATTTCAAGAAAACTCATAGTAAAGATGTTTTGTGGCCAGCACATAATGTTGGTAAGGAACGTGAATATTGTCATATTGAGCGGTTAGCGAATCTATGGAAAGTACCTGTTCATTTTGGGTTCACTTTTGTGGCAGCACCTGTAATTATAGAGGGTGCAAGCGCTGGCTGGATAAGGGCGTTTGCCATTGTTGAAAAGGATAAAACCGAGTAGGGGCACTGTTTATAGGAACTTTGGATACAAAAGAATCAGAAGCGCTTTTTCTGAGGGAGTAACTGGAGTCCTTGGGGGATGAAGTGATCGTGATGGACATCAGCTGTAAGGAATTACATCCATCGCTAATCCCGAGTTAAAGCAAGAGTATTTCCTAAAAAAGGAAATATAATAGTACCTGACCTTCTTATGCTATATCGTTTTCGTTTGAACACTGGCATTTTCCCCCTCGTTGGATGCTCCTGTTGCTTCCTCAATAATCCCCAAGGCAGCATCACAACCGATTCTCGATGCTCTTCACTGACCATTGCCCCATATCTGTTGCCTCGTCCAACGGATCTCCTATCACTATTCGTTTGGCTTCAGAGATAAACTTTTCCACAAATTCATCGTAAACCTTTTCCTGGATGTAATATCTGCCCACTGTGGCGCACACCATTCCACTATTAAAGAATGAGGCAAAGATTGCTCCCTAGATGGCGGCATCTATGTCAGCATCCTCAAGGACTACGAAGGGGTTCTTGCCTCCCAATTCCAGACTTAACCGTTTAATGCTATTTGCGGCTGAAGCCATTACTACCCGGCCAGTTTCGCTACTCCCAGTAAGACTTACTCTACTCACGTCCGGGTTACTACTAAGTTCTTCACCTACAGTAGCCCCAGGACCGGCGGCTTCGATGCCAACATCAACCCTTCTACCACCTGTCAGCTCCTTAATTTTCGCTACCGGCTCTTCTCTAGAAGCATTGATGGTGACCGCCCCGAATTTCTGGGCAACTTTGAGTCTGTAATCCAGAACGTCGACGGATATAATAAGACCAGCTCCAAATAATGGCATAGTTGCCACACTGCTCAAGCCAACTGGGCCTGCGCCAAAAATGGCAACGGTATCACCAAGCTTAATATGTCCTTTAAGTGGGCTGGTGAAACCAGTGAACAAAATATCTTCAAATGATAAACCGTCAGAAACAATGCCCACAAGTGTAAGTAGCTTTGGCGACAACCCTGTCTCACTTTTTGAGATAGTGCACCTCACTCCCGATATCCACGACCACCCCACAATACTCGTGACCGATTATCTTCCCAGCTTCTTGTAGTCCCATATCTCTAATATGAAGGTCTGAGCCGCATATTGAACACAGAGCTATCTTAAGCATTGCATCAGTTGGACTCTCAATACCAGGCTCGGGAACATCCTCCAGCTTCAGCGTGTGGTCTTCTTGGCAAACTACTGCCTTCATGTTAACCTCCTTATATCTACGAGGCCGTTTAGTTTTGCCTCAGCTTCAAAATCAGCTTCACCTCTGCTGCTGTTGGCAATCTTCACCCCCAATTCAAATCGCCGCGCTCAGGTTCACTTTTGCTCCAAAATTGCCAACTCCTCAAAGCTGATTTTTAAGCAGCCTCTCTACTTGACTTAGACTATCATGCCTCCATCCTGAACAATTGTTTGACCATGGTAGACAGAACTCCTACTTTTTCCTCTGATACTCCTCTTGGTGAGAGTGGCATGGTGTAGGTCAGCAACACTTCATCTCCGGTAACTTTCACTTCCTTGACGAAGCTTCGAATGAAAGCCCTTCTTTCAGCTAACGAACTTCTATTGAGCAGGTTACGCAGGTCATCAACATAACTTTTTACTATCTTAGGGCTGGACAACTCAACACGTCTATCGAACAGAAAGCTCTCAATATGAACCCTTCTCGCCTGCAGCTTCTCCTGACGGTTTCTGAGATTATGAATTCTTGGCGCCAGTGAGATTTCTGCCGGAGACAGGGGAGGGCTGAACTCCCGATCCAGAACCTCTTTCCATAACGTAACACCGAGCCTACCCAACAAAACATCGAGTTGTTACCCGGTAGTTGAATATACTGCGTCCTATTGTTACAATTACTGGGGATGGGGCGACGGGGTTAGATGCTGAGACTGAAAACCAGTTCAAAAGTTCTGTCTATTGTAACCCCAGCTCCACCAAGGGTATCAATAGGTGGAACTTCTAGCCCTTCTCTCCTTTCTTCTCCACTTTCTGGCATCGGAAGGTTATAACATACTGTAACCTCGCTTTTGTTAACCTCTATCCGCTAGTGGCTCACAACAAAAATGGTTTGACAAGGGAGCCCCTTCAGAGTATGCTAGGTAGAGTAGTTTTGGTTCAGGTCATTGGATGCTTGGTTAAATAATCGCAATTACTGCTCTGTAAATTGCCACAGAACGCCTGAGTATTGGATGGCTTAGCTCTAACTGCCAAAGTGAATAGGGGAGGTCATCCAATCGTTTTTCGGGACAAGCCTCTGTAGTGTTCCAATTGTGGTGTCATCTTCACTATTACACAATTTATCAAAGGGGGTTACTATGAACATCTACGTGGGGAACTTATCGTATGAGGTAACTGAAGAGGAATTGCGGCAAGAATTTACGGCTTTTGGAGAGGTGACATCTGTAAGCATTATAACCGACAAGTATACCGGGCGACCCAGAGGGTTTGGGTTCGTTGAAATGCCAACATCATCCGAAGCAAAAGCCGCAATTGCTGGTCTCAACGGAAAAACGATAAAGGACCGGACACTTAATGTTAGTGAGGCTCGTCCTCGTTCCGATAGCAGAGACAACTGGTCTTCCGGGGGGAGGAGAGGCGGCGGGTTCGGCGGGGGAAGAGAGAGAAGATACTAAATCTTCCAAATTGTTGAATAGTCAAAGACGTCCTTCCGGCCTCTAGACCAAGAGGACGGCAACATTGTCTAGTTCAGGCTAGATTGAGTGCCCGCTCACGTTTATCAATTAGTTGTTCAATGGCTGAAATATCTTCCTCGGAAAGTACCCAATTCCCAGCCAGAACAGTTTCCTCAATCTGAGAGGGACGTCTGGCGCCAACGATAGCGGCAGTTACCTCGGTCCGTCTCAAGACCCAGGCTATCGCCAGCTGTGCCACGGTTCGGCTACTCTTCTGGGCAATAGGATATAGGCCTTCAGCCAGTTCAAGATTGGCACTAAACTGGGGTTCCTGAAAGTGGGGGTCTCGATGCCTGAGGTCTCCCGCAGGTAGATTCTGGAGTCGTTCCCTGGTGAACTTTCCGCTGAGCAGACCCTGCTGCATAGGTGTATACACAATAACACCCATATTGTTTTCCCGGCAATAATCGAGTATTTTGTCTTCAATGCCCCGTTCAAGCATATTGTAGGGGGGTTGGAGGGAGGCTACCGGATGAATGGACTGGATGCGTTTCAGTTGCTCTATATTAAAGTTGGATACGCCAGCATAGCGAACCTTCCCTTCCTTTACTAGCTCGCCTATGGTAGCCCACGCCTCCTCAATATCTCTATCAGGATTTGGCCAGTGAATTTGATAAAGGTCAATGACATCTATATTCAGTCTTCTTAAACTTGCCTCAACTTCAGCGCGGATACTTTCTCGGCTCAAACGAAAGATTATGTCTCCAGCCTTATCGCAGTGTAGACCACATTTGGTGGCGATAATGGGCTTACTGCTTAATCCTTTTATGGCCTTACCTACAATTTCTTCAGAATGACCGCAGCCGTAAATTGGAGCGGTGTCTATCCAGTTAACCCCCTTGTCTAGGGCGCGTAAGATAGCAGCTATTGACTCCCTATCGTCCTGTGGTCCCCAACCGTATGACCAGTCGCCACCGCCTATGGCCATGGTACCGAGTCCAATAACTGACAGGTTAAGACCTGTCCCGCCTAATTTCCTTGTTCTCATAGTATCCTCCTGTACCTATCTATTAGCCCTTTCTCTTTTTTATATTATAAACCTCCTCGGTATGATAAGGAAGCCTACTTTCTACATCGACCGGTGATGCCCCTTTTGGCCACTTTTAGTGACTTTTTGGGCTAGGGTATTGACAAAAATGGCTTCTAGTGGTAAACTGACAATAGGCACTTTTGTGGACAAAATGTGGCTATCTGGCAATACTAAATCTTAATAGGTCTTAAAAAGAAAAGGGGCTAGCAACCTGACCTGAGAAGTTTTGGGCTAGCCCCTTTCTTCTTTGGGTCGGGTGGCTAGTCCTAACCCGCAGTATCAGCTCCTGGCTGATACTGCGGGGCAAATAAATAAGAAAAGGAGGTCGATTTAAATGGTAAATCTAAATCTAAAAAATAAAGGAGGTGGAATTGTGAAACGGTTTATGAAAAGGATTCACCGGGGCAAAAAGGGGTTCACTCTGGTGGAGCTGCTTATTGTTATCGCCATTATTGGGGTGCTGGTCGGTGTGGTCCTGCCCAGGGTCACCGGGCTTATC
>Ga0315533_1000829_pt1 | contig 25133 bp, 22 predicted proteins | sample SalMarSW160130MG_FD_203081 | JGI IMG/M metagenome (GOLD analysis project Ga0315533, IMG submission 203081) | Salt marsh sediment microbial communities from the Plum Island Ecosystem LTER, Massachusetts, United States - Salt Marsh Sediment SW1601-30 ... | reverse complement strand
AATTGTCTGAGACGGCAATTTCTTTATCAGCATGGAGATCTGATATTTTTCCCCCTGACATGATGTAAAGGGTGTCGGGTGTGGGACCAAAATATTCGAGGGATGTGGTTTTTCCCCTTTCAGCATAACTGACACCTTCATTAAAGGAAATGATAGCAAGTGATGCCACACAGAGTACCCATACTACAAGTCCGATAAGCCAGACATACCCATCACGGACCTTGAACCAGAAGATAAGCCTGATACCACCGTAAACCATAGCCAGCAAAGGTATTGCGACTACCAAAACAATAAGAGCCGTCATCAGCGGAACCATAGCGGGAGTGACAATATAGTTCAAAAAGTCAGGTAGATAAGCCAGATTGAATTCACCGGCATCTATTGAAAAGGAACCGGGATATTTAAAAACGAAAATGATTATAAATGAAAAAAGAGTTGTAAATCCTGCAAGAACAAAAGTTACCCCGATAATAATTAGAAAAATGCGTACAATAATAAACAGGACTTTGCCGATCGCTCTGAATACCTGATTGAATGCACTTCCAACCTTTGAGGAATAAGGGTATTCGGAAATTTTACCTGTTATTGCACCTGATCTATAGAAGTTGCTGCCATACATCTCCCTTTTCTGTGAGTCTGAAATTGCTAATGGAAGGGCAATCCACAGGGCCAGGTAAACAAACAATCCTATTAGGGAAACAGGAGTCATTATGATAAAAATAAGCCTGAACCATACCGGATCAGTATTCAGATAGGCTCCGATACCACCACAAACACCGCCGATTATCCTGTCATCGGGATTCCGGTACATTCTTTTTTCACGGTGGCTGGTTTGATAACCGCTTTCGGTTCCTTCATATTGATCGAATTCATCAGGTGTCCCGATGATTGAGATCATCATTTCAACATTTTCTTTTGAAATAACTTCCGACAGATCTTTCTGTGACTGGAATATCTCTGCTATCCGGGATTCAATATCTTCAATTGTCTCATTGCCGCCGGGAACATTCCTGAACTTATTATCGATAGACTGCAGGTAATCGCGAAGCATTCTGTATGCTTCCTCTTCAATCTGGAATAATATTCCGCCGAGATTTATTTTTATTGTCTTTTCCATCTCTCTGAAATTTTAGCTGGTTTTAGATTTTTTCCTCGTACGGATAAGATTGACTGATTCGACAAGCTCATCCCATGATTTATCCAGATCGGCAAGATATTCTTTGCCTTCGGGTGTAAGCTCATAGTACTTGCGGGGAGGTCCCTGCTGGGATTCTTCCCAGCGGTAACTTAATAATCCGGCATTTTTCTGCCTTGTCAGAAGAGGGTAGAGGGTTCCTTCAACCACTATTACCCTGGCCTCTTTAAGTACCTTGATGATATCGCTTGCATAACAGGAATTCCGTGATAATACTGAAAGGATACAGTATTCCAGGATCCCCTTGCGCATCTGTGCTTTTGTATTTTCCAGATCCATAATAATTGTTTTTAGATTTTATACTTCATGAACAGCCTTCCTGGTCGGTATCTTTACAACTTCATTTTTTTCGTGACCGTATCAAATTCTTTTTTCACAGATTCCTTGATGTTGTGAATATTTACCGGATCACCTTTCATTTCAATCTTCTGTGCGGTGGTTTTTGCCTCCGGCAACACTATGTAGAGAATAAGATAAATAAGTATCCCCAATCCGCCCACCATGGCAAGAATGAGGAAGATCACCCGTACTAGCCAGGGTTCGATATTCCAGTATGCGCCCATTCCGGAACATACACCACCGATAATGCGGCGATCGGGGTCGCGGTACATCCTGTGGTAACCTGGCGTTGAGAATTTATCGCCAGCAGATCTTTTTTCATTGTCTGAGATATCTTCAGGTGTACCCAGTACGGATATCACCTGGTTTACATCGTCAATTGTAATTACCTGTTTGTAGGCTGTCAGCTTACCGCGAAAAAGCTCTGCCATCCTGCTCTCTATATCGGAAAGTATTTCGGAGGAGCTTTCCTCTTCGGCAAAGTGAAGCTCAAGGTTCTTCAGGTACCTTTTTAATTCGGAGTAAGCATCATCATCAATATTGAATGAATAGCCTCCGAGGTTGATACTGACTGTTATTTTCATAGTTATTTAATATTTTTACTACTATATCGTACATATAACATGACAATGCAAAGATATAATAAAATATTAATACCATGCAATACATAGTAGTAAAAAAATTAAAATATTTTTAAATATATTTTTTAAATAACTGATAATAAGCAAAATAAAAATCAAAATTTTTTTGACCTCACCCCTCCCGACACAATTTCACTTGGTTCAAGCTATCGGGAGGGAGAGGCAGCCATATCAGAGAAGGGAGCACAATAATTCAAGAATACCTATATTTATGCAAATAAATTTAGTATCGTGAATAAATACAAATGGGGTATCCTTGCCCCGGGAAAGATGTCAGCCAAATTCACCAGGGGACTCAAGATGCTGGAAAATGCTGAATTATATGCTGTTGGTTCACGTAACCCGGAGCGGGCGCATTTGTTTGCTACAGATTACGGATTTAAGAAATACTACGGAAGCTATGAAGAGCTGGCATCTGATCCGGAACTTGAAATCGTCTATATTGCCTCACCTCATTCGCATCATCATGAACATACGATACTTTGTCTGAAAAACGGGAAACACGTGATCTGTGAAAAGGCATTTGCACTGAACACAAAAGAAGTTACTGAAATGATCGGTGAGGCAAAAAAACATAACCTTTTCCTCATGGAAGCACTCTGGCCTCCTTTTCAGCCTTTTTATAAAAAGGCACATGAAATAATTCAATCCGGAGTTCTAGGACGGGTAATGCATTTGTATGGTTATTTTTCATTCATGCCACTTTATGATGAAAATGACAGGAAATTCAACCTTGCTCTTGGTGGCGGTTCACTGCTTGATATAGGTATCTATTCTGTAATTGATGCATTGACTTTTATTGGTGTTCCTTCGGAAGTAAAAGCCAGTGCTGCTTTCGGAAAAACAGGTTCGGAGGAGTCGCTGAGTGTAATATTCAGTTACCCTGATGACAAAATGGCCACGCTTTACAGCTCATTCAGGACAAGTACAGGGATTGGATGTGAGATCTATTGTGAAAAAGGGAATCTTACTGTAACCCGGGGCAGAGATATGAACCAGAGAGTGATTCTGGAATTGCATGGTGCTGAAAGTCAGGAATTCCGGTTCAATCCTCCTGCCATGGGCTATCACTGGGAAGCGGAAGAGGTGATGAATTGTCTTGACAGGGGACTGACTGAAAGTGCTGTTGCTCCTCTTAGATTCAGCGTTGACCTGATAAAGACACTTGACAGGATAAGAAAAGCCGCAGGAATTATTTTCCCGGGAAGAGACTGAAAAAGATTGCACGATCGCACGATTGAACGATTGCATGATAATTATGTCAGATAATACTGAAATAAAAGCCGAAGGTTCTTTTTACAGAAAAAAGTTTTTCCTGAGCCTGATTATCCCGGTAACCTTTGTGTTCCTTATGTGGCTGGTGAAGATCGTTGAAATTTTATTTGAGATTGACCTTTCCGATCTGGGGATTTACCCCCGGTCGCTGAAAGGTCTGCCCGGAATTATTGTTTCACCATTAATTCATGAAGATTTTACACATCTGTTCAACAACTCATTACCTCTTTTACTTCTCTCAATAGCTCTGTTTTATTTTTATTCGGAGATAGCGATCAAAATTTCTTCTATTACCTATATTCTTACAGGATTGCTTGTATGGCTGTGGGGCAGGGAAGCCTGGCACATAGGAGCCAGCGGACTTGTTTACGGGCTCGCGTCATTTCTCTTCTTCAGCGGATTAATACGCCGCTATTTCAGATTGATAGCACTATCCCTGCTGGTGGTCTTCCTGTATGGTGAAATGGTATGGGGTCTTTTCCCGGGTATTTATAAGAACATTTCATGGGAATCACACATGCTTGGTTTCTTCTCTGGAATATTGCTTGCAGTGTGGTACAGAAAGGAGGGACCGCAGAGACCGGTCTATGAATGGATGGAGGAAGAGGTTGAAGAAGTCGAAGGAGTTGAAGGACTTGAAGAAAATGGGGGAAAAAGTTATTAGTTATTGGTTATTAGTTATTGGTTTGAAACAACTATTTTATTAGGGAGAAAGAGATAGGATGAGATGGATCTTTCAATTGTTATAGTATGTTATAAGGGATGGGATAGACTCAATCGGTGTCTTGAAACCCTGTATTTATATTCAGGGAAAAGTTTCACCATGGAGGTTATTGTGGTAAATAATAATCCCGGTGACTATGCTTTTAATGAAATTGAAAAAAGGTTTACAAAGTTCAGATTTATTCATAACACTGTAAATGGCGGATATTCAAACGGATGTAATCTGGGAGCAGCAAAAGCTGCAGGTGATTGCCTTCTGATACTTAATCCCGATACTGTCGCCAAAGAGGAAGAGATATTAAAACTCCTTCAGGCGGCAAAGTCTGATCCTTCATTTTATATTATTTCATGCCGGCAGGTACGGGAAGACGGGAAGGAGAGCAAAGCTATGGGCTCTTTCCCCTGGCATAAAAAAATGACCAGCGGAAAAGGCTCTGAATACTCCGGCAATAAAAACAGTAATCAAAGCATAATATTCCCCGACTGGGTTTCAGGATCGATCATGATGATACGGAAAGAGATTTTTAACAGCCTGAAAGGATTTGACGAGGATTTCTGGATGTATTATGAAGACGTGGATCTGTGTAGCAGAGCCGGAGATGCAGGAGGGAAAATAGCTTTTTGCAATGACATAACCGTTGAACATGATCATGGAGGCAGCACAAGGACTGATCTGAGAACCACAGCAGTTTCTAAATGTGAGGTTCAGATATCAAGACATTTATATATTCACAAGCATGAAGCAGGATTGAAAAGAGTCCTTGTGCAATCAATCATGGTAGCTGACAACCTGGTAACAGGATTAATTACAGGGTTGATCGGCCTTCTATTCTTTTTCATCCCTAAACTTTTTATCAGATTCCTTGTTATAGTAAAAGTGACAGGTTATTATACTGGGTCACTTTTCCGAAGATCATGGCTCAGCCCGCGATCGGTCAACTTCAGGAAATAAGAGTGTTAAAAAAAATTAATTCAGGCTTGCTTATCAATCTGAATTATTGATAGATGGGAATAAATCCCCATCTTTGGAGCCCTGAATGACAGAAAAAATCATTATTGAATGATACATAATAATAGTTGCAAAATAATAAATATGAAAAGGTTACTACTCAGGAATACAATAATTATCTTTCTTTTAATTTTAATCTCGAATACAGTTGCAGGACAGGAAAAGGAAAACCAGCCAGATACTTTAAGACAGAATGCAGTAAAAATTTTTCTTGACTGCCGCAGCTGTGATATGAATTATACAAGGCAGGAGATACCTTATATTAATTATGTAAGGGATATTCATGATGCCCAGGTAGTTATACTAGTTGCAGAACAGAATGCCGGAAGCGGCGGAAGACAGTATACATATACTTTTCATGGGCAGCATAATTTCAATGGTATGGACGACACCCTCACATATACTTCAAGCCCTGATCTGACAAGTACAACTATAAGGCAGAAAAGAACAGATCTTCTCAAAATGGGTTTGATGAGGTATGTTGCAAAAACACCCTTGTTTGATGAAATTGAAATCAGACATAATGAAGATCTTGAATCAGAAGAAGTAACAGACAGATGGGATCACTGGGTATTTGAATTATCCACTGAACCACAGTATGAAACAGAAGAGGCACAGAAAGAATTAACCTTTAGGAATTCATTCAATATTTCCAAAGTTACACAGGATATTAAACTTGAAATTGAATTGGATCATTTTTATCAGGCAGAAAAATATATTGAGTATCCAAATACAGATTCGGTCATTACTTACAATTATACATCGAGTTCGGCATCAATGAATAACCTTTTTGTAAAGAGCCTGGGTGATCACTGGTCAGCAGGCTTAAAATGGGACATCGCATCATCAACCCGTGAAAACTACAATTTTATGACCGAAGTCCTGCCTTCAATTGAATATGATATTTTTCCATATGCGGAAGCTACCCACAGGCAATTAAGAATCCTGTACAGTGCAGGTTATCAATATAATAACTATATCGATTCCACAGTATTCAATACAACATACGATCATCTTTTCAAGCAAAGCCTTGGTGTTGCATACGAAGTACAGCAAAAATGGGGATCAATAAATATTTCACTCACAGGCTTTAACTATTTTAATGATTTTTCCAAAAACAGGATTCAACTTAATTCATTTATTAACGTAAGGATTTTCAGGGGATTATCACTGAGAATAATCGGCAGGGCAGCTCACATCAACGATCAGATAAATCTTAGCAAAGGAGATATTTCGGAGGCTGAAAGATTGTTGCAGCTGAAAGAACTTGCTACCAAATACCGACTGGAAGGCGGCGTGGAGATAACTTATACATTCGGGTCGATATATAATAATGTGGTCAATCCAAGGTTTGGCAGCGGCAACAGGTTTTTCTTCAGATAGACAAATGATTGTGAAATGATAAAAGTATAATCCTGCATGTTGACCATATTATCCAAATTATTACCTTTACCGCCGGATTTCTGTAATATCAGGTAATAATATTCTGTATGAATCACAAACCCGTTGCTGTTATTACAGGTGCCAGCAGGGGGATAGGCAGGGCAATTGCAATTTCCCTGGCATCTGAAGGTTTTGATATCGCCGCAATAGCCCGTTCTACCGACAGCAAAGGGATGGAGATCCTTAATTCTGAAGTTAAAAAAAGAGGTTCGGAATTTTTCCCTGTCGGACTCGATATCTCCTGTATCATCAGCCAGACAGAAGTTGTTTCAAATATCCTTGAGAGATACGGCAGGATAGATTTCCTGGTAAACAATGCTGGTGTGGCTCCTATTAAACCGGATGATCTTCTTGAGGTAACAGAAGAGAGCTATAACAGGGTAATGAATATTAACCTGCGGGGACCCTTTTTCTTTGCACAGAAGATTGCAAAAGAAATGATCTGGTTAAACCAGCAATTGTCTGATTATAAACCCGCAATAGTGTTTATTACCTCCGCCCTGGCTAATATATCAGCTGTCAACAGGGCTGAATATTGTATTTCAAAAGCCGGACTCAGCTCGGCTTGCAGGATTTTTGCCGACAGGCTCTCAAAAGAAAATATACATATTTATGAAGTACGTCCGGGTATTATCCAGACCGATATGACAGCGATTATGATGGATAAATATAATTCCTACGTTAAAGAAGGTGTTGTACCACAAAAAAGATGGGGATTACCCGAAGATATAGGAAGGGCTGTTGCATCATTAGCGCGGGGAGACTGGGATTTCTCTACAGGGATGATATTTGAGATCAGCGGAGGTCTCAATATCCACAGATTATAAAAACAAAAATCCGTACAAAATGAAAGGGCCAATATTATTATTTACACTAATATTATTTATAGTAACTATGAATGCACAGGATATATTAAACGCGGATACTGAAAAAACAACATTGCACTGGCTTGGTGAAAAAGTGCTGGGTGAGCACAATGGAACAATCAGCCTGGAGGAAGGATGGCTGAGCTGGCAGGATAACAGAATTGTATCGGGAGAATTTACAATTGATATGAAAAGCATTAAAGATGATGATGGCAATGAAAGGCTTGAGAGCCATCTGAAATCTGAGGATTTCTTCGGAGTTGAGAAATATCCGGAATCAAAGCTTATTTTATCCGGCAGTAAACCCTTTGATAAAGGTACGGCTGTTGTTAATGGTGATCTTACAATAAAAGGTATTACCAATCATATTGAATTCAAAGCTGCAATGCAAAAGAAAGACGAAGGGACATGGTTCTTTGCAAATATCCCGGTTGACAGGACGAAATATAATGTCCGGTATGGTTCCGGTTCCTTCTTCGACAACCTCGGCGATAAGACAATTTATGATGAATTCAAACTGAAGGTGAATCTTCTTGTCAAGTAATAATACTATTCAATATTTCTCTGCGGAACTCTGTGTAAGTTTTTTATTTTTTGTTTCGCAGAGTATCAAGAGTCTTTTCGAGAAGAACGGAGTAGATCATTGACTGTCATTTACTCTGAATGAGACTTTAGTGCGTCCTCTCTTGCCATCCCTTGTCACACCTTCAATGATTACAGAATATTCACAAGGTTCATCGGAAGTATAGAACTCTACCACCGCAATGCCATTTTTATCAGTCTTTAATCCTGGTTCCCAGAAAAGGGTATTCCGGAAATCAGGGATACGACTTCTCCTCAGGGAATCTGTTGAGTATTCGGGGAAGTGAAATTCTCTGTATGGCTGAAGGCCGGTATATTCCCGCCTGAATATTGAACGATCAAACTCGATTGTACTTAGATCTCCCTTGTGTGATTTAAAATTAATAATACCCTCGATTACAAGATCAGAAATGAAATATCTTGTGTTGAGCACCTCAATTCTTTCTATTTCGGATGGTTTGATGCCAAGTACCATATCAATATCATTGACAGGCACTCCATCGAGAATAACCATAGGAGAATTTTCAAAGGGATCAGTAGGATGTTTGTTGACCATTTTGAAATTACGCCTGTAATTGGTTGTATTTGTAGTCACCCCCGGAACGATCTCCTTTATCACCTCCTTAAGTGATGCAAGCTCAATAAAATCTGAAAGCATAATGGTCTTATCAGGGTCGCCATAGAAGTCAAACTCTTTTGGTTTATTCTGGTCTGCCTTCTGTGGGTTCAGTTCCTGCGCGTAAATATTCCTTACCTGCATAGCTATTACTGCATTATTGATTTCATCCAGGTGGGATGTGTCAAGGTAAAGAGGAGGAAGATCAATTCTTTTATGTGCAAGTATGAACGGGTCATTAATCCTGACAATGGATCCCTTCAACTCCTGGGACACAGGCTGAACAACTATTTCACGCAGGCCCACCTCACGTGAGATGAAACTGAAATCGCCCTTTTCATCAGTATGTGAAAACCTGCAAAGAGCTTTTTTACCAACAAATGACAACGAAATGATCTGGTTCTTCAAAGGTTCACCGGTTAATCTGTTTCTTATGTTGCCGCTTATCAAGTGACCATATATCTCGGGGTAATATTCCTGAATAAAACCTGCTGAGTTACTATTTAGAATTGCATCACTGAACGACAAAAAGATCAGATAATCATTAATCTCCGGAGCAATCTGACCGGTTGTGAATAATTCAGTTGATGGAAGCCCGATAAATCTTGTCATTTCCCTGTATGGTAAGTCATCAGTTGTGAAAGATTTCACAACAGAAATTGTCAGATCACATTCTGCAGAATATCCTTTCTGGTCAGAAGTGTTGATACCAATCTTTACTTTACCTCTTGTTAGGGGACTCCGGGGATCAATGTTCACGATTATCTTTAATTCTTCAGTTTCATCATTCCAAACCCATCTGGAAGCAAGAATTTTACGATCAATATTAGTTATCATAACCTTAGCAAGGCCTGCAGGCAGGTCCTTTTGGCTCAGGCTTATAACAGTATCTGATCCCGGGTAAATATATCTTGTGAAAGATTTCATGGAAACTGGTGCATATACCAGATTAAGTACCTGACTGGTGATTGTTGTCCCCGGACTTTTCCTGATATGCAGATTCATCTGGTCGGCTGCCCTGTCGGCTTCAACGGAGAATGTTATTCCCGAATCCTTTACACGAGGCAAATTGAATCTTTTATCAGGCCTGTTTTTCACACGGGTTACAAAGAACATCTCCTGTGATTGTGCTGGTCGTATTGTGAAAAATCCGGTTCCTTTGTTGTCTGTTTGAATATGGCAGAGAGTATCATTACTTCCATTAATGATCACTCCACTTACTCTTACAGGATCACCACTATTGGTCAGACATTTAACTCCGACTCTGTTATCAACACCTGCAACAACCGATCCGGTTTCAGGAAAGAACAGGACAGTATCGGGAAGAGTTTCATTAATTGGTACACGTAAATTCTTTATATTCTCAAAAGGATTAATAACAGATATCCTCCTTGCAGAGAAAAGATCACCTGAGAAGTTTTTCATCCAGCCAGTATAGGATCTTATCAGATAGTTTCCTGTCGGGATTGTATCAGGCAACCTGAACCAGACGGATCCTGAATATCCATTAATGCCTGTTTTTACCTGTATCACCGGATTGTTATAACGGTCGAACATGTCAAGATAGGCCACCTTGCTTATATTTTCAGGGGTATGTGTGTGACGGTTGAACTTGTAGATTTTCAGATATACCTCTTCACCGGCGAAATAAATATCACGATCAGTAACGACATGTAACTCCTCGCTGAAACTATCATCATCGAGGTCTGAATTCTGACCGTAATTGTCCCGTATAGAAAACAAAACACATAGAGCACAGAAGCTCGCCTGTAAAAATATCCGGAATAAATTTTTATGATCTTTCATAAGCAGTCGCGGCAATTTTTATCACTCTTTCCAGAAATCCGGCCGTTCAGGGGACCCTGTTAAAGTGCAGTCGGCGCATACTGCCGGTGTAAAAACCAGCTTCATCAAGTTACCCTCTTTATCATTAATGGGTTCAATAAACAGATAATCGGATTCCTGGTACCATTTATAGATCTTGTCGAAAGTAACTTGAGCACCTGGCGACAGGGGAGGAGGAAAGTCATCTGGTCCCAGTATTATTTTTTCACATTCATAGTGGTAGAGAGGCAGGCCAAGAGTATAGATCTCTGAAGGCGTGATATAAATATCTTTCTCTTTAACTCCCGATACTTCAAAAAAACCCAGAACCTGTTCCCCCGGATCGTTGATGCTGTGAATGTTGCCTGACACCGGGAAGGGCTGCTTTTCAAAGATATCGCCTCCGGTTTCATTAAGCTGGCTCATAAGGTCCCAGAACTCATATTCTTTTTGTGAGAGTGAGTATTGTTTCAAACGAAAATAATATCGTACCGAAAACCTGTTTGTCAAAGCTGTCGGGATGAACAAAAGCGATTTTTTTTCAAGCGAAATATTATTTTCAGTAAGGTCGGAGTGTATCATAATATCGTGTGAACTCCTGTTTGCCCAACATATTTGGTTTTCTATCTTTTTTTCAACTATCTCAGTGTCGCTTATATAAATGAATTTCACCGGATCGGGTATTTCAATTTTCCACCATTCGTCAAAAGTCCAACGGTAATAACCGCTGCCTTCCTCTCCGGATGAGTCAATGAACAGTCTTATGCCCTCAGTAGCGGCCAAACCATCGTCAGATAATTCACTATCCCCTGCATAGTAGAGGCTGTCGATCTCCGGGGCCGGGTATAATAAACATGGATCTGATTCATATTCAGCTCCTTCCGGTGTCTGAATGTATAGAGTATATTCTTTACCGGCTTCTCCCCTGAATAAAAGATTATCCGTCTTATATAAACCTTCTTCAGTCTCTGTAAGAATGTTACTTTTTCCTTCGTTATCAGATATTCTGACAAGTGCTCCTGTAACCTTTACAGGATCTTCATCAAGAGTTTTGAATGTCCTGGAAAGGCTCACATAACCCGGGCTATCTTCATCAGTTAAAAGCGCTTCAACAACAAGCAGATTTTCAAACTCCTTGAGATCAGGCGAATAGGGATCTATACAGGTGAGCAGTATTCCGGTGATCATAATAACAATAAATAATGCTAAGCCTGCTTTCATTTTCGCCTGATGATTTTAAAACAGATAATTTTAAGAAGCCCAAAATTACAATTTTTAAACTTAATCTTAATAAATAACAACAGATGGGAAAATTAAAAAATGTTAATGGGTTTTATTTCAGGAATAATATTTGTTATTTCGGGTCTGTTTTTCAACTTTTTCCCTAAAATGAAACGAAGCCTGGTCGTTATTGTTGTTTTAGCGTTTTCGGTAAATGGACTTTCCCAGGTGCAATTATCGGTTCCCGGACCGGATAACGAGCTCATTAACGGGAAAGAGTATTTTCCATATTACTCCCGTTCACGGAATAAACCTGTACTTTTCGCCAATGAGGGAAGTTCCCGGTCAGTCATAACAGCCACTGGAAGAAAATACGACAATTTATCGCTGTTTTATGATACATATACCGGTGAAGTAGTTTATATGGATACCTCCCGGCTGATCAATTCAAATGTATTACAGATAGTACTTAACAGGAATATCATTGATTCCTTTTCCTATTATCTTCCCGGTGACACTGTGACTTTCCGCTATTTCAGCAATACAGATGATACGACTTTCAACCTGGACGATGGTTTTTATGAAGTAGCTTACGAAAATAAGGTTGTTTGTCTTATAAAACACCGTTCAGTCGTTCATGAAAAAAACGGAATCGACGAATATTACTATAAGCCCGTAACTTATATTAAAGCAGGAGATGGCTATTTTAACACCAGGACCATAAGACAATTCTTACGGTTTTTTGGTGATAAAGAGGGTAAACTGAAAGAAATGATCAGGAAGCAAAAGGTCAATTTCAGGAAAGCTGACAAGAAGCAGATCGCTGCCTTGCTGCGGAACTATGAACAGCTTATGCTTTCCCAATGAAGAAAATATTCTTATCAATAGCCAGCCTCATCATGTCCGTCCTGGTTTACGGTCAGACAGAGAATCTCACTCTGCAGTTAGGAAGGATACTATTTGGTGATCTTGTTGACACTATTGAAAGTAAGATACCGGTAAGGATCTATTATTCTGATAACTGGACTGACAGCCTTTATCTGACGGTGAATTCAAAAAACAGTACTCTTAATGAAGTATTAAACAAAGCCTTAACCCGGGAAGGATTCACATTTATTATTACTGACAACAAAAAGGTCATTCTATCGAAAGGAACTGCCATCAAGACAGGTTTCAAAAAGGAATATTTAGATCATCTCAAAGAACGTTACAGCAGAGATACGATAACGTATGTAATATTTTCTTCTGAAAAGGAAGAGAGCTCAATTAATGAAGAGTACAGGGTCTTTAAGATAGGCAAACCATCGGCTGCTGTCAGGAACGGGAGGACGGAACTAACCGGAACTGTCATTAATGCATCCAGCGGTGAACCTGTGGCAGGTGCAGTTGTTTATATCGAAAATCTTCAGGCAGGAGTAGTTACCAATGATGTCGGATATTATAGTTTTATACTGCCGCCGGGTCAGTACAGGATTGAATACAGAATGGTCGGAATGAGACCGACTTTAAGGAATGTAATTATTTATTCAAACGGAGGTCTCGATGTTGGAATGCAGGAAAGCACCAGCAGGCTTAGTGAGGTAATTGTAACTGCTGAACGTGAAAGTATTGTAAGAAATGTAAGTATAGGGATTGAAAAGATCAACACCAGGATGATAAGACAGATCCCCATGGGACTGGGAGAGGCTGATATAATCAAGAGTTCTCTTCTTCTTCCGGGAATTCAGACAGTAGGAGAGGCTTCAGGGGGATATAATGTCAGGGGCGGGAACAGCGATCAGAATCTTGTATTGCTTGATTATGCACCCATAATCAATTCATCCCATTTTTTTGGTTTCTTTTCGGCTTTCAATTCTGATCTGGTAAGCAATGTTACACTGTATAAAAATGGCACACCTGCGAAATTCGGCGGCAGGATATCATCGGTGATGGAAATAACACCACACGATGCCGACAGGGAAAAGGTAAAAATAAGCGGAGGGATAAGTCCCGTTACAGGAAGAATTATGGCTGAAGGACCGCTGGTGAACGATAAATATTCTTTCATGATAGGCACCCGTGCAACCTATTCCGACTGGCTTCTCGGAATATTAAAGGACGGAAAACTGCAAAACAGTAAAGCGGGATTTTATGATATCCAGGGAGTGCTGACAGGGAGACCTGATGCAAGGAATTCTTTCTCGCTATCAGGTTATCTGAGCAAGGATAATTTTGAGTATTACAAAGAGAATGCGTTTAAGTACGGCAACCTCGCCGCTACCTTAAAGTGGAAACATACTTTTAATTCGAAGTTAAGCTCCCAGTATTTCGCGATAATCAGCAACTATAATTACCATTTGGATGCTATACGGGACTCAACAGAATATAATTCAGTTTCTTACAGGCTAAATCAGAAGATATTGAGAGCTGACTTTTCATATATGCCGATACAGAATTATAAAATGGAATTTGGAGCCGATGCGGTCTGGTATGATCTTATGCCCGGTGCCAGAGAACCATTTGGTGATTACTCGGTGATAAGTTCTGGTGAGCTTGAAAAGGAAAGAGCCCTGGAGCCATCTTTATACTTCAGCGGTGAATATGAAATATCGCCTCTCATTTCAGTATCAGGAGGATTAAGAGGAACTCTCTTTACATCTTTCGGCCCCAAAACGGTTTATCAGTATGGTGATGATCTGCCCCTTTCAGTTGAGAACATCAAGGATTCTGTGTATTACGGTAAAGGAGATATTGTTAAGGTATATCCTGCCCTCGAATTCAGATTTTCAGGAAGGATCATCCTTACCCCGGATGCATCGCTCAAGCTCGGATTCCAGAGGATGTACCAGAATATACATATGATATCAAATACCACCTCCATGTCGCCTACTGACATATGGAAGTTGAGTGACAGATATATCAGGCCGCAGCGCGGAGACCAGATCTCACTTGGCTTATATCACAGTTATGGAAGGCGTGCCATCCAGGCATCGGTTGAGACTTATTACAAGTGGCTGGCAAACATCCATGATTACAAGGGTGGTGCAACCCTGCTTATGAACAGACATCTTGAAACGGACATAATAACGGGAAGAGGCAAGGCTTATGGGGTGGAGTTTATGGTCAGGAAGATGGCAGGCAGCCTGACCGGCTGGATCAGTTATACCTACTCAAGGGTACTTTTGCAGGTTGACGGCCGTTTCTCGGAAGAAAAAGTAAACGGAGGCCATTGGTTCCCGGCCAATTATGACAAACCTCATGATATAAAAACGGTCATCAATGCAAAACTCTCACGCCGCTTCAATATATCGGCAAACCTGGTTTACAATACCGGACGGCCGATCACCTTTCCTGTAGCCTTCTTCTCTTTTAACAATTCATCAAATGTATATTATTCAAACAGGAATGAATACAGGATACCTGATTATTTCAGAGTTGATCTTTCAGCAACCCTGAATGGCAATTTGAAGATTAAAAAACTTAATCACTCCTCATTTACTGCCACAATATATAACCTGCTTGGAAGGAAGAATCCATATTCGATCTTCTTCAAGAATGAAGAAGGCGTAGTCAAAGGATACCAGATGACAATTTTTGCACAACCTTTTTTAATTGTAACTTACAATTTCAGGATATTCGGTAATGCCACCGATGATTTCTGAAACAGTCGGCCAAAAACGATTAAGACATTTTTTGAGCAGCTCACCAGTCTCCTAAAATGTCAGCACTTTAAAAGGTTTATTATATAAGATTCAGATTTTTCATCTAATTGTCAGTACCTTGGCTCCACGAATTTTTCTCTGCTTCAGCTCTGTCAAAGCAATATTGGCCTCTTCGAGTTTGTATTCCTGAATCTCGGGAATAATTGGTATTTCAGAAGCAATGTCAAGAAACTCCTTCACATCTCTCCGGGTGACATTTGCGACACTCTTGATCTCTTTTTCCATCCATAGGTGGCTGGAATAATCGATATTCAAAAGGTAATCTTTATCAATATCCTCTTTCCTTATGGCATTTATTACCAGCCGGCCTCCCGGTTTAAGGTTCTTCATTGCTTCAACCACCGGTTTCCATACAGGTGTGGTGTCAATTATGGAGTCAGGATGTTCGGGAACTTTATCAGTTGTATCGCCAGCCCAGGATGCACCCAGTTCCAGGGCAAAATCCCTTTCACTTTTGCTTCTGGCAAAAACAAATATCTGTGCATCGGGATATTTATGCTTAATGATCTGAAGAACAAGATGGCCTGAAGCCCCGAATCCTGTCAGACCTACAATATGACCATTCTGTATTCCTGCAAGCCGGAATGATCTGTAGCCGACAGCGCCGGCACATAATAAAGGAGCAGCCTGTTTATCGGTGAAGAGTGCCGGGATAGGATAGGTAAAAGCCGCCGATACCGTTATATATTCTGCATATCCGCCATTGGCATCTCTTCCTGTAGCTTTGAATTCAGGACAAAGGTTTTCCTGTCTACCGAGGCAAAAACTGCATTTCCCGCATGAGGAAAAGATCCATGCCACACCGACCCTGTCGCCAATTTTTAGATCCTTTACATATTTGCCTGTAGCTTCTACTCTCCCTATTACCTCGTGGCCCGGAATTACCGGAAACAATGGAGGGGGAGTTCTGCCTTCAATCTCATCGAGCTCGGTATGGCAAACACCGCAGGCGGTTACCTTTATAAGTACCTCATTATCGGCGGGTATTGGTTCAGGGATATTGACCAGGATAAGCGGTTCATGGTTCTTCTCCAGATCTGTTATGGATTGCAGGATCATTGCTTTCATAGTGGAAAAATCAGAGTTTTCTTATAATCAGAAAGAGCAAGTGTATAAAATAACATGTATTGATAGAATTGGGGGCATTAAAACGACTAATCGGGATACTTTATCTCCTGTAATATCTTTTTCACTGCAGGTTCATTCCTGAATTTTTTAAAGTCCGGTTCTACTCCAAGATATGTCATATTCGTATCCGGGGATGATGCTGGCCATGTTATTTGTGGTTCATTGTGATAAAGTTAGGAAAGTTTGGGATATAAGTCAAAAAAATTGGGCTAAAGGCCTGAGAGCCCATAATGCTGAATGTGTTCCCTGCAGCGGCGGTTATGAACCTCAGAACAAAGATGGTTTGATCGAGGATCAGCTTACCTCAAAAGGGTATAAAAGGATATTTTCAGAATCACGACTCAGGCAATGGTGTGAAGAAAATGTTCTTCCGGGGAATGATAAGCTGTGCAATGAAGCGGTCATTTTTTAAAGTTTCATAATTTTGTATATGGCGGGGAATTAAGGTTATTGAGATGTATTTTATATCAAGAAGAAATATGGTCAGATCAATTGTGTACAGTGCATTTGCAAGCATTGCTCCCTCTTTTATGTCGGGCAGGAATGGCAACACGGAACCACCCGGGAAGGATTTTGAAGCGGGTTACCTGAAATTGCACAGGAGCGGGGAATTAAAAAGACGCGGGGAGCAATTGTGGGCAATGATGGAGAGCTGTGAACTTTGTCCCAGAATGTGCGGTGTGAACAAGCTGAAAGGAGAAAGAGGCTTCTGCCACGCAAACTCACAACTGGAGATATCTGCCTCTCATCCTCATTATGGAGAGGAGAGACCTCTCGTGGGGAGAGGGGGTTCAGGGACTATTTTCCTTACGAACTGCAATTTAAGATGCGTTTTCTGCATTAACTGGCAAATAAGCCAGGGAGGTGATGGAAACCCAGGAAGCATCGATGATTTTGCAGACATGATGCTGGCTCTCCAGAAAACAGGGTGCCACAACATAAATTTTGTCACACCCACTCACTATTCACCGCATATCCTCCTTGCTGTTGACAAGGCGGCCTCAAAAGGGCTGAAGGTGCCTCTGGTATATAATACCTGCGGCTGGGAAAGGGTGAAAATACTGAAATTCCTTGATGGTATTGTTGATATTTACCTGCCCGATTTCAAATACTCCGATGGAGAAATGGCATCTAAATATTCGTCGGGAGCAAGAACATATCCGGAAGTAACAAAGAAAGCCCTGCTTGAGATGCACCGCCAGGTGGGAGTGGCAAAACCTGTTGATAACGGATTGATGTACAGAGGATTGATGATCCGGCATCTGGTCATGCCAAATGATGTGAGTGGAACACACGGAGTAATAGACTGGATTGCAAACAACCTGCCGAAGGATACGTACCTGAATATCATGTCGCAGTACAGCCCGACATACAAAGCGTTTGATTATCCGGAAATATCACGCAAGATTACACGCGAGGAATATTCAGATGCTGTTAACTATGCAAAAGCATCAGGACTGACGAATCTTGAAATACAGGGATATCGTTTCTTCTGATAGTATTGGAACAAACAAATTTTGAAATGGAGAATAAACTTCTTTACAGGATACATGTTAAAGGCAGAGTTCAGGGTGTGGGATTCAGGTGGAGCGCCGTAAGAGAAGCTATGAACCGCGGCATTACAGGTTTCGTTAAAAATCAATATGATGGCAGTGTTTATATAGAAGCCGAAGGGTCGGCAGAACAATTACTTGACTTTGTTGAATGGTGCAGAAAGGGACCCGGGTTTGTGAAATCTGTTACGGCAGATCCTGCTCCTCCGGAGAATTATACGGATTTTACGGTTGAATACTGAAAGGAATTTGGAATGCGGATTTCGGATTGGCTCTATATCAGGTTTATAATCTCTATTAGTTTCCCTGCATTTTTTACGGCAAAGCCAAAATAATCGTTGTTGAAGAATACCCATACCTTTTTGCCATCATTGAGCCAGCCTGCTATTTTCCCGGCATATTGTCGCAGGTCATATTCATTATAATCTGAAGCATAAAGCTGTTCGCGGCCATGAAAACGGAGATAAACAAAGTCAGTTGTAACCGCCTCATAATAAGGATAGCGGCTCCCTGAATCAGCAATTACGAAAGCTGTTCCATAGTGTGAGAGCAAGTCGAAAAAATGATCATTGATCCACGATCTGTTTCTTATTTCAACAGCAAAGCGGTACTGATTGTATTGCTTTTTCAGTAACTCCAGGAAATATTGTATCCGTGGTTCATCATATGATAAACCGTGTGGCAGCTGTACAAGTATTGGACCCAGTTTTTCTTTCATTCCTTCAAATACATCGAAAAATTTCTCAAGTGCTGCTTCAATATTCACCAGTTGCATCTGATGAGTGATAAAACGGCTAAGCTTCAGAGAGAACTTGAATGAATCCGGCGTACGGTTCATCCATCCCGTAACTGTTTTCTTCAATGGCAGATGATAAAAACAGGAGTTCAGTTCAACACAGCTGAATTTTGTTGTATAGTATTCAAGATATTTATCAGGTTTCAGATCTTCCGGATAGAAGATCCCGGTCCAGTGCTTATAACTCCATCCTGAAGTGCCGATATGTAAATCTGCCAATCTCATTAAATTCATCAGTAGTTTGAAATGTGAGCTGGTAAAATTGAATATTAAGTAAATTTAAACCTCTTTTACGAGAAAATGATTGCAGCTATTGATGTTCACTATTTTGATGATGGATCTGCAAGAGCAGGAGCAGTTTTAGGAATAATTGAAGAAGAAATTGATACAGTGATAATTGACGGTTATGTGGATATTGGAGATAATTATTGTTGGTCAGGTAATAACCAATAACAACCCTCATATTCACTGAATATTATCAATATAAACGCATCTCTATGAAAACTCTTTCGTCTTTGGGTAAAAAGGAGGAAGTGAGAAATGATATCCCATAACTTGAAAAACGCCTTAAGGTTTATTAAAAGGTATAGCGGCTTTTCAGCAATTAACATTTTAGGACTAACGATCGGGATTTTTTGCTGTTTGCTGATCATTCTTTATATACAGTCTGAACTCACATTCGACAGGTTCCACAAGAATGGAGACAATATCTACCGTGTTGTTATGCATCAACCAGAGAATAGTGTCGTTGGCAGTAGTTCGGACTGGTGGGTTGTATCACCGGCAATACTGAAACCTACCTGGGAAAAAGAATTGCCTGAAGTGAATCTTGTGACAAAGACCGATTCGAGGTTTCTGACATTCCGCCATAAGGACCAGTTAATAGATGAGGAAATACTTTTCGTTGATCCGGAATTCCTTGATATTTTCACATTCCCTCTAAGAAGCGGAAATCAAAATCAGGCTTTGAACGAACCTTATTCCATCGTAATCTCAGATGAAATTGCTCATAAGTACTTTGGCGAGGAAGATCCAATGGGTAAAACAATGGAACTAAATGACGGAAGGCAATTGACAATAACAGGCATATTAAAGGAAATGCCAGAGAATTCTCACCTGCAGTTCGATTTTCTTGTGTCATTTAAAACATTAGAGGCAATTCTTGGAAGAAGCTTACTGAGTGATAACTGGCTCAATAATTCCTACAGAACCTATCTGACTTTGCACGAAAACACTGATCTGAAACAATTTGATGCCAAGTTGAGAAAATACGACATTGAAGGCTTTAATGGGAATACCTGGACATTTCACCTGCAACCGCTATATGATATTCATTTTAACAATCAAATGATGTACGGGACCGGGGATAAGGGAACAATTCTGATTTTCATAACAGTGGGTCTTTTCATCCTGTTTATCGCCTGCTTCAATTACCTTAACCTCTATATTTCACACTACAGGACACGCTTAAAAGATATTTCGATAAGGAAGATTAACGGGGCTTCAAAATATTTGCTGATCCGGCAGTTTTTTAGCGAATCCTTAATACTTATCTTAATTTCTTACCTGCTGTCCTTAGCAATAGTCTGGCTAATTATGCAACTGTTTCATCCTTTTTTCAAACAAATACTTAATTTCCAGGTGATCTGGAGCTTCCAATTCTTTCTTGTCAGCCTTGGGCTGATTGTTTTAATGGCATTCATAGCCGGAGCATATCCTGCCATTTATCTTTCACGGTTTCATTTACTTAACGCCTTAAAAGGGGGAATGGTGAAACTATCTAAAGAAAGTCAGTCATTCAGGAAAATTATTGTAGTTATCCAGTTTTCTCTTGCTATAGCACTGATAGCCGGTACAGTCACCATAGTCAAACAGATGAGATTTATTGGTAATAAAAATCTGGGTTATGAAAAGGAGAATATATTATGTCTTAATATGATACGCCTGTATTTTGCGGAAAGCTATAATCTGATGAATCAGACAAAGGCACTCAAACAAGAATTACTGCGTAATCCTAATATCACAGGTGTGTCTGCTTCCACAGGTATACCATGTCAAATCGGATGGTCAAATATCCCGACCTGGCAAGGAAAGGCAGAAGATGAGAATCCCTTCTTCTACAGGATGATTGTTGATTATGACTTCCTTGATCTGTATGGGATTCAACTGACAAATGGAAGGTACTTTTCAAACGATATGGCGACGGATGATGGTAACGCCTACATAATCAACAGGGCAGCTGCTAAAAGAATGGGTTTTCAATCGCCTGTTAATGCAAGATTCGGCTTTGACGGCAAACTGGGAACTGTAATAGGATTAACAGAGGATTTTAACTTTGAGTCATTGCATAAACCTGTCACACCTCTTGGAATTGGTGTGAAGGAAGAATATTACTGGCAATATATATCAATCAAGGTAAAGAATACCAATATTCCGGGAACTCTGGAGTACATTGAGAAGGTATGGAACAAATTTGTGCCTGATTATCCAATGGATTACTCCTTTATTGATAATCGATTAAAAGAGATGTATGGGAAAGACCAACAACTGTCAAAAAGTATGAATTACCTTTCGCTGATGGCTCTTTTTATTTCATGTCTTGGGATTTTCGGACTTATGTCTTTTACACTCAAAGAAAGAACAAAAGAAATAGGAATAAGAAAAGTGCTGGGAGCATCTTTCCCCGGACTGGTTGGTCTTTTAACACGCGATTTGCTTTCCATCGTTTGTATTGCTGCCATTGCCGGCGGAGTCCTGGGATGGTATTTTTCAACCAACTGGCTCAATAATTTTGCTTACAGGATTAATTGGGGAATCGATGTAATTATTATATCTTCTATTCTTACTCTTCTTCTGGCTATAATCCCCATCAGCTTTAAACTTTCCAAATCAATCAGAACAAATCCAATTGAATCATTACGTTATGAATGATGAACACAGGTATTTTTCAGAATACTATTTTTCTGCCAGTAACTGATAATAACGTGTACGATAAAACTTTATATTTTGTATAAATTTGTTGAGAGATAATGAGTAATCATTTAATACACAATCCATGAAAAAGTCTTGTATTTCAACCTATTGGTTTATTACTCTCGTACTGTTCATATTTTCAGGATCAGTCCGGGCTCAAAATATTAATGGTGCTGAAGATATTCAAGATTATAAAGGCAGCTGTACCAGTATTATGGTCGGAAGGCTTGCTACTACTGACGGCTCGGTAATTACTTCACATACATGCGATGGCGCCTACAGGACCTGGGTGGAAGTATTTCCTCATGCTGAATATGAAAAGGAAGCCGTTCATACTGTTTATTCAGGCACTCTAGAAGTAAGAGAGACACCATATGATATGCGGAATGTAAAGAAAACAGGGGAGATTCCGGAAGTACGGGAAACATACGCGTTTCTGAATACGGCTTATCCATGTATGAATGAGAAACAACTTGCAATAGGCGAGACAACAATTGGAGGAAGAATGGAGCTGAGAAATCCTGCGGGGATATTTTATATAGAGGAACTTGAAAAAATTGCATTGCAGCGATGCTCAACTGCAAGGGAGGCAATAAAATTAATTGGCAAAGTTGCCGAGGAGTATGGTTATGGTGATTATGCTGAATGCATCACCATAGCTGATCCGAAAGAGGTTTGGCAGCTTGAAATATCAGGTTCGGGGAAGGGAAAGCCTTCAGCTATATGGTGCGCCGCCCGGATACCTGATGATCATGTCGGTGTTTCAGCCAATATGCCGAGAATATCAACTATCGATTTCAATAATCCGGATCTTTTTATGTATAGTACCAACTTGCAGCAAGTAGCAAAAGATCTTGGTTACTGGGATGGGAAAGAACCATTGAAGTTCTGGAAGGTGATAAGTTCTTATGGCAAGGCCTATGGGACACGTGAGTTTTATATTTTAAGTACCATGGCTCCATCTTTGAGTCTTACTGATGATGTTGCTGAGCTTCCATTTTCTGTAAAACCTGATAAGAAACTGTCACCCCGTGATGTCATGAAATATTTCAGGGAGACATATGAAGGGACCGAATTTGATAATACAAAAAATCTGATGGTGACTGTTCAGAGAAGAGATGACAAAGGAAATGTTACAGAAGAAAAGGTCAAATCACCTATTGCCAGCGGATGGTTAAGCCCTGATCTGCGCAGACTGCTTCATGAGTTAAAACCTGGAATTGTAGAGTACAGATATACCATCGCCCAGAACTGGTGTTCATATTCACATATCATCCAGTGCCGGAGCTGGCTGCCTGATGAGATCGGCGCTGTTGCATGGTTCTCATTCGATAATCCGGCATTAAGTCCGAGGATACCGATATTTTCGGGAGTCATGAAGCTGCCGGAATCATTCAGCATCTGTGGTCAGTTCCATTATACGCCCGATGCTGCAATATGGTCATTCCGCGAAACCAACAGGCTTGCAGTCATAAAGTGGGGAGACGGCAGAAAGCTGATTGAACCGGCTGTAAAAGAATTTGAAGACAGAGCATTTGAGGAGCTGCCGATGGTTGAAAAAAAGGTTGAGGAATTGGTCAGGGCAGGTAAAAATGATGAAGCAAAACAATATGTAACTGATTATACAAATAATTTCGCATACGCTTCAATGAAGAGGTGGGAAGAAATGAAGGTTCCCCTGTGGAGCTCGTTTAGTATGGGATTTTAGTAGGTTCGATGCTTGCATCGAACCTACTACCAATTCCCGGATATCATTTTTTATCATAGACCATAGTGGTCTTTACTTCACCACTCTGGCCCTGCCTTGTGGTCTCGATTGAAAGAGTTTTTGCGTCTTTCAGGCTCCATACGGCCGCAGAGGTCATTTCATTACCATTGAAGGACATTTTTGTAACTAAAGTCAGACTCTTACCATCAGCCGACCATGTGGCCGTATACTTTGTATCACCCCGTCCGGTAGTGATGACATTCTCTTTTCCATCGAGAATATATTTGGTCTCTCTGGTTGTGCCATCCCGACCTGCCCGCGACTGGGTCAGGCTACTGGCATCCTGGGTGATTGTCATATCGCCCCCCATTCTCTGGCCGCCTCCAAAGCCGCCCCCACCCTCAGGGAATGTACTTTTTTCTGCATTAAGAGCCCATGTGCCTGAAAAATTGGCTTTTCCGGCCTGGGCATTGGTCATTAAAGGTGCAACAAGAAGTAGTGCAACTATCAATGACACTACCTGAAACAAACCTGATACATTTTTTTTCATTTTCTGTGATATTTATGTTTTTAAAAAGATCAATTGTCTTCGCCAGATCAAAAATAACTAATATATGGAAATTAAAAAGTTAAATTTGTTTAATATATCTCTTTTTAAGATATTCAAGAGCCTCCTTATCCCGGCCAAGCTCAGAGAGCAATGCTCCTCGCATGCTGTAAGGTACATATTCAGTTTTCGCCCTTGCTTCAAGAGTATCGAACATACTTTGAGTTTCATTAAGTGTATTTGATTTACTATATGCCACTCCCAATTCAGTTATTGATACAGGTGAAAAGCCCGATAAAGTCTTTTTGAAGCTTTCAATTGACTTATCATACTTTCCTTCACGCATAAATATTACTCGCAGATAAAAGTTGCAAGTGGGATATCTTTCAGTGCCAGTTCCCTTGTTTATCTCCCGAAGCCTGTTGAAATTTTTAATATTCGCTTCAGATGATATGAAGGCAATATACATTTTCCTGCCCATGGGACTTTGTCCGTTCTCTACGAGTTTAAGCATGGGGGATGCCTTGTCAAGATTTGTAAGGTATTCGATCAGCTTCTCATAATTAAAAAGCATATAATCAGTACCCGGAACAAATCCGAAATGTTCTTCAGGTTTAGGGATTCCGGGTTGAGCAGATATTCTCCCTGGTAATGCAATTGCAGCCAGAATAATAAGCAAAATGCTTAATAGTAAATATTTAAATCTATTCATGATAGAATATTTTTAAATACCACTGCCCGTGAGAGGTAAGACTCGAATCAAAAGGAGGGAGATTGTGAAAACTGGTCTGAGAGGCATCAGATGAAAGGACTGCCAGCCTTCGCCTAGGCTTTGGCCTTCGGTCGTCGAAGTCGACCTTCGGCCGGCCAACGAATACGGATGACAAAGCACGACTACAGGACTATGGGACTGCAAGACTAAAGAGCTAGTGTGAGAGTCCTCCTTCGCTAAGACCTACATCAGGGCTACAGGCTTCAAAAAAGATTTGGACT
>Ga0315533_1000828_pt1 | contig 25155 bp, 20 predicted proteins | sample SalMarSW160130MG_FD_203081 | JGI IMG/M metagenome (GOLD analysis project Ga0315533, IMG submission 203081) | Salt marsh sediment microbial communities from the Plum Island Ecosystem LTER, Massachusetts, United States - Salt Marsh Sediment SW1601-30 ... | reverse complement strand
AATTTTTTGGAACCAGACAATGGGGAATGCTCAATCTAAAAATAGCTGATTTAATAAAGGATGCTCAAGTGCTTTATTTAGCCCGTAAGGAGGCTTTCCAACTGGTGAGGAAAGACCCTGGACTAAAGAATTATCCCCAATTATGGGAGGAGCTCAATAGAAGATTCATCCAGCAGTTGGACTTAGTTAAGGTAGGATAAATTCGTATCTATTATAGCGTATAGCGGGTAGCGTTTAGCGGATAGGAAATCATCAAAGCTAAAAATTAAAAGCGCAAAACGAAGAACTATAATTCAATGGTATAGGAATTTCCTTTTTCCCCTCACCTCAATCCTCTCCCCACGGGGGAGAGGAAGAAACAATAAATAGGACTCCTTTCCCCACGGGGGAGAGGAAGAAACAATAAATAGAACTCCTCTTCCCATGGGGGAGAGGGAAGGGAGAGGGGGTAAGTTCAGCTATCTTGAACTTTGTTTTGAATTTACTATGAGCTCTTTTGAATTTTTTGTTTTTCACTATACGCTATCCGCTAAACGCTATACGCTAATCCTCACTTAGTTCCCGATAGTACTTTATCTTTATAGGCAAGCTACCTCTGTCTATGACTGCCTTTATTTTTCTTTCCGCTACTATCTCATCATTTTGGATGACTTCTCCTCGCGAGATGACGGTAAAGCAGTTAGAGCGAGTAGTTATAAGATTAGAGAGGCTGCGAAAGATAGCTTCTCTCTCATCTTCTTCATCTGTATAGCCGTCTTTATCATCATCCTTACCGTTAGAGCCTAATCTGGCCAGGAGAAGGATTTCCAGGATTTCTCCTATTTCATTAAAGGGCCTTTTTTTGCTATTTCCATAGTTAATAATAGCCTGAGAGAGGGCAGAATCAATCCCTGGTAAAGCTTCTAGAACTTGTTTGCTAGCAGTATTAATGTTTATTCTTCCCTGGATTGGTTTATCAGGAGGGTCAGCTACGGTGATTTTATCCAATATCTGCCATTCTCCACCCTGTTCCAATCTTATTGTTCGCCATTCTCCACAGTGAATAAAACCGGTCTCTCCAATATTGGCAAAAGGCTTATCCTTCACGTAGAAACTGCTATAGTCATTTTTGTTTTTTCCTTCACCTACTTCGGGCATCCAGAACCAGTTACGAAATCCTGGACTTCCCCCTGGTAGAATACTAGCAAATTCTCTACTGCGAGGGTCATTTTTTTCCCAGGCACTCCAGGGAAGTCCATAACTACTGTAGCTTACTTTATCAACTATATTTCTTCTTTTATTTCCCAGAATCACAGTATCTCTATTATCGCCCAGAATTTCTTTGCCTATATTCAGGCCGGGTATTGCTATTACCATATTAAATATAAGTCTATAGCTGCAAGAAGATATTTTTCCCCACAGTGCTCTTGTCCCTAAAGAGGTTTTTATTTGCCATCCTCCTACTTCACAGGGAACTTCATAGGGATTGAAGAGTTCAATCCACTCTATTTCTATCTCTATTTTTGTCTTTTCTGGAGGTTTTTTCTCTGCTGCTTTAGCTATTTTCTCTCCCAGGAGCTTAAAGAATTTTGTACTTATTTTGTCTTCCTCATTTAAGGGTTGATAATCTTCTATTATTCTTTCTACTCCCTTTTTTAGCTCTTCTTCTTTGATATAGGTGCTTTTTTCTATCTCTTTCTCTAACCCTGGAACTATTCCCTTTATTTTCTCTTTTAGTTTCTTCTTAATTTCCCCTCTTATTTTGTCCTTTAGGAATTCAACTCCGCCTTTTACTAATTCTTCTACAGCTATTTTTATTGAAGTTGTAAAATTGGGCATAACCTCGTTGATATAGGGTGTTTTCTCAATGCCATATTTTCCTCGATAGGCGGTAGGAGAGTTATCCTCATCGCGGAAATCAACTATGTTCACTGCTATTTGATCTGCCTTTTCAGCAGGCATTCCTACCTCCTGCAGGGCCTGGCTGATTTTGGAAGGAGAGGCTTTGTTGATATTTATCCTTAATCTTCCTTCTTTATCCAGGTTTTTATCGTAGGAGTAAATGGTAAGATAGTCTTTTATTTCATTGAAGATGGCCTCTCCTATGCCGGGAACAAGTCTTATTTCTTCTACTGTATCAAAGGGATTATCATCTCCATAGGGCTGTTGTGGGCGAAACTCATCTGGCTCGTCTATACCTTCATCGAGCTCATCTATTTTACCATCTGCGTCATTATCAATACCGTCAGCCTGAAGAAGGGAGTTATCTTTGTCGTCATCCACTCCTTTAACTCCAGGAGCACCATCCGGGCCATAACGATATGCTATGATAGCTTTTATTACATCAGAAGATAGTTTTTTATTGAGCACTTCTATCACACCCAGACTAATCTCATAAGGAGTCCACCCATCATTGTAATTATTCATTCCTACCGCATTTATGTTAATCTTGGCTGCCTCATCAAATATTCCCAACCTCTCCTTACTCTCTTCTTTTTCTTCATAATAAACGTTATATTTCCCCTCTTCCCAGGTCTCTTTAAATCCCAAAGCCCAACTTTCATAAAGGTCATCGTATTCGTTGGTATCATTCCGTAGTTCCGCTGTAGCTCTTTCTATGCCTGCCTGGGCTAAATAGTATGCCTTGACGCTGTCCTGATAGTTAGAAGCTGCTCTTTGTTCCAGTCGCATGCGATAAAGGAAACTACCCCCTATAGCCCCCAGGAGAGCAAGGAATGCGAAGGCGAGAATAAGAGCGATTTGCCCATCTTCTTTTCGGATGCTATTTAGCAGTGATTTTTTGAATCCCATGATAAAACCTGTGGAAAAGGGGACGGTTCTATTTTTTGCTATTTTGCATTTTGTACTATTTTCAACTTTCTTTTCAAAAAATAGAACCGTCCCCTTTTCCCCTCTACTCTATGTCGTCATCGGTTGCCATTTCTCTGTCTGGACCGGCACTCACTATGAGAAAACCTTTTGCGGACAAACCCTCTTCAGGGGTAAGTTTTTTCCATAAACCGGGAGGCAGTGAACCGTCTCCCCAGCCCGTTTTTTTACCCTTATCCCAGCCTTTACCCGGAGGACCAGACGGATAGTTACCCATCTGGAATTGTTTCCCTCCTTTTTCCGTTGTCGTCCAGAAAAAGTAAGCATAGTTAGTATTCCAGGGGTCCCTAATATTTTTCGGTAGAGAAGAAAGATAAGGCCCCCACCAGGGAGAGAAGCCATCAGGAGAAGTTTTGTCGTCCAATTGCTCCAGGCTTTCTATGTAATTTTCTGTGTCTTCCTCTATTTGTTCAATGGCTCTACCCATCATTTCAATCTCAGTTCTGGCCTTATTCACTTTTGCCTTATTCAAGGCACTGTTGAATCGGGCCAGAGCTATCCCTGCCAAGACGGCAATTATCCCCACTACTATCAAAACCTGCAGAAAAGTGAATCCTTTGTCATCTCTTATCTGAGTAGAAAAGTAATCTTTCTTTTCCATTTTCTTTTTTCCGTAATTTAATAGTCTAGGAAGTTCCTTTTTCCCCTCTCCTCAATCCTCTCCCCAGAGGGGAGAGGGAAGGGTGAGGGGGTAAGTTTATTATATAGGAATTTTCTTTTCCGATATAATCTGCGAAAATCTGCGTCCTAATTAAAGCTATCTTGAATTATGTTTTGAACTTGTTATGAACTATCTTGAACTTTGTTTTGGTTTTCCTATAACCTATCAGCTATGAGCTATGAACTATCTTATCTGCATTTCTCTACTTTCTCTTTAAAGATACAAGATTTACCGAAGGAGGAAGCGATGGTGGAGGGGAAGAAGACAAATTAGAATCATAAGCATAAGCAAAATATTCCCAGCCGGGAATAACCCCTGTCCACTCTGCTTCAGCCAGGGTTCCCCAAAAAAAGAGCGTCTGACTGAAAGTGTCGCTGTCACTGGGGGTCTTAAGTCCCCCAGTATCTAGTGCCTCGTAAGCATTATTGTTAGGCAGGATACTCTCTTCCTGATTTACTCCTCCCCCAGTTACTACTTTCAAGGTTCCTTCTTCAGCAAGGAGAGCCGCATCCACTGCATAGATGGGTACCTCTATGGCATCAAAGCGCTCCTCGGAGAGACCGAATTCTTGGGTTTGCGTCCCATACTTATTGTGTGCTTTCAGGTTGAGTCTGATCCAACGAAAGGCGCAAGGAATAAAGTCTATATTATAAAAGGGGTCGGTATCGACGTCGATAAATCCTAATACTTCTCGATCCCAGTCACTAGAACTACTGGGGGGAGAATCGTCTCTGGTTACCCAAACTTGTAGGGTCGTTTCCAGTTGGGCTTGGCTTTCATTTTGATAGTGCCACAGTACGATTCTTCCACCAGTGACTAATCTGCCCAAGTCGATGTCCACGGTGTAGGTTTTCGTCTCATCCGGTGCAAAAGAAGTGAGTCCGACATCAGTGACAGACGTATTGTTGCCATCTGGATTACCCAAAGAGTGTTCAGGGTTGTACCAGTCCGGGTTCGAAGAGCTATTGTTGATGGCCGTTCCGTAGCGCAAAGTAGGATTTAAGACAATATTCTTTTTCGCCAGCAGTGCTAAGGATGCAGTGTTGCTCTCTTTTAGCAGGGTGCTGTCAATAAATATATTGCCACCGGAGACAAAGGTGAGTTGTTTCCCATCAGGAATGATGCCCGAAACGGAGATATCACCTTCAGCATAGATGATGTTGTTGGTAATGGAAGAATAATCAATCGTATTGACCGTTCCGTTCGATAGCTCTTGACTAATACTTGTCGTATTCAAGACTAGACGAGCCGAATGGGGGTAGTAATGATAACTGGTGCTACTTGTCGTATCCTGGAACCATTCCGTAACAGTATCATTGTCATTGGCGGTATTATCATTGTTGGGGTCAGCCCATTCGGTTTCTTTGTTTTTCTCCCCGCCGTTATCAAGATAGCAGTCAATTCCCGAGGCAAGATTCTGGTATCGAGTTTCCTTTATATCGGGCCAGGAGGCGCTTTGAGGCCCCCCATAGTAGTAGGCGGGGCTTGAGCCAGGCCCAGAGTAATCATAGCAAGAAGGAAGGTGAGATGAGGAAAAGTAGTGGCCCTCAGCAGTGTCAAAGAGGTCTGGATCGTCGTAGGAAGGGTCATCAGGGTCAAAGAAGTAGGAGTGACCGCTGTTTGCATTGCTTCCGTTAATTCGAAGGCTACTCACTCCTCCGTTGCTAATACTACCATAGACTAGGGCTTTGCTAACGGTGGCAAGGATGAGGTTGTTCGAGCTGCCGCTGGCCCAGGATACATTTCCCAGGATGCTGAAGGGAGCATTTCCCTCAATAAGAGAACCACTTCCGGCGGAATCAAAAGTATTATCCTGGAAAGTAGTGTCTGAATTTATGAATCTCACATAGTCGAGTAAGGGGCTGTTATTCTTAGCTATTACCTGAAGAGCAACCAATTTCCTAGCAGAGTCCCGAGATTCAATGGTAATATAGGGTTGGTCTCCATTGTCATTATCTACTGAATCAAACGCTGGGTCGCTATTCTCGGGATGAGGAATATCATCCTTATCTATTCTAATTTGCACTTCACTTTCACCATCGCCATTCAAGTCATAGGAATTCCAATCCTCTTCCTCCCAGTTCTCACCATTCAGCCAGGTAGTGGAATCATAATCAGGGTCTGTCCCCTCCCAGGTATTTAACTTGTCCAGAGCATATAATATTCCTTGTTTAGCTATAGCATAACTTTCTTGCTCCTTTCCGCTTTTTTCCACCATAGTTGTATTAATCACTACTTTGCGCACCAGGAAAGAAGTAAAGATGAAAAGCACGCTCACCACAACCAGCATGAGAATCATAGCTGTTCCATTATTTTCTTTAATTAACTTGATAGCATAGGAATTTAGTTTTTCCCCTCTCCCTTCCCTCTCCCCACGGGGGAGAGGATTGAGGTGAGGGGGTAACTTGTAGTATTCTTTGATTTTTTTCATCTTGCTCCTAGTTTGGCTGCTGAGGTTATTCTATAAGTGCGCCATTCTTTCAACGGTCCTTCTTGAGCTAGCTCTAAAGTAATGAGAATCTCGTCCTGGTTATCTCCCCCCATAATGAAATTGAGCTGAGTGACTTTAACATCAGAAAGAACAAGGGGTTCCGGGTCACTCCATGAAGAGCTGTATTTTCGTATATAAAGTAATGGCTCTTCTCCTTCCGATGATAAAGCAGGGTCTATAGGCTCAGTGTTAAGAGTAGGCAAGGCTGTATAGAGAGCAATTTTATCATTATCCGAAGTCCCCGGCGTGCTGTTCCAGGGATAAAAAGCCATTTTGTATGGTTGCTCTCTTTCATAGCCATAGTTATTCCCACTTCCATCAGTGGCTTCATTCCCCTCTTCTGGAATCACTACCATTCCTGCCTCCACTTCTTTCACCATCTTCTTCATCCCAATGCGGGCATTTTGCTGTAGGTTTGATTGCACTACACTTAATTGATAGGAATGGGAGCTAGTTCGATAGGCAGGGTAGATCAATAAGGCTATTATGGAAAGGATTGAAGTTGCTATGATAAGCTCCAGGAGGGTAAGGCCAGTTCTTTCTCTTGTTGGGTTGAGAAGAGCAAAGTCATCAGTTCTATATCTATCAAAGTGAATGCTCATATGTTTTAGTAACCCCTGCCCAGGGTTATTTAAGCTGATAGAGTAATCTTTTTTCATATAGCATCCGAGCTATTTTGGTTGTCTATTTGTTTATGTAGGCTTCTTGCCTGGTCGATTGGATATTTTCGCCTTGTTTCCAATACTCGCTTACGGTCACTCTTTTCGTATCGGTGATTTGATTGGCAATGCTTCCATCTGGATTGTAAAAGCTGCCCTCAACTACACCCAGAATGGCGTCGTTCAAGGGGTCCTCACAGCCATCACCATCAATGTCAGTACCTTTCTTAGAAAGGTAATAGATATAGACCGAATTTCCTTTTTTATCCTCCATAAAGGTCAGCTCCTTAGTTTGTGAGTTGAAACTCTCGTAATCGGAAGAAGAGAGCGGGGTATCGTCAGTAAGGTCATCTCCCATTATATCACTCTTTTCTCCTGCTGTTCCACTTCCGTCGGTGTCCCCTACGCTGGTGATTAGTTTAATTGTCCCTTCCTTTAGTCCTTCTCCATCAGAGAGAGGGATAGTTCCCCCTTCTTTAATAAGATGGTAGTAGCGATAGTAAATCTGTATTTCTTTTCCTGCATTGAGTGACGATAATGTGAGAGTTAATGTGTTTGAGTTCCAGTTATAGTACTCTGAGGGTGGCGGAAAAGTAGAGATTACTGTGTATGGCATTCCATCCTCAGTAGCCACTAAGATACCGTCATTTTTATTCTGACCGGTGTCGTCAAATCCAAGGTCTTCCGTATCTGAATCATCGTCATTGTACCAATAATCATCATCCAAAGAGACCAGGATTTCGCCGGGAGAGACATTAGTGCGATATATGTTCAGCCGGTAGATAGCGCCTGAGTCTATAGTCCAGGTCTCCGGCACAATGCGAGAGAAAGATTTCGTCTCTAGTTCTACCAGATGAGCCTGGGCTAAATGGAGAGCTTTTACTCTTTGCCCCTGACGGTTGATACTATTTAAAGAAGCAGTAATTACCCTTAAGGTGGCAAAAATGGCAAATGAGAGAATAGCTATAGCCACCATAACCTCAACTAAGGTGAATCCGCCTTCTCTTTTTCTATTCATTGTTCATTGACCTGCTAACCCGTTAGTTAATTAGTTAAATTAAGCCATGAACTATATTTTAAATTTGGTTTGAATTTATTAAACGCTATACGCTACCCGCTATACGCTATAATTATGGTCCGATGATGACAATGTCGCCATCAGAGGTTATGCCACTATCAGAATCGTAATCGGTATCTTTGTCGAGAGCAGTTTTGGCATCAGTATATCTTTTGATATCGTTGTCTCTATCTGGTCCCCAACTCACCAGGGCCCAATATTGGGGAGAGTCATCGCTGCTGGTGCAGTCAACAGAGGTTCCGGTATCTGAATCCCATTTGCCGGTATAATATAAGTAATGGTGATTATGGGCTCCCAAGCTTCCATTCCAGTCTTCCTTCCCACTGTCATTGAATGGGTCCCCGGCAATTCTCTTTAGATATGTAGGCTCAAAGCCTGCCTTCGGATATATCAGGTATCCCAATCCGATAGCATCATTATCGTCAGAATCAGTGCCGCCTTCTCCATTAAAAGCTTGGTCAGACTCGGCAATTATATCTGAAGTATAGGAGGTACTTCTGGACAAGCGAGAGTCCTTAGGGTACTCTCCATAGTCCACCTTATAATCCTCCAGGGCAATGGCGATACTACCCATATCTGCTTTTACTCCACTGACTTTAGCCCGGATATTAGCAGACATTAGATTGGGTACCACAATAGCGGTAATAATACTGATAATGGCTATCACTATAAGCAATTCGAGCAGGCTAAATCCTTTTGTATTTTCCATCAGTTCCCTCTTCTCTATTATAACATCTAGAATCATCTTAGCAAGAGTTCCTCAGGACGATTCCTCTCTGTCGCTCGATATCCGCTTTGAATTATCTCTACTCGTCTTCTCGTTTCGGGAAAGACGTGAAACTCGTCACTTCGTTCCTCAAACAGCACGTCTTTCTTTTTCCTCAACTCGAAGACTCGTTAAGGTAGCGTCTATAAGGCTTCTTCAAGGAATGTCCTTCGGTATAGATGTGATGAAGGACAATGCCTCAGGACAATTTTCTTCCGTCGCTGTTACTCGTATATCGTATATGGTATATCGTATATCGTGGAAGACCTTCAAGCACACAACACAATAACATTCACGCACGATAGAGCTGGTGAATCGTATTTCGTGAATCGTGAATGGTTAATTAAATAGTATAGGAATTTTCTTTTTCCCCTCACCTCAATCCTCTCCCCATGGGGGAGAGGATTGAAGGGAGAGGGGGTAAGTTCTTTCATTGTTTGCGGTTCACTATTCACCATTCACTATTCACGATTTTGTTCCTATAAGGTTTCTTCAGAAAATGTCCTTCAGCAACGAAATTCATCCGCTATGGTTTTGCATTTTTCACTATACGCTATCCGCTAAACGCTATACGCTGTTTTTAGGAAAGTTTGACATTTACCTTGTCCCGCTATACTATAGTGGGATTATTGGAGGAAGGCTATGTTAAAAGTTGGATTAGTAGGATGCGGAGTTATAGGCAGTGGACTTGCCAGAGCCATAGATAATAAAAAGCTCTCGGGTTTGGAACTGGCAGTTATATGTGATAAGAATAGAACAAAAGAGGATAAATTAGCTTCTTCTTTAAAGAGAATGCCAGTAGCTACAAGTATAGATGGAGTGGTTGAAAAAGCTGATTTAATAATAGAAGCTGCTTCTTCTGATATAGCGGGAGAGTTAGTTCAAAAGGCTCTCAATAAAGGGAAAGATATTATGGTGATGAGCGTAGGAGGGATGTTAGAGTATCTTCACCTTTTTACTGAGGCGAGAGAGAAAAAGTGTAAAATATATTTCCCCTCTGGAGCCATTGCTGGCCTGGATGGGATAAAGGCGGCCAAAGAGGCTTATCTGGATTCGGTAACTCTGGAAACGAGTAAACCCCCGCAAGGACTGAAAGGGGCTCCCTATCTTTTAGAAAAGAATATAGACTTAAGAGGGATTAAGGAGAAAGTCGTCATTTTTGAGGGAAATTGTCAGGAAGCGGTGAAAGCCTTTCCTAAAAACATAAATGTAGCAGCAGCTCTAAGTTTTGCTGGCATAGGAATGGAAAGGACTAAGGTGAGGATAATAGCGGACCCTTCTTTGAAGCGAAATGTTCATCATATTATAGTCAAGGGAGATTTTGGAAAATTGGAAATTAGTACAGAAAACGTTCCTTCTCCTTCTAATCCTAAGACAAGCTATCTAGCTGTCTTATCGGCTATTGCTACCCTGAGGGGAATAGTTGATTCTGTGAAAATGGGGAGTTAAGATGCTAGATTTAGCGTTAGTCAGACCTCTCATTCAAAATGCTCTAAAGGAGGACATAGGAAGAGGAGATATTACCAGTGAGGCTATTATTTCCTCTCTTTCTCGTGGCAAAGCAGAAATAGTAGCTGAGGAAGAAGGAATTTTGGCCGGGGTTGAGTTAGCCAGAGAAGTCTTTCGATTGATTTCTTCGGAGAAGGTTGAGTTTAGCTATAGCCTAAAGGATAGGGATATTCTAGTTAAGGGAGAACCTATACTTATTGTTAAAAGCGAGACCTTAAATATTCTTAAAGGAGAACGGACAGCCTTGAATTTCCTTTCCCGTCTTTCTGGAATTGCTACCCTGACTAAAAAATACGTGGATTTAATCCATCCTTTTAAGGTAAGGATACTCGATACCAGAAAAACCACTCCCAATCTTCGCCTTCTGGAAAAATATGCTGTGAAGATAGGGGGAGGATTTAATCACCGTTTTGCTTTAGATGACGGAATATTAGTCAAGGACAATCACATCAAGGCATCTGGGGGGGTTAAAGAAGCAGTAGAAAGAATCAGGCGAAGCTTATCTCCTTTTAAGAAAATAGAGGTAGAAGCAGCTCGCTTATCTCAAGTAGAGGAAGCTCTGGCAGCAAAAGTAGACATAATAATGCTCGATAATATGTCTATCGAAGAAATAAAGGAAGCAGTGAAATTAATTCGAGAAAGTAATAAAGGAACACTAATAGAGGTTTCCGGAGGGGTAAACTTAGAAAGTGTAGTTGAAATTGCCAGAACAAAGGTGGATTTAGTCTCAGTGGGCCAACTGACCCATTCGGCCAGAATCCTGAAAATGAACCTTAACTTAATGGAAAGCTAGGAGATGAATTTTGTCGAATATAGACCTACATATACATACTATATACTCTGACGGGACTTTTACTCCTGAGGAGGTAGTTTGCCGAGCAGAAAAGCTAAATCTGGTGGCTATTTCTATAACTGATCATGATAGCGTGGCTGGATTAGAAGAGGCTATAGCTATAGGAGAAAAAGTAGGTATAGAGGTAGTACCAGGAATAGAAATGAGTACCGATATAGGAGAAGATGAGATTCACCTTCTTGCTTATTATCTAGACTACAAGGATAAGAGTTTTCTATCTAGGCTAAAGGAGTTTCAGTCTACTCGAGTAAAGCGCAATAGAGAGTTGCTCAAGAGATTAGAAGAGTTGGGTATGTCTATTAATCATAGAGAGTTGAAAGAAATAGCCCCGCGAGGAGTAATTGGCCGTCTTCATATTGCTCGTCTTATGGTGAGGAAAGGCTATGTTTCTTCTATAGGGGCTGCTTTCGAGGAGTGGTTAAATCCGGGTAGGCCTGCTCATGTTAAAAGAATAAAAGTCTCTCCTTCTCAGATTATCCAACTAATCTTGAAAACAGGAGGTGTACCCGTTTTTGCCCATCCTTATCTTTCCGGAAGAGATGATTTAATCCCTGAACTGGTCAAGGCTGGGCTTAGAGGAATAGAGGTCTATCATAGTGCCCATAATTCTAAAATCAGTGAACACTATAAAGAAATAGCCCAGAAATACCACCTTCTCATTACCGGCGGTTCTGACTGCCATGGAGAAGCTAAAGACAAAATGTTGATGGGTAGGGTAAAAGTTCCTGCTTCTCTGCTTAAAGATCTCAAAGCGGCAGCCAAGAAACAGAATATTCTCTCCTTATACTGAGACCCACAGTTAATCGCACAATATGTCTTTGCCAGGCACTTCATTCCTTCTTGAAGAAGGGAAATACTTGAAAAATCAAAGGTTTTGGAAAATGGCAGCCGATTCGTCCGCTCCCGTTGCTTCGCATCGGGAAAAGTTGGATCTTTCGTGGTAGCTTAGGTGGTTGGCAAATCCCCACCTGCCCAGCAGTCACAGTCGGGCGGTTACAACCGCCTGCGGCGTTTTCGGCATCGCCCTTTATGTGCCTGTTTGGTCCCCCCTGTGCCTGTGAGGAATGACGTGTCAAGCCATTGGATCGAGAGCTCTGAAAAACTCCAATTTTGTCATTGCGAGCAAAGCGAAGTAATCTCTTTTTGAAATTGCCAAATCTGCTCTGAGTCTGGTTTTGAGATTGGGGGCTGGTTCAGAGAAGGGAGGGGGGGCGTGTCAAGCCATTGGATCAGAGAGCTCTGAATAATAGCTCTATTCTTAGATTGTATTCTCAAATAGAAATTTTTTAGAGACGATAGCCAGAATATGAGTGATTTTTCCTTGATTCTCCTTTAGATTTTCCCCTGTTTGGGGGAAACTTACTGTCCTTTGACTCATTTACCCCGAAGAGACGGCTAGTTTTACCACTGCTTTCTTTGTTTTAAGTAGTTTCACCATTCTCTTTAATTTCATCACAATAAAGGTCATGAATACCTGGATAGCAACTCTCCATCTACCTCGATACCTTGCTCGTGCCATTTGGTGATGCTTTTTTGCTTCTCCAAACTTTGCTTCTATTCTCTTGCGCTTCTCTAGGGCTTTCTTCCTTTCTTCTGGATCAGCCTTGAGATAAAGAAGGTGACTGTCACTTACATATATCCGAGCTCTATCTTTATTGAAAGAGCACTTTTTTCTTCTATCACAACCCCTACAAGAGTCGGGAGAAAAGTAGTAAAGATAACCATCTTCCTGGCGACTCTTTCCTATGGAAGAGTATCCTTTCTCACAGATAAGTTTGTCTTCTTTATCACTGTAGATAAAATTGTTAACTCTTTTCTTTTCTCTTTTCTCAGGAATATAGTGCTTCTTTTTCCTTTCAGTCGGTTAGATAGTGAATCATAAAGAGCATCGCATACTATAGCTTCTGTCTTTAGCTCCTTCTTATCTTCTTTTTGAAGCATACTTTCTAGATTAGCCTCACTTCCTTCATTCTCATTTCCAGGGAGGGTCTCACAACTGGTGACGATTTGAGATTCGTCCTCTACTATATGAGCTTTGTATCCAGCAAATTTCTTATCTTTACTTTTTCTGCCAAATCTGGCATCGGGATCAACAAAGCTAACAAGCTTTCTTTTTTCTGTAGGGTCTATTACTTTTTCTAAAAGATGAGCTATTTCTTCAACCTTAGAAGAGTATTTTCCCTGAACTTCTTCTATGAGCTCTTTTGATAAGGTAAGCTCTTTTACTAGTTTCTCTTTGGTCAACTTTTGCGGAGGCTCCTTTTCCGGAAGATATCTCTTTAAAGATTCATCTAATTCTTTTTTCTCTTTTTCTAGTTGCCTAAGGATTCTTCCTCTTCCCTCTTTCAAGAGATTCACTGTATTGGGAATAGCTACATCAGCAATGATGTGGGTAGCATCTATAGCTTTGAGCTTTCCCTCTAAGAGGCCATTTTTTTCACATTGCTTGATGAATTTATCGAAGATCCTCTCGAATCTTTCTTCTCCTAATCTTTTTCGAAAGACAACTAAGGAGGTATCGTCAGGAAGAGGATCCTCGATCTTAATTCTGACAAAGTAGCGAAAGAGAACATTGAACTTCAGTTGTTTCACTACTTCTACATCAGAAAGGTTATAGTAGTATTCCAAAAAGAGGATTTTAAACATCACCTCTGGAGGATAGGAAGGCCTTCCAGCTACTTTGGCATAAAGGTCTTTGGTTTCCTCCTCAATAAAGGAAAAATCAATCTTTTCCTTTATTTCAAGAAGTTTATGTTTTTTAGGCAGAAAGTACTCTTCAACATAGGAGTCGAAGAAGTTAGATTGAGGGTCAGTTTTTCCTAACATTTAGATTTTCTCCTTGGTCATTTTCGAGATATGAATCTACCTCAAATATATACTAGATAAGGGTTTTTGTCAAATACAAGGAGAGAAAATTGAGAAGGAACGACCGGGAAAATCTTACTACTTTAGTCAGGTCAACCAGACTTTTTCAGAGGTCTCGGATCAGGTAACCGAAGCAGGGGTCGTTGTGCCATTGAAAAGGTAACTTTTTACGGCCACCTGAGGAGTCTGTTTTTTGGAGGGATTAGGTTCTCCTCCGTTTTCTTTCTCCTTATAGACTTTAAAGAGCCAGTGAATCTTTTTATCGATCTTTCTTTTGAGTTCAGCCGGATTAAGCCTTTGGTGAAGCTTCCTTAATTCCTTCTTAGTCTCCTCAGGGATCTTTTTTGATTCCATAAGCCTTTGATAGGGAGTCCTCGGAGTATCGTACCTTCGGTGAACTTTTCCTTTGTCCCGGATCTTTTCTTTGAGCTTCATTACTGGTTGAAAGAAGTTCTTATAGAGCCTAAGCTCATTTCGGTAAAGACTATTGATCAGGTAAAGCTCTTTCTCAGTATCATATCTTAAGTGTCCAATAACACTTCTGACGTGGGTAGAGTTCTTCTGTTCCACAAAATTGTTGTCGTTCTTGTGATAGGATCTTGATCGGGAAAACTCAATCCCTTCTGCCTCACAATATCTAAGGAGATGCCAGTTGATGAAACTCTTATCATTATCAGAGTGGATATGGACCCAATTAAAGGGAGATCTTTCTCGGATTCTTTTTAGAGCATCAAAACTCGCCTCCTGTCCTTTTCCCATTACTGCCTCTCCTTCCCATCAGCCAAAAGCAATCTCCGCTACACTTACGGTATTCCCGAAAAGCCCAGAAGCTGACTGGCCACAGTGTTCCACTAAATCCACCTGGAGCTGCCCTGGCAGGACTCGATCCCAGCCTCCTGCTTTGACCGGGATCTTCTGGTAGATTAGGGGGTTTCTCTTCTGGCGGTACTTCTGGTTGAGGTGAAGGGCCTCTTTCTGGCGCCTTAAGGCTCGGTCAATGGTTCTCGGACTGATTCTTTTGAGTTTGTCCGCTATCTCGTTAGGAATCACCAGCTCTTCCTGAACTCTAAGGCGATCTACCTCGGTTCTAAGGACAGGCGCTAGTCTTTGCCCACAAGGATAATCAAAGATCTCCCAGGTCTTGGCGAGGACAGCCTTGACCTGGCCATCGTAGATTACCGGTTTTCCTCCTCTTCTCCTGATCACTAAGGAGATGGGAGAGCTGAGTTTCCTGATCACATACTTCCTGTTCTGGCTGGTATTACTGCAATACTCATCCAGAATCGCTGACTTCTCCTTTCGACACTTTGCCATGAAGTACTTGTTCTGTAGCACCTTCAGGTACTGGTTTCTTGCATTCATATCCATTTTCTCCTTCTCCCCGGTTAATTATTACTTAAGTGGGGATTAGTGTACCATATTTTCGGTTACATTTCATATGGCAGAACCAGTTACCCTTCGGTTACATCTTATATGACTTAACGCGGGGGGTTGACAAAATGGAAATATTTATTATAATATATATGTCAAAGCGTTAAGGCGTTAAGACCCGGAGACAAATATGATGAATCCTAATAATCCCATTTTAAAAGACGGTTTTGTTCCCAAGTATTATCAATTGGTCGAAATCATCAAGGAAATAGCTAGATCTGGCAAATTGAAGCAAGGTAAAAGGCTTCCCTCGGAAAATGAACTAAAGGAAAAATACGGGGTTAGCAATACGACGGTGAGAAAAGCTATAAATGAGTTACTTCAAGAAGGAATAATTTATCGGGAGCAAGGAAAGGGAACCTTTTTAGCTAAGACAAAAATTAACCAGAATTTGACCAAAGTCACCAGTTTCACTGAAGATATGCTACGAAGGGGATTGAAGCCAAGCAGTAAGGTCATCAGCGTTGCTACCATTTCTCCTTCTCTTAAAGTAGTGAATAATCTTGCTTTGAATAAAGACGATAAAATAGTTAAAATTCATAGACTTCGTTTGGCTAATGAAGAGCCAATGGCTATTCAGACATCCTATTTGTCTTACAAATTATGCCCTGGTATTCAAAAACAAGACCTAACTCAATCCCTAACTATAATATTAAGAGATAGATATGGTTTGCGTTTGACCAAAGCTATCCAGAGTTTACACCCCTCGCTAGCCGATGATTATGAGTCCAAAATGCTAGGGATAAATAAGGGAATGCCAGTACTTGTAGCTGAACGTACTTCCTACCTTTCCAACAATCAGCCGGTTGAATTTCTTAGATCGGTGTATAGAGGCGATAAATATGAGTTTCTTGTAGAATTAAGAAGGTAAGAGATGTCTTCTTAATTCAATCGTTCAGTTCAGAGACTACAAACGCGAGGGTCTGCTCTTCTTTTGATAGGCAGGAAGATTTTTTTTCTAGGAGTTTACCAAAAACAGTTGGATCTACGTGGGTAGACACTGTTATATCCGGAGATCAAAATGAACATTTTAGCTATAGGAGCTAATCCAGATGATGTGGAATCATTCTGTAGCGGCACCCTAATTAGGTACAAGAAGGAAGGACATAAGGTAGCTACGTGTTGGGTGACTACGGGAGATAAAGGTTCTCTTGATATATCCCCTCAAGAGACAACCGAAACTCGGGCAGAAGAAGCTCATAAAGCAGCAAGTTTGATAGGAGCCGAGGCAATACCTCTAGGAATTCCCGACGGCGAGGTTTATCACAATGAAAAAATGAGAAGAAAGCTAGTAGATGTGATAAGGAAGACAAAACCTGATGTTATAATTACCCATTCCTCCAATGATTACATGTCGGATCATACTTTAACCAGTCAATTAGTATTTGAGGCAAGCTTTTGGGCTGGATCTCCCGGATATAAGGGAGAAAAAGATTTATCTATTTGTCAGGTAAGACCCTTCGTCTTTTATATGGATACAGTAACTGGAGTTAATTTTCTGCCCACTGAGTATGTGGACATAACAGCGGTTTTTGAAAAGAAAAGAGAGGTTCTTGCTTGTCACCAGAGTCAAGTGAAGTTCATCAAGGAAAGAGATGGGATTGATATCTTGGAGATGATGGAAATTATGGCTCGTTTTCGAGGTCTACAATGTGGAGTCACTTACGCTGAAGGATTCCGAAAACTTGAGGTTTATTTGAGAAATACCCCGAAACGGCTATTGCCTTAGAAATATATGGCATTATGTAAAAAGGATTGGGAACGCCTAAACAAGAAAATAGTGTGAAATAAAAATTTAGCTAACACTAAACAAGAAAATAGATGAGCCAGGGTGAAATTCAGGAATCAAACAAAACTTTTGACATAATTGCTTTAGGCGATGCCAATATAGACCTTTTATTGACAGGTATTGACTCCATTCCTCAAGAAGGAAGGGAAGTATTGGCTAAAGAGAGATGCATTTTAGCCGGAGGATCAACCGCTACCTTTGCCTGTTGGTCATCGCGAATGGGAATGAAAGTGGCTTTCATAGGAAAACTAGGAGAAGATTTTTGGGGTAAAAAGGCAAAGAAAACGCTGGAAAAAGCCGGGGTAAATACAAAGCAAATAATCTTCAGTTCCCGGGAAAAAACAGGGCTTACGGTGTGCCTATCCGGTAAAGATAGAAGTTTTATCAGTCATCCTGGTGCTAATGCTACTATTTGCAGGGAAGAAATAGATTCTAGCTCTTTCTCGCAAGCCAGACATCTACACTTAGGTGGATTCTTTCTTCTAAGAAGCCTTCAGCCAGCGATGGAAGATATTTTTCAGATAGCGAAGAAAAAATATCGAATGTCTATTTCTCTTGATCCCGGATGGGATCCACGGGAAAAGTGGAAAGACTTACTCAACCTACTCCATTATATAGATGTTCTTATTCTTAATGAAGAGGAGCTTATGGCATTAACCAAAAGGGTCACCTTAAAAGAGTCGCTACAAACTTTGACCGGATCCTGCCGTTGGATAGTTGTGAAAAGAGGAAATAGAGGAGCTCTAGCTTGGAATGGCAGGAAAGGAATAAAAGAGGAAAGCTTTAAAGTAAAAATAGTAGATACGACTTCTAGTGGTGATAGCTTCAACGCTGGATTAATCTATGGATGGCTAAGAGGTTTGTCTATGAAGGATTGTTTAGTTCTGGGCAATGCTTGTGGAGCCTTGTGTGTAGGCAGGATAGGAGCTAATGAGAAGATTCCCGACATGAAAGAGATAAAGAAATTTCTCAAGAGAAACGGAAAGGAGATAAATATATGAGCTATGAAACGGCTACTATCAAAGAAATTATGGAGCAACCTCCCTGTTGGGAAAAAACAATTCAATTAGCTGACAGAAGAGCAAAGGATGTTAAATCAGCTTTTTCTGGTATTGAAGAGGTTATTTTTACTGGATGTGGTTCTGCCTATAATGTAGCTTGGGTAGCTGCTCCTACTTTTCAGCACTTCACTGGGATAAAAGCGAGAGCTTTTCCAGCAGCAGATATTTTTCAATATCCAGATACTGTCTTTACCAAAGGTATCCACTACATGATTATTCCAATATCTCGCTCAGGAAAAACCACAGAAACGGTCAAAGCCATGGAATATGCTTTAGAGCGAGGAATGAAAACTTTAAGCCTGACCTGTTTTCCTCAGAGTCCATTGGCTAGGCGTTGCGAAAACACCCTAGTTTTGGAATGGACTCAAGAAAGAAGCGTGGTTACCACTCAATCCCTAACCAGTATGGTACTAATGACCCAGCTTCTTTCCGGAATAGTCTCAGATAGAGCAAATTATCTTGATCAATTGAAGCAACTACCCATTTATGGAGAGAAGATCTTAGAAAATTATCAAACCTTGGGTGAAGAAATCGGCGAAGATGAGGAAATTGAAAAGTTTGCTTTTGTTGGCAGTGGACCCTATTACGGACTAGCTAGGGAAGCTCAACTCAAGATTAAGGAAATGACCCTGCTTCCTTCGGATTCTTATCCCATACTTGAGTATCGTCACGGCCCCAGGTCTAATGTGGACTCGCGTATGTTGGTCACGATTTTGGGCTCGGACAAAGGCAAAGAATATGAGGCGTTACTGGTCAAAGAGATAAACTCCTTACAAGGTAAGTCCCTTTTCATTTGTGAAGAGATGGACTCCACCTTAAAAGGTTTAGTGAACTACTCTTGCGTCCTTAAGTCTGGACTGTCCGAACTTGCTAGAGGCATACTCTACATGCCAGTAATACATCTGGTTGCTTACCATAGGGCTTTAAAGAGGCAATTGAATCCAGATAGTCCCAAAAATGTAGCCTATTGGGTAAAAACATAAAGCAAAATGCCTGGAACACTGCTGAGTTTCGGAGCTGTTAGCCAAGCGTTAAGGCAAAAGATAAAAACCAGGACTGGAAAGGAGGTGAAAAGTTGGGAGGTCATTAGTTGGAATAGAAGAAAGCTTAGGGAAAGTCTCGTTGTCTAATAGCAATGGGATTAATATCAAGTAAGGAGGACATAAGAAATGAGAGGAAAGAAAAAGAGAATAATATTGTTGGCGGTGACAGTTGCTTTTATCTGGGGAGTATTTGCTCTTCAGGCTGTCTCAGCACAAGAGAAGACTGTAGTTCGATACATGTACGTTGCGGGCGGCAGTTATGACGAGATGAACGATGCATTGGTACCAGAATATGAAGCGCTGAATCCCAATGTTGATATTCAACTTGAGAAGGGTAAATGGAATGAATTGGCCAGAAAATTCGCTATTGCTACTGTGGCAGGGAATCCTCCGGACATAATTACTTTGCCCAGTAGCGAAATGCCGCGATTCGTTAGAGCTGGCTTGTTTAGTGAAGCAGATCTTAAGATGATCGGCGCGGAGTCGATGGAGGAATTGAAGAGTTGGTATATACCTGGGGTCGTAGATAGTCTACTGATGATGGGTAAACTTTACCACATACCTACTGAGTTATCAGCAGATGGGTTGTATTACAACAAGGAGCACTTCGAGGAAGCAGGTATTTCTGGACCCCCCACAACCTGGGTAGAAGCAGGCGAGATAGGAGAGAAACTGGCTATATGGAAAAACGACACTATGCAACGAGCAGGGTTCTGGTTGTCGGGACGCGGCTATGCTGCAACCGATACGAGAATGATCCTTACCCCCATGTTCCAAAATGGACTCAACTTGCTGAGCAAAGATGGTGCCAAATGCCTCCTCAATGACCAAAAGGCAGTTGAAGCCATACAAAAGATATACGACCTTTGGCACAAGTATAGGACTGACCAGAGTGGATTTCTGGAACATGCCTTCTACTGGGACTTCTTTACTAGTGGAAAGGTAAGCATGATGATGCATAATAATTCGGCCTTACGGCGCATAAGGCCAAGGCGAAGAGAAGAACTGGAACAGGACCCTCTCCCATTCGAACTGGTCACTGCTCCTATCCCCGTCATACAAGGAGGAAAGCGAGCTACCTTTAGCTTTGGCTGGGGTTGGGTAGTGAGTGCTCTATCAAATCATAAAGATGAGGCCTGGAAAGCTATTGGTTGGTTCAGCAACTCTGAGAATGCAAGAAGATGCACAGTTGATTGGGGAAATTTTGTGCCAAGGAAAGCTCCTTGGCTTGACGAGTTTGTAGAAAATAACCCTCTTTGGAAACCATTTGTGCTAGGGATGGAAACCGGAGTTCTGGATTGTGGTATATCGAATCCAAAGTTCTTTGAAATTGCTTCGGTATGTACAGGAATAATGGACCGGATCGTCCTGGGAGAAGAGCTTAAGACAATTCTAGACGAAGGAGCGGCGGAAATTAACATGATACTGGCTGACATATAGTTACGTAGGTCTTGTCTAAGCAAAAAACCAGACAATAAGTGCATAACACTTCTATCCTCCCTTACGGCATTTTTTTACTGTAAGGGAGGACAGACAATCATTGAAGGGAAGTGTAGAGATGAAGAAAAGTATTAATAGAGATAAAGCTCTGTTCGCGTATTTATGCATTTTGGTTCCTATCACATATTTCTCTGTCTTCTGGTTCTATCCTATATTTAATGCTTTATTTACCAGTTTGTATCGATGGGAAATCATTACTCCCATGAGATACACTGGTTTTGGTAATTACCTCAAATTGATGAAAGATCCCCGGTTTGTGCGTTCGCTTTATAATACGTTTTACTACATTCTACTTTATATCGCACCTGCAGTTAGTATCTCACTCCTGCTAGCTTTATTATTTAATCGGAAATTTCCTTTCAGAGGATTATTTCGAACCATATACTTCATACCATATGTAACTTCGATACTCGTTATTTGCGTATTATGGAAAACAATTTACCATCCTTCGTTTGGTCTACTTGCCGGAGTAACTCAGCGTCTCGGTTTGCCTTCTCTTAATTGGTTGCATGATCTAAGACTAGCTATGCCAGCCATTGGATTAATGAATATATGGAAAAGTGTGGGATTCCTTATAATACTTTTTTTGGGAGGGCTGCAAACAATACCAAAGATCCTTTATGAAGCAGCGGCAGTAGATGGAGCAAATAAATGGTTACAGTTCCGACATATTACTTTGCCACTCTTGAAGCCAACAGTACTGTTTGTCCTGGTGATATCACTTATAAATGCTTTTCAAATGTTTATCCCGGTCTTTCAAATGACAAAAGGCGGGCCACTTGATAGAACCTTAGTGATTGCTCTATATACGTACCGTAATGCATTTCAGTTTTATAAGATGGGTTATGCCTGTAGTATGGCCATAATTATGCTGATGATGGTTCTTGGCCTTTCTTTTATACAGATGCGTCTCTTTCGGAGCAAATAACCATCGGCTTTTCATTTTCTAATCAGGAATGCCATTCGTTTGTATGCCTGGATAGGTTCATTCCAAAAGCGGAAAGGTTATTACTACCAGCTCTCAATTTTTTACAATAGAGTCAAGGAGAAAGAACTATGTCTACGAAAACGAAGGTAGGTATTCGTTTGCTCATTTTTTCTGTTGTGGGGATTGGAGCAATAATAATGATCCTTCCACTTGTCTGGATGGTGATAACTTCATTTAAGGAGCGTTCAGAAGTACTCGCAATGCCTGTCCAGTGGATTCCGAAACAGATTAACTTGGAAAATTATAGAATGGCCTTCTCTATGGCTCCGTTTCACCTATATTTCTTTAACAGTTCAGCTATTGCTGCCGCGGTGACCATCTCCAATCTCTTCCTCTGTTCTCTGACCGGTTATGTTTTTGCCAAATTCCAAGAGGTCCGGGGCGTAAACGTATTTTTCTTCTTAATTCTCACAACAATGATGATTCCTTTTCAAGTTATCATTATACCTCTTTATCTGGTTACCAAGAAGATAGGATTGCTCGATTCTTACCTCGGGCTAATGCTCCCCATGCTCATTACTCCCTTTGGAATATTCCTGATGCGACAATACATTAGCTCGCTACCCAACGAATTGCTGGATGCTGCCAGAATCGATGGATGCAACGAATTCGTTATCTATTGGCGAGTTGTATTTCCACTAATAAAACCAGCTTTGGCAATTTTAGGTGCCCTGGTATTCACGTGGAACTGGAATACTTTTCTATGGCCATTGATCGTAGTAAGTTCCGAAAAGATGCAAACGCTACCTTTGGGTTTATCAGTATTTGAAAAAATATATGATATTGAGTATCATCTGTTGATGGCCGTTTCAGTGGTTGTTATGCTTCCCGTACTGATAATATTTGTGGTGCTACAGCGACATCTTGTCAGGAGTGTGGCAATAACTGGTTTAAAGTTTTGAATTGTGTCTTAAAATGGGAGCACCTGAAAAAACAAACTAGATCTTCTTTTTATTTTATTATACGAGGAAATTTTATCCTATTCCTTATCTGCTGAGTAATACCTTGGCTTAGATATTATATGCGGGGAGCAGTGAAGGCAGGGGATGTTTCCCCGCTTAACGGCTTCTCTTAATATCATTTCTGCGCCGATTTCTATTATGGCGAAAGCAGAATGAAGATTAAGCATGTCAAGGAGGTAGTAAAAAATGTCCGATGAATTGGCTATTCCCAAGGAAGGTAAGAGAATTGTTATTACCCAACGTAATAAATTTAGGGTGGAACATTTTCCTGTCCAAAATCCCAAGAAAGGCGAAGTTCTAGTCAAAACAGTATGCACACAGATAAGTGCAGGAACGGAACTGGGGGCTATAGAATTGGAGCGTTCTCAAGACCGTTACCCCGGGTATTCAAACGCTGGGAAGGTGGTGAGGGTCGGGGAAGGTGTATCCGAATACAAAATTGATGACCGAGTGCTTTCTTCGGGAAAACATGCTAGCCATGTGACGGTATCTGCTCAGCCCTATTCGGTAGCCAAGATCCCTCAAGGGGTTTCATGGGAGCAGGCACCATTTGCTTCATTAGGGACTGTAGCTATGTATGGTATCCGAAAAACAAAAATTGAGTTAGGAGAATTTGTGGCTATTACTGGAATGGGAGTAGTGGGACAGCTCACCTTACAGCTCGCAGATCAGACTGGTTGTGAAGCTTTAATTGCGATTGACATCTGCGAGAATAGGCTTCAGGTGGCAAGTCGCAACGGAGCAACTCACACCTTGAATCCAGACTTATGTGATCTAAAGAATGAAATTGATACCATAACCAACGGACACGGATTAGATGTTGCTATTGAGGCTTCTGGCTATCCTATCCTTCTTCCCCAGTTATTTGAATTGTCTCGTATAGGGGGAAGAATAATGATGTTTGGCTCTATATGGCATCGCACAATAGAGATGGACTTTATGCCCTTTCATTTGAAGGATCTTACGCTTGTTAGTTGTCACCAGCCATCGTGTCCTATTTGCGAGACGTCTCATTTTCCATGGACAAGGCAATATAACATGAGACAATTCCTTAAGATGATCAGCGACGGTCGAGTTAACGTAACATCTCTTATTTCGCATAAATTATCGTACAAAGAGGTTGCTGAGGGATACCGCCTGTTGAAAGAAGAAAAAGATAAGGCTTTGGGTGTCCTACTGCGTTGGTAAAAAAATTTCTGAGCTTTCTTATTATAAAGATTGTGCCAAACTAACAAAGATGATAAAAGGAATAGTCCATGTATTTTAGAGGGACGATAAAAGAAGAAGAAGTTGTTGTACTGTTGGGAGATTTGATTCGCATAAATAGTGTTAACCCTTTGGAAGATGTCTCAGTAGAGGGAGAAAAGGAACTAGCTTTCTATATCAGGGATTATTTAGAAGATATAGGTATACAAACCAGTTTGCAATGGATTTTACCTGAACGTCCCAATGTAATAGGCATTCTTGAGGGTACGCGGAAAGGCAAAAAATTCATTTTGGAAGCGCATATGGATACAGTCAGAGTTGATAATATGAGTATAGACCCTTTCCTTCCCAAGATGAAGGAAGGAAAAATGTTTGGCAGGGGTGCTTGCGATGATAAAGGCTCTTTAACTGCTATGCTTTTAGCTATGAAATTGCTGAAGCAGAAAAGAACTTGTTTGAAGGGAATAGTTTATCTCACTGCGATAATGGATGAGGAGTATAAACAAAGGGGAATATCACACCTATTAAGTGAGGAATTTAAGGTTGATGCGGGAATAGTTGGTGAACCTACCAATTTGGACATTGTTGTAGCTCATAAAGGTACCATAAGATGGAGAATAGTTACCGAAGGAGTGGCCTGCCATAGTTCTGAGCCAGAAGAAGGAGAAAATGCTATTTATTCTATGACTCAAGTGATTGATATTTTGCAAAGGAGGTTGGTCCCTGCTTACAGGAAAAGATCACATCCTCTTGTTGGTTCTCCTACTTTAAGTGTAAATGTGATTCGGGGAGGGAATCAGATAAATATTGTTCCAGATAAATGTTTTATTGAAATAGATAGAAGAACGATCCCTGAAGAAGATTACAGAAGTGTACTTAAGGAAGTTGATGAAGTTCTAGGGGAACTAAGACAGGAAAGTCGCTTACTGAAGGTAGAAAGAGAGGAACCCTATCTTATTAGCCCTCCTATGGAAGTGAGTAAAAATGAGAGAATTGTAAAAACTTTATTTGAATCTGTGAAGGATAACATAGGTAGCGAACCCAAGATTAAAGGAGCTAAATTTGATTCGGATGCAGGAAAATTTGTAGCTAAAGGGATTTCTGCTCCTGTGTTTGGTCCTGGTAATATCCTGCAGGCTCATTCTAAAGATGAATGGGTGGAATTAAGACAGGTAGTGCAAGCGGCGGAAATTATTGCAGATGCTATTTTAACTTACCAAGATGAAATGATCTAGCAACTTGCTTCGGACTAATAATAATCTTTACCAAGAGTGAAGATTTTCTTAGGAGGTGTAACGTGAGAGTGCCGAGCAAACTTATTAGTTCTTACCAGTGCAAGTCTGGTCTGGGTAAAGGTTAGCCACCAGCCCAGCACCAAATCCCACGCATAGGGCGGTAACAAACTATGTGAAGCTGGGAAGCGGG
>Ga0315533_1000827_pt1 | contig 25178 bp, 35 predicted proteins | sample SalMarSW160130MG_FD_203081 | JGI IMG/M metagenome (GOLD analysis project Ga0315533, IMG submission 203081) | Salt marsh sediment microbial communities from the Plum Island Ecosystem LTER, Massachusetts, United States - Salt Marsh Sediment SW1601-30 ... | reverse complement strand
TGTTTTGCCGTCATCTGGAGGGATAACGCCATATACCTTCTCATATGCCGGGTAATTATACTCCATATTAAAAACCCTACTGTACATTTGAGGAACTGGCGTCAATAGTGTTACCTCCTCCAGACCGCAGGTAATTTTATCCCCGGAAGGAGAGAACAAGACCTTTCCCTGTCGTACCATCTTGTTAATATATGCGACGGCTAGTTGTAAATCTGCTTGTCCTTCCTCTTCCCTCTTGATTAAGTCGAGCATAGATGTTGGCATTCTTTCACCGGCCACTTCTATGGCGCATTGTGGGTCAGTACCAGCCTCCTCGACAAGGTACTTTTCCAAAGCTGCCGTTAAGTCAGCTACCTGCTCATCGAGTTTAACCCCAATATGTACCTCTCCAGCGTGATTTCTAAAGCTTGCTACCTTCATTTCTATTTAATTACCTCCTTTTTGTCTTCAGAAGCCTTATTCTTTGCTTCAAAGCTCAGGCTTCCCAGCCTCTCTTATTATTTCATCCCCCCAAACTATCTGGTAGAATTTGCCAGATAGCATTGGAGGTGTTTCGTGAAAATAGCTAGTCAGCTTACCTCAATTTCTAAACAGCCTCCTTATTCCTTACAATCGTAAGAAGAACTCTGTTTGGCCTCACACGTCGCCTTCCATGCTGTTATCATCTTGCTAGGAAGCCAGAGGATCGAATCTGGGAATGCGACGTATACCCCGAGGCCAACCATTATGAGCACAACCAAGGGAACACATCCATCAGGCTACTCTACTTCTGGGGCCATTCCATAAGGGTTGGGTCGGGCTGTTTAAGTTCCATCATCCCCCTGTATGACTCAAGGAAATCGCGCTGAGACTCAAGCACCTTGGCGAAGAAAGGATCCTCCTCGGCCATCCTATCCCACATCTCGTTGCTTATCCTTACTATTTCCAGCTGAACCTCTTCAGGTAGATAAGCGACTTCGACGCCGTAGTCCTTGATATTCTCAAACCCTTCGATATCCTCGTAGTCAGCAGAAGCAAGCATATACACTGCTCCAGCCTGACATCCGATTTCTACTAGTTGTTTCAGGTCGTCAGGTAACTCATTCCAGCAATCCTTATTTACACTGAAGTCCATTAGGCTGTCCGGCGCATGTATTCCCGGCTGCATCAGCACAGGACGAAGCTCGTGGAAGCCAGCGGACCAGTCAACGGCGGGCGTTGCCATCTCGAAAGCGTCTATGACGCCGCGCTGGGCGGCCTCATAAACCTCGCCCATGGGTATGGCAACCACCGAACATCCCAGCTCATTAAGCACATCACCCCAGATACCCTGCGTTCTAAATTTCAGTCCCTTAAAGTCGTCCAGCGAGGTAATCACTTCGGGAAACCAGCCGAAACTTTCTGCTGAAATTGCCCCAATTGGACCTACCGCGTGTATATTGATGTTATTTTGGTCGAGTAGCTCCTGATAGAGTTCCATACCACCACCCTTGTATAGCCAGACATATTCCTCCCAGGCACTGGGACCGGCGGGGTATTTGTCGAAGAACATTATCGATGCGAACTTGCCAAAACCGGTACACGAAGTTGCAATTCCTGAATCAAGCGCTCCTGAGCTTATTCCGTCAATTACCTCATATGCTGGCACTATGGCGCCAGACGGAAGCAGCTCTATGTGAAGACGGCCCCCACTGGCAGCATTTATGCGGTCGACTATCGTCGCGGCGTGGTTGTACAGGCTAAAACCAGCTGGGTAAACTGCCTGGCAGGTCCATTCGATTGTCTCTGTCTCAGGTGCCGCCGGAGGAGCTTCCTCTTCCTCTTCATCTTCTGCTGGCGGTGCCGCTTCTTCCAGTGGTGGTGCTGCTTCTTCAGGGGCACAGGCAATAATGAACAGACTGGCAACAAGTGCTACTGACAATACCAACATGACTATTCTATTTTTCATCTAATCCTCCCTCTTCAGATTCTCTTACTAAATCTTTCGTCAGCGGCTTTTACCCGATACGCATCACCTCCTTTCCAATTAGTGAGCACCGAGAACCCGGATTACGGCGTCATCCGACACAGGACGGGGAAGAATCTCTAGCTGAACAGTAATAAGGGGCCAGGTGTCGTTTCCAGTTCCGTTGCCCACAATCTCAGATTGAACAGCTTGCTTGACCTCGAAGTAGCGCTATTCCTGACCTTCTGCGTGCTTAATCCTTTATGCTACAAAAGTCTGACCTCGTGGTTTATTTGCTGGGTGCCTTCCAAAGCTCGAGATTGACCAGCCCCCCTGAGTGAATGTCCAGGGGGATCAGTAATTATCGGTGTTAACTATGCTTCTCCTTACCGGAAACGCCAATGCCTAGCTCCTTCCAGTAGTAGAGGACACTGTCAGCACCGAATAATGCTTGCGCAGCTTGCGGGAGCTTAGCTTGGGTCATAGAATCCTCGATGTTCGACTTGTCACCTACTGCTTCGGCAAAGCCATAACTTATGTGAAATGCCCCGCAGGAAGCAAGGTTAATGCCAAGTTTGGCCTTCTCCCAGCGAGCCAGTAGCTCCAGGTTGTCCGGCAGATAAGAAGCAGAGACTCCTTGAAGCTGACCAGCGACTGGCTGGTCGACTGAACTGGGGATGGCGAGCTTGGCTAATTCCCCCTTGTCTGCCATAGCAGCAACCTAAGGAGGACATAAAATATAGCTAGAGTCGGGACTCTGGCTATTCGTTTTGCCGTGAGTGCCACCACATAGGCAGCATGCCAGTTGTAAGGCTTGTCTGCCCCCACTATTGACGATGACCAGCGGGTTGTTTGTCTGCGGGATTTATCTTTCCTCCTTTTGATTCATTATTGGGCATTGGCATCCCGAGTTAGCTACCATCTTTCATATTGGTTGAAGTTCCTATTCGTCAGTCTTAGGCCCGATTCTTCTCACACGAGGTTCATATACAATCTTCTACTATGACGATTGTAGTCCCCCGCCTATGGCTTGTCAACACCTGGGGCAGAACTGCAACAAATAAAGGTCCGACGCCTCAGCGCATTTCGCCCCTTGGTACACGGATTTCGAGGGAAAATGGCGACGATGAAATGCCCTCGTATCAGGTGTAACAAGGCCATCAGCCTGTTCGTTACCTAGCTTGCCAAGCGACTGCATGTGGATGTATGGCGTCCGTCAGAAGGAAGGGCCTAGAAACCTTGTCTGAAGTCAGTTAGCAGTAGTCAAATTGCTCCGTTTGTGGTAGTGTATGAAAACGCAAACCTGTTATAGGAGCGACAATGGAAACTAAAGTAACTGCAGACCGAGACTATGAACTTTGGGCGCTATTGGAGCAGGCTTGTGACGCAACGAGGAGAGCTAGAGACAATGAACTAAGGGAATTCGGCATCTCGAGGATGCAGGCGGAGATCTTATTCATCGTCAAAGCTATCGACGGTCCAGCAACTCCTGCTGAGATATCGCGTTGGCTGTTTAGAAAGGCCCATACGGTGTCCGGGCTACTGGAGCGCATGGAGAAGCAAGGCCTAGTGAGACAGGTGAAGGACTTAGAAAGAAAGAATATGATAAGAGTGGTAATCGCGGAGAAAGGTGAGGAAGCTTACCAGCGGTCAAGGGAGCTACAGGTCATTCGCATGATCCTCTCTTGCCTCTCCTCGGAACAACAGGAGGACCTTAGAGTATATCTCGAGAGATTGCGAAATAAGGCCCTTGAAGAACTCAGAGTGAAGCCCCGATTGGCCTTCCCATGATTCTAATGGGCGCCGTAGTTTGGGCATATCGACCACAGCCTGGGCCCCTTCCAACGATCTGACAAGGTTAAGTTAACTCGTGGTTGGTTCATGTCTACCTCCTCAAGGTCGTGATTCGTGGAATGGTGATCTTCCTTCTAGCTTCGCTCCTGCGTACTGCCTGCCGCATATAGGCACTCTTCTTCTGCTTCACCGTTGTGGGTTTGGCCTTCGGCACTTCCAACTGCGACATATACAGTTCCTTCGCTCCACCAGCATTTTTCACAATGTCATTCCAGTCATTGAAAGGTAACTCTATACCCATCTCCTTCGCTGGCGATACATTTCCCACAGATTCATGCTCCTTGAAGAAATTGTATTGTATCAGCCAGCCTTCTGTTAGTAATCTTGCTGTAGTTAGGTTGCCAAAACTGCGTATTACGCCGCTACGCTCCTTCAAAGTCCCGTGGAAGCGTTCAATGAAATTCGTGCTATCCTCTTCAGTGAACGGCTTGCTCCTGATGTGTCCGGTAAGTCCACCACTGGCCAAGTCTATGCCGTCTATATAGGCTCATAGCTTGTCGGTGATGATAACTTCGGAAGTCTTTCCAGCTCGTGCTATCGCCTTCTCGACCAGCATCTGAGCATCTTCTGTAGTTCTGCGAACGGATAAGTGGGAGGCCAGAAGATACCTCTAATCTGCGTCTATGATGTCCCAAAACCAGCCAATCCTGCCGCCGATGTTCAAAGCTGTCTCATCGGCAATCCACGTGTTGCCGACCATAGGGCGAAAGTCCTTTGCTCTCTTGATGGCCTCTTTAGTGAAGCGTATTATCCACTTGTAGATTCCAGCCTCGGAGAAGTACTTGCCCACATACCAGTTCCATGCGCCCCTGTATGCTGTCCAGCGGCATTCCCCTGTAGTACATATCCATAGCAGAGGCTATCCATGGCACAGGCGTTTTCATCTTAGGCAATGTCCCAAGCACAAACTTCCGTCCACAGTCGTTGCAGAAATAGCGTTGGATGCCTTTGTAAGTGCCAAACTTAATGACATTGGATGATTGGCAATATTTACAGGCTGTAGTGTCCATATCACTTATGTCTGGACTTCAATCCCTCAATTCGTTTGGCTAGAATCTCATGAATCACCTAAATCACCTGTTCTACTCTCATCAGGACCAACCGCAGTGTAAAAAGTGGGAACTGGAGGCTCTTTTATCTGATAGGCGAGTCGAGTGGCTGATCTAGAAACGGTAACGCGCTACGTTGATGACCTGCGCAGCCTGCTTGAGGAGAGTTCCTTAGCCGAAAGGAAGTCATTCATCAGAAGCTTCGTTAAGGAAGTGAAGGTGACCGGAGACGAAGTCTTGCTAACGTATACTATGCCACTCCTGCCACAGGGGACATCCGCAGAGAGGGTGGGAGTTCTTTGTTCTATCCACCATGGTGGAGCTGGGGTTACAATAGACAGAACTTTCGAACTGGCTTTCAGCCTCACAATTTGAGCAGAGAGCAGCTATAGATGACTACAGCAATAGGCCAGATTATGGGCAACCGACAAGTAGCACTCCGGAATCTCGCTCTGTGACGTAATAACACAGGCAATTTTGACCTACGGAACAAAACAAGCCATTGTTACCTGCAGGCCTTTCACCAACTCATTTTGAAAACGCCGAGCAAGATTTACTAAGCCGGTTGTCTGAAACCTTTCTTTCAGGCTCATTCTTCGACTAGAATAGACTACGTCACCTCGCTCCAGACTCTCTTTCATTTGAAGAAAGTAAATCTTGACAGCAACAGTGCACATGGTAAAATCAAGCCCCTAGAAAAATCATGCTACAGGAGGTAGAGGAAAGGTGTCGATTATTGATACGCTAAGAAGCTCTGAGCTCTTTGGTGGGTTATGCGCAGATCGTCTACGCAAGGTCTCCGAGTTATGCCGTGGTGGTTCCTACCAGGAAGGGGTGACGATCTTCAAAGAGGGAGGTCAGGCCGCGGAGTTGTACATTACTACGGAAGGCAGGGTAGTCCTTGAGATAGAACTGCGTCCTGTAGCCGATAGTCTTGCCATACCTGCTGCGGTGGAGGTAATCACTAAGGGCGGGTGCTTTGGTTGGTCGGCGCTCGTTCAGCCTTACGTATACACGTCCTCGGCTCGATGTCTTACAAATTGCACGGTGCTAGCCATCAAGGGTGATATGCTCCGTAGAACTATGGCTGATGACCCTCGTTTGGGCTATGAAGTGATGAACAAGCTGACCGAAATTGTTGCCCTCCGGCTCACGCATATGCGGCTCCGCCTCACGACCGGGCTAGGTCTCGTCCTGCTCGGTAAGGAACTGGAGTTAGCCAAATAATTGGCTTCTCCGGGGGCGTTCAATAGATAGAACCATAGACATGATTTATAGAGCTGTGTTCGCCTTTGCTTAATTGTTCCCGGTCAGCGTTGAACATTGCGCTATACTGTTGTGTCACGAGATAATCAATAATCCAACCAATGTAAAGGCAGCGATAGGTGGCAGAGCCGCTATTGGCTTCCCCTTTAGAAATATCGCTTGAATCGCATAGACGCTAATCAATCCCACTAATCCGAGTGCTGCAATAATAGCCCCTGGAGCGAGACCTTGGGCAAAGTAAACGGAGGCTGTAAGCAGACAAGGGAAGGCAATATCGCCAGCGCCCAGTATGGAGTATTCCCTATCGGCGGGATTCGCCTCTATTACCCTCTCTCCGTGTTTTTTCAAGTTTAAGCTCCACTCAGAATAGTCTTTGGGAATGATTAGTGCAGGCAAGGCATTTATTTGCGATAGGCTGTCTGCCATCCAGAGCATGAATCTGAAACGAACCGCCAGAAAGTCATAGATGGCGAGTGACAAAATAAGAGCCATCGCGGTCCACGGCGCAATAAAGTGACCGAAAACTGCTCCTAGACTACTAACCGCCAGAATCAATGCCAGGTCATGTAACCAGACAAGGGGTATCAAGAACCAAAACGTTCCAAACACGACAGCGATGGCGACAGCTAGTGGAAGGGGAAAGTAAAAGGCAGTTGCGATGAATGCGCCCCAACTAAATAGAAGGGCAAACAAGAGTCTAAGAACGAGCTTTAGAGCTGTAAGTGGAATCAGGGAGAGCGTGAGTCCAAGCACGGCCGCTGCTGCAAGAATATAGAGTAAAACTGGTCCTAACGATGAATGGGCTGGCACTTCGGTAACCTCTCCAGAGGGTAATGTCACTTCCCCAGGCCACCAGGATATCGTCTCGGATGGCTGGCCCGGTACATATATATTCTTTTCATTCAGGAATGGATCTATACGGGAAGTAACAAGCAAGATGAGTACGTGAGCGATGATAAAAAGAAGAAGACTCCAATAGGCCGTATTCAGCTTTACCGGCTTCCTTGTGCTCAAACGGGGGATATTTTACACCGAAGAAGGCGCAATGTTGAAGTATCACTGTGACTAGCAACCTAGCAAATTGAACGATTTGAGTTTTAGTGCAGCGCTAGCTGGCCGTCATACAGTCGAGGGACGCGACCGAATAATCTTGGAAATCGCTTGCTATGGTATTCTGGGGACATAATACCTGATTTGTAGTAGGCCTAATTGGTGTGGTGTCCCTGGAATTCCCGATAATCACGGATTGTTGGGGTCATAGACCGGAATGTTTTCATCCGATAGTAAAGCTTTAAGGCCTTTGTCAGCGGTCACAACTGTAAGCTGCAACCCGTTGGCTTCATTTTGTCTTCTTGCGACTGCACCAATTAATGCATCGTGTGAACCTACGCTATAATGGTCTGAGTATGTCCTAAGTAGACGTTTCGCTTCAGTTATCGTATGTTGATCAAGAGGTATGACGGAGGCTTGAATTTTACCTCTCATTGATTCGATATCACAAATCAATTTCTGGAAATCCCTAAAGAGCTTGGCTCTTAATGGCTTTCTTCCCGGGTGTATCCACATACATTTTGAAGGATCTTTGCCAACCGTTTGCCTATCACACAATTGAATCTGGCGTGGGGACCCTCGTCTATACTTTCCTAATACAGAATGGATTTCCATTGATGTAATCTCAGAAATATAGAAGGAAATGTTTTCGTTATCTAGTCTCTGCTCAAGTCTGGAGCAAGCTAACGGTTTTGGGTGCTGAAGAAACAGCGCATAAGCATTGGTATCAAGTAGGTAGGGAGACAACATCTAAATATTTGTCTCCTTAGATTCCTTAAACATATCGTCTGGGATCGCTTCGAGTACTGATTCTTTTTTTTCGTTAGAAAAAGGGTCTAGTTTGCTTTTTATAATATTTACGGTACCCCATAGGTCCGCATCCGAACCTTTGTTAATGTAAGCGTCAACACCCAAATTTATCAGTTTCTTCATCACCGGGGGGTCTTGATAGTTGGTATATACTAATACCTCTACATATGGATCCTTGTCTCTAATATATTCTAGAACTTGATCTCCAGAGAATTTTGGCAACTTTAAGTCCAAGATAATCAAATCAAATTTGCCCTTTTCCACCTGCTTTTCCGCCTTTGCACCATCTGTTGCCCAAGTCACTTCTATACCCTCAGATTCTAATGCCTTCTTCAGCATCTCTCCAGTCTTCACTTCATCTTCAATTAACAGTACTTTATTAGCCATGATTAACGCTCCTCCTGTCTTTAATAATCTCTATTTAATATTGGTCGTATCTCTTGGTATTGTAACCACGAAACGTGCGCCATCTACATAACTAGAATCAAGTGTTACCGAGCCACCAAATATCTTTACTATGTTCCAAACAATAAATAGACCTAACCCGGACCCTTTCCCAGGCGGTTTTGTACTAAAGAATGGCTCAAACATTCTGCCTCGTAGTCTTACCGGAATACCAACACCCGTATCTGTGAATATTATTTTGTATTCATTCTGTCCATCTGTTACCTTGATATCGATTCCACGCTTACCATCAGACACTTTCTCTTCGATAGCATCTATTGAATTAAGGAGTAGATTATTTATGATTTGGTCGAATTTGACAGGATCGGCCTTCATGTACAGTGGAGCTGATGGCTTAATACTCACGTGAATCTGTGCTTGTTCTAGCCTCGCACTTTCAGCCTGCAGCCTTCTGGCTATTCGGTCTACGACGTCGAATTCTTCAACCAGGGTTTTAGTTGATGTAATAGGTGCGAGTCTCTTTACCAATTGGCCCATTCTTTCCGTTTCTTCGAGAATAGAATCGAATATTTTAAGTACTTGCTCTTTGGGTAGATTCTTCTCTAATTCTTTCTTATAAAACTGCACAGTGTAACGAATATTCGTAATTGGTTGTCCTAATTCATGTGAAATACCGGTAGTTAGGTCACTAATTGCGGCTAGGCGGGTTCTATGCTCAAACTCAAATCGAAATTCTTTCGCACTCTCTTCGATTTCTCTCAAGTATCCAGGCTTTTCCCCCTTCTTACGTTGTAATATCTTGACAGAGAGCTCATCGACGCGATGTGCATCTTCGTACAATCCAAATCTCAAATAGAAATTTCTTAAAGTACTTAGAATGGGAATGCTATCAGTTGACCGCTTTTCCATCAGGAGAAGAGTTGATTTGAGTTTATCCAAGTCATTCAAATATTCGTAGTAGTAAACAAGTTCGTAGAGGACGTTAAAAGAACTACTCCTTAGTATTTCTGGATGCTTTGATATGGCTGTTTGCGCCATTGCGTAGCTCCCTAGTTTGCGAGATAGACGCAACATCGAACGGATTACTATAGGGTTTAAAGTGACATCTAGTAAATCCGATGCTAGTTTTAAAGCATTTTGATATTTCTCATTTCGCTCATAGACAGAAATTATGAATGTGTCTATTCCTTGGGTCTTCATTGTCCTGGTTGTTTTAAGCAAATAATCATCCATTAATGAAAAGAGTTCGGCTAGATTTTGGGATCCCAGGACTCTGGTTTTTTCCACAATTGCGTGGAAATCAGTATCATCGGCATTAGATAGTAATATTTCAAGGCTTTTTGCCGTCTCACTGTAGGTAGCCTCTGGTGGAATGTCGTCTTTGATGAGTTCTGTAGCGCGGACAGCAGTGTTATACGGTAGCCCCCCTTTATTTATGTCGTTCAATATAGTTTTAGCGTACGTAGCTAGATCGTTTTTAGGCCAACTCCTTTTCAGGCGATAATAACGTGTGGCAAAATCGGTAAATAATTTTAGGTTTGGCGGAGTTTTTTTAAGAAATTGAAGGTAGAGTTTAGAGGCGTTCGGGTAATCTCCAATTTGGAAGAAGAGATCGCCACCTACTTTTGAGAAGAAATAACTGTCAGGAAAAGCATCAATAGATTCAATAGCAACCTTTATTGCCTCATGGATGTTGCCAGAATTTCTGAGATCTAATATTCGATTAGAGACCTCTTCGAATTGCATATGTTCCACCCATCTGGACCATCCAACATGGTGGTACCCTTGATCTTATGGCAATTATACCGCAAATAACTGGCAAAAGGCACCTGTAAACTCGCACCATCTGTGAACTTGAGGGGCTAAGTAGTATCACATCGGAATTTCTTGTTTTGTTTATTTGATCTCTGCCCTGGGGAGGGTTGACAAACGTGCTAGTTCTTGAAATTTTACCATATGTATTCTTGTGATCTATCGTGGGGTCACACAAATGTCAGGATTGTTCAACTACGCTTGGATTGATGATTCATAACCGGGGCAGTGCTCCGCCTAATCACATGAATCGTTGGAGAGTCAATACCCTAGCTATTGTAGCTAATGTGGATTTGTTCCTGTGGTAGAATATGCGCAAGGAGGCGCATTATGGCTGAACAAGGGCAACCGCAAAAATAAGAATCGCTTTTCCCGAGCATCTTAGGGGTGGGGTTTATTGCAACAGCATGACTGTTGCACACAGCAAGGAGGAATTCATCATGACCTTCATGATGATTGCTCCGCCCACTGGATCTGTAACAGCCCGTGTGGAATAAGCCCTGGACATATGAAAAGGGTCATCTCCGCCCTACAAGATAGTCTTAGGAAGTACGAAGACAAGTTCGGCAAGATTGCAGCGGCGGAAGAGCCTGGCAAAGGGAGAATCGGCTTTCCCACGGCTTAGTCTTTCAGCTGGCGTTCCCAATGACCATTGAATCGTTTCCCCCTTCCGTAGTTGGCTTGGTGGTCTCCCCAGTGGGACATCGGCAAACCGGCCGTTTCATAAGCATCTAAGGTGTAGAAAACGAGAAGGTGTGTATCTAAACCACCGCGATGTCGACTAACGCGACAGAAAAGGAGGCACATGAGTGGCAGGAACTAATCTTTGCATATGGTACAACGAGAGTTCGGGTGTTAAAAGAGCCTACGACCTGGGTCTAATTGATAGGAAGTGGGTAGAAAATTATTGCTGGACTAAAGGGAAAGGATGCATAAGGAAAAAGAGGTTTGAAGAGGAAGGATACATATCTCCTGACTACGTGTTACCTGATGGCACTATCAGTGAAAGGGTAAAAGAATACATTGAACAGAAAGGAACGCTGTAAGGTAGCCCGGCAGAGAATGAAGGGGAATTTTTCTATTTAGTCTAGTAACATTGCGTCATTAAGCGCAGTGACTTTGAATACTAAGACAATATAGACGGTCTTTCTATAAGAGTCGCTAAAGGAGCTTACATCACACCATCTTAGTAATAGGTCTCATCATGTCTTTGTCTTGGCAAACATGGCTACTAAGTACCCGTTAACAACCGATGCTAGAACAGTCAGCACTGTCAATATGCCTACATATATCCAGCCGAAATAGGCAATCATGACTGGCAGGAGGAAAGGCTTGACCGCCCTGTTATACAGGAATACAGCTATTGGCATATTACCTGCGCCTTTTTCGCGCAATTCCTTGAGCAGGGGATACCATACATAGATTGGCCCCATGGAAATAATTCCAGCAGCCACCGAGAGCAAGACGCCTTTGATATTAGCACCACTACCTAGAAGATGGACAATCTGGGCTGGTTTGACAAACAGGTTTAGGGCTAGCATCACTAAAAAGACCAAGGCTAAAGGTAGGAGTATATTAAGGCAAACCTTCCCGCTATTCTTGAGAGCCATCAGCGCTTGTTCTGGGGTAAGCACGAAGAGAACACCGTAAATTACCAATACGAGGAGTGGGAAAATAAGCATATACTTGGAGGGTTGCGAGGTTTTGCGCTTCGATTCCTGTGATTTCTCCATGCTTATAATTACCTACCCGATAATGAAATTCAGAATCATCACGGTAAGAATAGCAACTGGTATAGACAGGATAAGACAGAGTGCGTTTCTCAATAGAGCAAATCTTAGGCCAAGACTAGCGATCTCAGCCGGTAGCTGAACTAGCCCCACAGTTACCCAGGTGATGATAAGGGCAGTCACAGCGAATAAACTGATGCCATGATTTAGTAGTGCCGCGCCGATAACATAGCTATTGATGGGGTTACCGGCTAGAATACTCCCAAAACAAGCTCCCCATAGAGTGTCCGACATCGCGTTCCCTGAGAAAACAGAGGCTACGGCTTCCTTTGATATGAAGGTATTAAATAATCCGATGCACAGCACGACGCCAATCAGTATAGGCAATATGTTGGCAAACTGCTTAGCTGAACTCCTCAGTGCCCTGCCTAAGGTATCCTTATTGATGTATTTGGTTGCTTGCTCTTTACCCTCCTTAACAGCTAAGCCTCGACCGAAGCCACCTACTTTGTACTTCTCGATAACCTCTTCTACCGTCCCGCTGACGTTAGTGATAACCTTAATGCCATTTGACACGAGCTGGTTGTATATGGCTGGGCTACAATAGCCGGTTAACACTACCTCAACGCCTTCAGTGACTGCAAGGATAACTGCTTGGACTCCTGCGCCAGGCTGAGATATCGCCCCGGGGTTTGCTAGCGCCTTGAAATCCATCGTCTTAGTATCAACAACAAGCAGATACGGAGATAGTCCAAACCTATGAGCCACGTTTGATGCTAATTCTGTGCGCTCGGCAGAGATTGCTATCTTCACAGTACTCCTTTGGGCAGCTAGAGGAAATCACTCCTATTCTATTATAGCAAGGAAAATGCGTCTCATGGTGATGGCCAAACATTAAGCCAGAAGGCTCAGCCTTTGAAAACCCTCCATTACGTTATCTATGAGTTGGTGGATTTCGAAAGGTGGTTTTTGGCTGACCTACATTTAAGAGCTTCAGGCATTGATAAGTTTGGAAAACGTCAGCCCCTGATGGAGAGACACCATCCTTGATAAAATCCACGTCCAGTAACGTTTTACCTACTAATGATATCCTGACAACGCTGTATCTGTTCTAGTCCGGAGGTCACAAGACTATCATATGCTTGAGAATCACGTGACCTAGCGACAGCATAAACATGACCGTGCTTTAGCTCAACTTGCCAACAGGAATCTTGAGACTCCCAAATGTAATCAATTCCAGACTCGCATTTCAGTGGGAATGCAATCCCACTTGGGAAGTTCTTTAAATTAGGTGCTTCCGACTCTCTACCGCCAAGATATATGCTTCCAATCTTTGCCACACACGCCTCACTGACTTGCTCTCAACCATTATACTATTTTGCTCATTTCTAGGTTAGAGTTGCTATTCATTTGCCGTCCACTAAGAACCACTTTGGTCTCTGTCGTCTGCAAAAGGTAAGGATGCCAGTAGAGTAAGCTCAGTTCTTAAAGCTGATTATCGCGAGTTCCAAAACCGCACAATCCATCGTTTTGTTGGGTTGGGACAGTCCAGTCTTGTGAATGATTCCGGCAAAGGTTGGGCATCACTATTGTTCTGTGCTCGGCTAGGCTCAAAGGGCAAGGGGAAACGGAACGATTATGAAAATCCGCTGCACGGGCGCAGATACCAATCGACATAGCCAAAACCTATGCCAAAGACTAGTGGGGAAGGGGGGACTCGAACCCCCACGCCTTGCAGCACATGATCCTAAGTCATGCTCGTCTGCCAATTCCGACACTTCCCCGTTAAGCTGATTCAGCCACGAAGCGTTCCTCTGAAAAAGTTAACCACGGACATTCCCTCTGCCTTCCTGGCTTCCAGAAGACAAGGACCTCCAAGCATACTCTGTTATTCTATCAAAGATGCATTAGCAAGGCTATCGGAGTACAACTGAGCCCTTCAAGGTGTGAAGTCTTTTCTCAGCAGTCTCAAATGTGGAAACGGCAAGCTTGCTTACTTCAGAGCCTTGCGTGGTCTCTGCACTTGGCCATGGAAGCAAGGTTACATATCTAACGATGGTCATAACCAGACTCTATTTGGAATGAGACCGAGAGGTGTCCAAGATATGCCCAGTAGGCTCAATATTGCTACAGGGATAAAGTATAACGCCCACAATTTTAGGAGAGGCTTCGCCTGTAATCTACACAGGAAGGGATTAAGCACTTTGGACATTATGCATCTTGGAGGCTGGGAAGATTTGAGCATGGTATTAAGATATACCAGGGGCATCACCTTCGAGGATTGTCTGGAGCACTATGAAGCTTTGAATGGCTAACCTTATAACCTTTGTCATTCGCTAAATCCAATACTCTGAGAGTTAACAATTAGCTTTGGCTACATGATTTCCACTCAGGTGTGTTAACTCCATAACTGTGAGGCATACGGGTGAAGGAATTATGAGATATAACTTTGCTCTATCTCCATTCTCGCAAATTCGTTGCGGCGAAAAGGCGATATGAGGAGTGCCGCTACGACAATCAACTAGGAAGTCACAATCACGACGAGGTTAAGTCCATCCGAAATATCTGATATGGTAGATGCTACTAGGCAGTAGAGTTGACCAATATCGACTTCAAATCAGCAGATAGTTGCTGCCTACAGGCAGATTCCACGTCCAGGAGAGATGCCAGAAGAGTCACTGCACTATAAAAGTCTGTCCTATGCGAATTTTCATAATCCTCTTTCAGTGCGCCACCCCGTGCTCTGATGGCTTCTGACCAGTGAATAACTGCAGATTCAACGGCTTTTCTCTCCTTTCTTGGCAGGGGCGGTTCCTTCCAAAATTCCCACCCTCTATTTGTTAGTGATGGAGTAAGTCTATTCTGGCCGACTAATATCTTAAATATGACTTTCTCCTTACCCTGCTCAGTGGCACATTTCATCATGAGGGTGCTATCAGCTATGAGCAAAGACTCTTCATCGTCTGACTTTACTTCTTTTTCAACCCATAACACCCATGAACCGTGTTTGACCGGGCGAACCTCCTTATCAAGCTTATCAAGCTGCTCTATAACAAATTCCAGACTGTCTCTCCCTTCCTCTTTCACAAATACCTCGTCCTGTCATTGCCGAAGCAATCGCCATTATGACAAGTAATATACTCTATTATGGTTATATAATTTACTGGTCTATTGCCAAAGCCTTAAGAGGTTTTCAGTCTATTTGCCTTCCCACTCCCTTTTCCTGACAGCAACAAATATTACAGGAATAATCCCAGCAGTAAGGATACTTGCAGCTAGGCATAGTTTCCAATGCTTCCTCTGCAGAGTATAGATTCCTCCAGCAACGACAACACCTGCCCAAGGAATGGCTAATAACCCCCAGAGGCTTGAAGCAGCAAAATACATCGTGAGGGGAATTCCTATTAGAATGCCACCAAATAGCATTATCAACCCCGCTGCTGTCCTCATATCATTCTGCCTATAGGCAACGCAGGTTAGCGGGTTGAATTGCCCATTGTCAATAGTATTTTGGTAACACCTTGGCGGGATTTTTTCGCTTTTTGTTACTCTTCGTCATCAACGCCTATTTGCCAATTAGAATTTTGCACGAGCGAGTTGTAGATGTTGGCTACTCGGAGCACACAAAAATCAATCAAATATTCAAACATTTGTAACCACTACTCTTTATGATGTGCTGATTGTCGAACTCAGCTTTAATATCTTCCTATTTCCTTGCCCACCAGCTTTGGCATCCTCAATTTTACCTGCTGTCCTAAGCTCTTTGAGAGCCGTCCAGATGGCATAATCGCTGTGTCCAGCAGCTCGTGCTAACCGTCTTAACTCCTGCTCTTGCATCTCCCGAGCTGCTAGCTGTGATATGAAGAACTCCCCAGCAGCATTTACCTTCTTTCGCCTTACTTGTGCTTCTATCTCAGTTACTTTATGAATGGGATAGTTAAAATCCAAACCAATCTCCATCTTCTCAGCATCCTTCCCACTAATCTCCAGTGTTTTGTTAGGTAGTATGTTCTTGTTCTTCACTATATCTATGCTAGTATCTAGCCACCCTACGTAACGGGAATGCCCTATTGCTCCTTTGGAAGGGTCTTTGCCCATATGGGTAACGAAGACGACAGAGAGCCCTGGATTGTTCTGGAGGATTATATCTGTGTGACAACACTGATATAATCCTTACAAGCTTATAGAAACCATAGGGATGCTGGTTCATAGAAAGACATTCAAAGGCACCTGCCCCATTTGGCAGGACTGGTTCTAGGGTAGTTAGTTAGACCCTTGAGAGAAAATGAGTAAGAGAGGGTAGAGTCTGCAAATGGCAGTTAAAGGCCATCCGTTAGACATTGAATTGTTTTGGGATGTAGACGTTTGGAGGCAGCCAAAGATTGATAAGTCAGGCTTTCAGCTCCCCCTCAGGCGTGGTTATGGTGTTAACTTCTTATCGGCAATACAACAATATCAATATAATTCATTCTATTGGTGTAATAGGCTGGTGGCCATTTTTGATAGGCTTGAGTGGATACGGGATATGACCGGTCGCTCAGTTCATAGAAGGAAGAATGAGAAGAAGAGCGTGTTCTTGGAAGAATGGATTATGTATAACTACGAGCACTACACGGTGGTATACCAAGCAATTCTCGACGTTGCATTGCTGTTAACCAACGAACTATTTCGCTTGGGGAATCCCTACAAGAAATGCTCCTATAGCACTGTGTGTGATAACACCCACATAAATGGTACGAGTGTTCACCATATTTTGGAGAAGCTAAAAGACACCACGGACAAACATCGTGAAGGAAAGAATCTCTTGGTACATCGAGGAGAGCGAATTAGGCCTCCCGTGGACGCCGTGAACCTTGACACAACCGAGATTATCAATATGGCAATTAAGGTAGACATAGAGCTTGGCGAAACAGCAGAGTTATTGAGCGAATTCCTTTCAATACACTCTCAGAAGGAGTTGATAAAAACAATGGAGAAAGAATGCACCGAAATTGAGTCGCAGGTTGAAGACCTTTTCAGTGCATTGCTTCCATATTACCGCAAATTTCGTTCGGCAAATTTCTAGTTTGGGTTTGACCTTCTAACAAGGTGAATTTACTTAATTGAGTTTTTGGCTCATTCCTGTATAACGTTTAATGTCTTATCTATAACGATTGGTGTTTGCCTAAACTCATTCAATTATCATTGCTTAACCCCTGACATTATTCCTGTATGCGTGTGTAATAGGAATAATTCACCATGCATAGTGTTGAGGAAGCAGCGCAAAAGCTGAGTCTTGACCCTAGTCAGATAAGACGTCTATTGGCAAAAGGTGAATTCAAAGGAAAGAAATTAGGCAGAGATTGGGTAGTATTAGACTTGAATTATAAGCGGAAAAAGAAACCAAAAGGAGGTGAGAGCAAGGAAATGACCAAAACTAAATTAGCTAGGGAATGTTCACTAGCAAATGCGCTCTTCCTCTATCCTAAGTCATGCTCGTCTGCCAATTCCGACACTTCCCCGGACACATCACATATTGATATTCTAGCATTCTGCTTAACACCCTGACAGATGCGCTGGTCTCTTCACCCTTGAAGCACTCTCTCAGCGGCAACCACCATCTGCTTCATCTTCTCAAAGGCAACTTCTCTGGGCAGCGCCCTTAGGCCACAGTCGGGATGGATTGCGATTCTTTCCCTGGGTATGTACGCCACCGCTGCCCTTATCAGCTTCTCTACATCCTCGACCTCCTCAACCTTGGTGCTTTTGGTGTCAATACAGCCCAACCCCAGCATCTTGTCTGAAGCCAGAAGCTCCCCAAGGCTTAATATCTCCATGTTATCATCGCCCATGAATGCGTGCGAAAGCATCGTTATCCCTTCCCATTGCAGCAGCTCCTTGAATATCTTGGTAACCGTTCCGCAGACATGAAGAGCCACCGGGACTTTCAGGTTCAAGGCTATGCTCTCCACAGCTTTACGGGCAATCTCCATGGGTGCTCCAACGGAGAGATATGGCTCATCAATCTGTATCCATTCCGCGCCATTTTCCTCCAGGGCCTGGGCGATACCCAGGAGAGCTTCGGCTGTGTCAAGATAAACCGCTTCGTCCCTGTATCCCCTGTAATAACCTCTGATTTCCGATGAGAACACAAGTGTGACTGGCCCGGTGACAATCCCTTTGACACGGGGAGCCATTCTCTTGGCAGCATCCAAGTCCTCCAAGAATATCTCGGGGCTCCCTTTGCCTACCTTTCCGTTTATGGAACTCTTGGTCTCATAAGAGTAGCCTTCTATGGACGTGGCAAAATACCCTATCATGTCATACCTTGTCTGCCCATCCGAGACTAGTTGTATGCCGGCGTCAATCTGGTCGCTCACCGACCTGGCTATGGCGTCTTTCCCCAGTTCGTTGTAGCTCAGGGGATAACTTCCTAAGACCGTGGTGAACATCCCTTGGTTAGCAAACTGCATTTCGCTGTAACCCCTTTCTACCTGAAGGTCTAAATCATGTCCAGGAGGATTGAAACCATAAAGGAGACCATCGCAGTGTCACTACTTCTTGCCAGAGAGCTATTAGACTCCTGCCACTGCTAGGCCACTCACGGGATTTTCACTCGACCGAGACCTCAAAGACCTTTTGGTCTACGAAGTCTTCCTCCCATGACCTTTTATATGTCAGTGTCACCTCGGTTTTGGCTATCTTTACCCCCTTGAAGGTGAACCTTTGTTGCCCACCAGCACCAACCAGGTCTTCGTCCTCAGCAGGCTTGAATTCGTCCTGTACGAGCTTAAGAAAGTCTTCGTCAAAATCCGCCTCCCAGTTGTAACCTGTTGTCGGGTTGGAATCAAGAGCTATGATGAACTTCTTGCCAAGACCGATTTCAATTTCCTGACCAGGGTCGCTGTACTCCTTAGGCTGTTGAGCCACGCAGCCAACAAGCAAACCAGCTATTAATGATAGCGATACAAGCAGCGTCACTGACTTCTTCATGCTATGCTCTATTCACAGTATAGTTTATCTCAGCAATTTGTGGCAAACCTGTTCAGTGGCTTTCGCAAAAGAGCACTGGCTTGGATATGAACAAGTACATGCTCTAGCAACTCAGAGCCGTAATGCTTTATACTTCTGAAACAGATGACTGAGAAAAGAATTACCATCATTTCTACCGGCGGGACGATTGCCATGGGCATTGACGCCCAGGCAGGTGGCGCAGTTCCTCTGCTAAGCGCAGAGGATTTGCTACAGAATATGCCCTCCTTAAGAGACATTGCTAGATTAGATGTTGTCAATTTCTGTAATAAGCCGGGGCCCCATTTGCTCCTGGGCGACATTCTTGAGCTCAGTAAAGTGATTCATGACCTTTTTGAACAAAACAAGGCAAATGGCGTAGTTATAACTCAAGGTACGGATACTCTGGAGGAGACGGCGTACGCTCTGGATCTGCTGGTCCGGGACGATAACCCGGTTATAGTAACGGGAGCCATGCGAAATGCTTCTCAGCTCAGCTCCGATGGTCCTGCAAATCTGTTCAATTCAATCTTTACTGCGGCGACAGATGATTCACAGTCAAGAGGCACAATGGTCGTATTCAATAATGAGATTCATCTTGCCAGGGATGTGACAAAGGCAAGTGCAACGCAGCTTAATGCATTCAGAAGTCCCTTATTTGGGCCAATTGGGATTATTTATGGGAAAAGAGTGCAGTTTGTTAGAGCAAGGGGAATCAGGGCATCAATTCCCGCCAAGAAGATTTCAGCCCAAGTCGAACTCATCAAGTTCACACTGGGCATGAGTAACTTTCTTCTGGAAGCAGTAAGAGACTCGCCTGTGGATGGGGTAGTTATCGAGGGAGCCGGCGTAGGTCACGTCTCAGAAACGGTGGCTGAGGGAATAAGAGACCTGGTCAACGTGGGAAAGCCAGTGGTCCTCACAACCCGATGCTATGAAGGCCTTGTTCTGGAGGACAGCTACGCCTTTGTGGGAAGTGAGAAGAACCTGCGGGAGTTGGGGGCGATTGTGGCTCCAGGGCTTAATGGGCCAAAGGCAAGAATAAAATTGATTCTTGCATTGAGTTACACCAGCGATTTGAATAGGATTCGGAATATGTTTAATGCGCCGATAGCATATGGCCAAGCTTAGCCGGGCAACTCTCAATCCTCTTACCTTCCACCAGCACGGTTATAACATCATAGAGATACTGCAGCTCATTCATGACGGTGGTACCAGTCAGGCATATATCCCACATTTTCGAAATTCGTGAACCGGTTTATTGGAGCGGTGGCGATTCTGCCGTCCGCTCCAGTGAAGCGGATTTTGGGCTCTCCGTCTCTATCAACGAAGATGTCCAGTATTTCTACCTCTTCTTCCTCCCGGTTATCTCCATGAAAAATAGCTTTCATTCTACTTCCCGCCCTATTATGTCCACCGTCTGACATGCCTTAACAGCAGAGATTGAAACGCGCCTTCATCATTACCCCAAATCAAACCCGATATTTGCCGCTTTAAGATTCAACTCCTTAAATCTTTCTGGCATGTTTTCTTCTATAGCGGAGATGAAAGCATCCCTGGTAACCACCTTGCTTATTTCTATCGCTGCACCTAGCGCGACTATGTTAGCAACCACATTAGAGTTAAGCCTTTTTGCTGCTACCTCGGTAGCCGGGATTCCTATATGCTTCAAAGTGCTGCCTTCCGCTGGGGATACCAACTGCTTATCATGGATAACCACCCCTCTATCACGTTTAACCTTGCCAACATATCTGTTATATGCAGCCTGGTACATAGCAATCAGCAAGTCTGCCTCAAGCACATATGGGAAGGTTATTGGCTTGTCAGATATTACGACTTCGGCTTCACATTCCCCACCCCGAGCCGCTGCTCCATAAGAATTCGTACCACTAACCCATTTCCCATCGTTGAAAGCAGCGTAGCCGAGTATTGTTCCCGCCAGCACGATACCCTGCCCACCAAAACCACACAGTATGACCTGCTTAACCTGTTCCATTGGAGAACTCCCCGGTTACTATTTTCCCTTCAAGTTCTGCTGGTGACAAGCCTTCAGCATCCTCTTTGGTGATACACATGCGCTCAACAAATTCAAACGCCTCCCTGGGCGTATCAAGTCGGTTCTGCCTGCCAAATTGGGTTGGACAGGGCGATATGACTTCAATGAAAGAAAACCCTTCAATCTGTAATGCTTTCTTGATGCTGTCTACCACTACAGAGCCCTGAGTGACTAAGTATCTGGCTACGTAGACGGCACCTGCTGCACTCACAAGCTTACACAGGTCAAGTGGACGATATGGACTCCCTCCATGTGTTGTCCGTGTAACGGCGCCTTTCGGCGTGGTAGAACAAACCTGGCCACCGGTCTGCCCGTAATTCATATTGTTAGCGCATATGACTGTAAGGTCTATATTTCTACGAGCGGCATGAATAAGATGGTTCCCTCCGATATCTACCAAATCTCCGTCCCCACTAATAACCATCGTTTTTAGCCTTGGATTGAACATCTTCGCTCCAGTAGCAAAGGCAATAGCCCTGCCATGCAAAGTATGAAGAGTGTCAGCATTAAAATGAGGACTCGGTATCCAGCCAGCACAACCTATACCTGATACAAATAGCATGCCATCAATGTCTATTTCAAGTTCATCAATTGCCCTCAAGATAAGCCTCAGCAAGGTCCTATGGCCACAGCCGGGGCAAAAGGGCGTGGTCACACCTGGTCGTAAGTATTGCTTCAAGTCTTTAGCCATTATAAGAACCTGCCCAGTTGTTCTACAATCGTGTTCGGGTGTATGACCTCTCCGTTCATTTGATTATATGATATTACATCGCCAGAGACGTATTTCGTTACCTCGCCCACAACCTGTCCCATATTCATTTCGGGAACAAGTATCTTCTTGACTCTTGACCCCATCTCTCCTACTATCGCATCAGCAAAGGGCCACAAAGTCTTTAGCCTCAACATTCCGGCTTTTCTGCTCTCTTCTCGCAATCTCTCAATGGCAAATAGCGCACTTCTTGCCGTGAATCCATAACAAATAACTGCTATGTCTGCATCTTTCAGGTAATAATCCTCGTATTCAGTTATTTCGGCTCTATGATTCATTATTTTTTGGTACAGTCTTCTGGTTAGCTTCTCTTCAATCGCAGAGTCAGCAGTTTTCCTAATGCCATAAGCATCATGTGTAGAACCAGTCACCAGTAACTTCTCCCCTTCTCCAAAGGCAGGCATCGGGGGAACCCCATCATCCTCTTCTGTGCCAAAGGGGGGTGCTCCTGGTTTCTTTGCACGGTCAAACAACTCTACTTCCTCTGGTACATTCACCCTCTCCCGCAGATGAGCAGTAGCCTCTTCGGCCATAACAAGAACCGGAACTCTATATTTCTCAGCGAGATTAAAGGCATTGATGGTCTGGTCATACAGTTCTTGCACGGACCAGGGCGAAAGGGCAATAATTGGCATGCCTCCGTGGGTACCCCACCGGGCCTGCATTATATCCCCACCTCCCACCCTGGTAGCCTGGCCCGTGCTTGGGCCCGCTCTCTGGGCATTGACAATTACAATCGGTGTTTCCGTCATAACGGCATGACCGATTCCCTCCTGCATTAAGCTGAATCCGGGGCCTGATGTGACAGTCATGGCTTTGGCTCCAGCCCACGAAGCACCTATACAGGAACAAATGGATGCGATTTCATCCTCCATTTGCATGAATACGGCTCCTACCTCTCCAAATCTAACGGAAATCCTCTCCAAGGTCTCAGTGGTCGGGGTAATCGGATAACCAGCGTAGTAGCCACACCTTGCTGCAATAGCACCCTCCGCTATCGCCTCATCACCTGAAAAGTAATAGTCCCCAGCAGGCAGTACACTGCTCACCTTTTTCCACGCCATTAAATAACCTCCAAACTAGTACTCAACCCGATCTTCATGTTAACAGCATCCCTGGCCACTCCATATATTCCCTAACGGGTTTCAACATTAACAACCCTCTCTTACCCCCACCTCCATAACTTCTGTATAAGTGTAACGCCTGAAAAGTATACCAGAAACAGTCTGGTTATACTGAGCCAGAGCCTGCTGGTCGTTTTCACTAGCATAGACTTCGCGTATACCCAGAAGCCCATCTGCCCTGGCACCGGGTTCATTTTGAGCCTCATCAGCGCTGTCCTACCGCTATTAAACAGATGATATACAAACAAGTACTCACATTTACGTACTACCTCATCAAAATGTTAAAATGGACGTTCTTGAAGTATCTCGCAAGTGGGCTCTTTAGTGTCAGATCAACGAGAAGTCCTTTTGAAACAGGGCTACTCTTCCCATTTAGTTAGGACTCACAAGGGAGGAAAATCATTATGTGGATTCAACAACCTGGCAGAATTACCGACAGGATAGAGTTTCTGGGGACACGCGACCTGTGCCTATATCTGCTTAAGGGAGAAGAGGCTATGATTATCGGGGGCGGAATGAGCTATATAGGTCCGTCGCTGGAAAAGCAGTTCTCAGCGATGGATTTCGACCTCAATAGAATCAAATATCTGGTCATCCCACACTCTCACTTCGACCATTGTGGGGCCGTGCCTTACTTGAAGAGAAGATTTCCTCGTGCGGAGATAGTCGCTTCAGCATATTCCAAAGAGGTATTCTCCAAGGAAAAAGCAGTGAATTTCATTGCCAATGCCAATAAAGAGATGGTTGAGAAATCGGGCCTCCAGGACGAGTATGAACAACTCAATTTGCAATTTGATGGCATATCGGTAGATCGAGTTGTAGGTGAAAACGACGCTATAGACCTTGGCGACGGGATTCAAGCCCATTTCATAGAGGTACCTGGGCATAGTAAATGCTGCATTGCAACATACATCCCTCGGTTGAAAGCCATATTCCCTTCAGATGCTGCACCATGGCCTACAGAAGATGAAAGCGGCCTCTCTTACCCTTCAGCCCAATATGGTTTTCCTTTATACGTGCAATCGCTAAAGAAGCTAACAAGTTACGATGTGCAAACATGTGCCTTTGACCACAATGGTATTATTGTTGGTCATCAAGCCACGCACATTTTGCGGCTGGGACTGGAACAGACAGAGAAGGTAAAGAGCTACATTATCGAACAGTATCAAGCCACAGGTGATTTAAACAAGACTGCACAGAGACTTGCTTCCGAGGTGCTCCAAAACAACAGATATAACTACATAAGCCCAGAACTTATGGTCGCTATTACCAAAACCATGATCAGCAGTATAATAGGCTAGCTTACTTGCTACACAAGAGCACTCAATACCTTCGATACCCTCCCCCATTATAGGGACGCCTTCCACCACCATAGCCGCCGCCTCCTCCGCCTTCAGCACGAGGTCGCGCCTTGCTGACAGCAATCACCTGCTCTTTCAATTGTGTCGCATCCAGACCGCTAATCGCTGCCTGACCCTCCGCATCTACGGGCATATCAACAAATCCAAATCCCCTGGGTTGGCCGGTATATCTATCTGTGATGATGCGTACCGATGTCACTTCTCCAAAAGACTCAAACGCCTGACGCAACTCCTCCTCAGTAACCTCACGTGACAGACTACCCACATATATATTCATAATATTAACTCCCTTACCATTTCGCAGTTCTCACCCTTCATGCAGCCAAACTCATCAAAGTACGTAGAATTCCGCCGGTCCTGAAACTCTAGGGGCTGAGTTTGGTTCCAGTCCCTTTGAATCCAGCAACAACCAAACTATCACCGACTGCCCAATTTAGTTTTGTTGTAGCACTCACTGCAATAGACTGGTCTGCCTTCTCGAGGTTCGAAGGGTACTTCACATTCCTTACCACACTCAGCACACACTGCAGGATACATCTGGCGCCTCGTTCTATAACCACCAAAGCTGCTGCGCTGGGCTCTCCTTGCTTCACGGCAAGCAGGGCAGCGCTTGGGCTCATTAGTATATCCCTTGGCAGCAAAAAACTCCTGCTCTTCAGCAGTGAAGGTAAATGTGGCACCACAATCAGAACACTGGAGACTCTTATCTGTAAACCCCATTGGATGACCTCCTTTTCTAATAATACTTACCTAGAGTTTCGGTCATCCAACGTCTGTAAATAAACCCAAAAGAGCTTCCACAAGCGCCTGGCAACCTACACTTCTAACCGACCAACACAAGTATAGCAAAAAGTGAGGGGGATTGCAATGACCTGTGCTGGCTGACCACATAGGTAACACTAAGCCATGAATTTTGGCAAGTGCCCTTTCAATATACTCTATGGGAGCAAGATAGCCAAGTGATTGATGTGGACGATT
>Ga0315533_1000825_pt1 | contig 25233 bp, 8 predicted proteins | sample SalMarSW160130MG_FD_203081 | JGI IMG/M metagenome (GOLD analysis project Ga0315533, IMG submission 203081) | Salt marsh sediment microbial communities from the Plum Island Ecosystem LTER, Massachusetts, United States - Salt Marsh Sediment SW1601-30 ... | reverse complement strand
CCCAAAACAGGTGTGGGAGAAAAAATCAATGCGAAGCTCGTATGAGTGCATACGCACATTCATACGAATAATAAGATGTAAACTGTTTCCTGCTCCTCTTAGTAATTAACCTTCCCGTTTTAATAATCTCGACCAATTTTAGATTAAGTGGATTGAGTCAACGGACTCGTCCTGAAGGCTTGGTCTGAAGGATTAAACGGATGCAACGGATATAATCTGTTTAATCCGCTCCATCCGCTGACTAATCCGCTGCTTCCGTTGACCAATTCGCTCCATCCGTTGACAGACAATAATATAGGTCGGGTAGCTCGCCACCCGACCTATATTTCTGTGTATTCTTTAAGTTCTTGAGCTTTTGCCTCTTTGTTTTTCTGTAAATGGCGGGTGTCCGCAGGATCCAGTCTGGATCCTAGGAAAGAACACCCACTTTAAACAAGTTCGTGAATCATCATACCCAGTCTATGAACATTCTGGTGCAGGTCCCTCTTTGTAAAGGTAATTGATTAGATAAAGTATATCTGCTAAATCTATTGTGCCGTCACAATTAGCATCTCCAGCCCCCAGGGGCTCAGGGGCAGGACCACCTTTATAAAGATAATTTATCAAAAGAAGCACATCCTCCAGATCTATAATTCCATCTCCATTCGCGTCGCCGACAATATAGCCCGAGACTTCAACCTCTTGCTGATAATAGAGATAGTTATGTTTGGTGACAGTTACCAACATGGTTCCCTCTGTAGATGGGGATGGATCAAAGGTGACGTCTCCACTGGAATTGGTGTATCCGGTCAGATAGACTTCATCTCCTTTCCATAAACAAACATAAGCCTGGTTTACAGGAACACGGGTGGTTGCATCCTCAACATGGACCGAAAAGGACGAAGTTCCTGGTGGAAGTGTAGAGGGGTGAGTCACGGCGAAACTTTCCGGCTGATCAGTCCAGATGGGCATCTCCGGCTCACCTAAGAGGTTAAAGGTCCATTCACAATGTTTCTTAAGATTCGCATCCGGCGAACCGGTACTAAAATGATGCTTGCAGTCCACAAGGGTTTGACCCAGGTTATATTTATTGCGGCTGAACAGCCCAATCCACCACTCCTTGTCCAGCTTGCCTGATAGCTCTTCTGGATAACCGACATATGCCCAGCCATGTCTTGTGTTACCGGTAAAAGCTACGCCAGCCTGATATGGATTGCGAATGACAAAATATTCGGATATGCAGTCGTTGTAATCCATTTTATTGGGCTCACAACCAAGCGAGACGACTATAGACATTTTATTATTATTCACTAAACTACTTACGTCACCTCGGTCAATGTCCCAATAGTGATTAATCCAGCCTGTGCCCATAGAAGTCTCACCGGAGTGGTCTGCATGATTCACCAGGTTTTGGCCGGAATTGAGGGCATTGATAGTCTCTGTTCTATGGTTGTGTGGTGGATACGGGTCACTATCATATACTTTGGTCACTGTGAACCGTGAAGGAATATAGTTGTCAATAGTCTCCTTCAGATCTTCAGCATGTGTTAAACCGTCGAGATCCATTCCTACAAGCAGTGCTTTTAAAAGATAATCAGAAAGCGGCGGGTCTTTTTCGTATTTCAGAACCTTATCTACAAATGTGGTAACCTCTGATGTGCTTCCCACAGAAACCCTCCCTACAAAAACCTCATGAGTCCAGTCATCATCAAAGTCAGAGTAATATTGGTCACTGGGAGTGTTTTGCTGATAGTAGGTTGTGTACTGGAAGGGGACAGTTCCGTTCTCGCCTCCTATGAGAAAGTAGGTCGTTCCCCAGGTTGAATTGGCATCAATGATGAAGTTACGAATCTTCTGCTGGTCGGTGGATCCGCTGTAGTTTGCGTAAATCCAGTTGGTGGTGATGACCGTATCTTTCACTCCCTTCTGAGTGTGCCACTCAACCAGTGGTTGAAAGTATGAATCATAGGAGGTGGAAGTAATGATCACGTGATCAAAGGGTCCATCCGAGAGATCTTTCGAGTTGCTCATCTTAAAAGATGTCATTAACTGGACATCCTCAGGATTGTTCACCATATCCTTGACCATCTGCTGGTAAGTCCTTCTCCCCTTCTCGGAAATATTTGGTGAGAGATAGTCACCACACTCATATCCACCCACACCCTCGATAACCAGGGTAATGGAGGTGTAAAGCGTAAGTTTCTTTTCAGCGGGAATATATTGCAAGGGATAAAGCTGAATAACGGCTATCCCTTGACCGGCTAAATCACTTTGGTGAACAAATTCCACTACCTCTGACGGATATGGCTGGCTGGACGAGTAAGTCTTTTGGTCTGGCTGGACGAAATCCGCATCTCCATCTGAGAGCCCTATTCTTATCGGTGGCTGAGCAGGAAAGATATTGAACTCGCCAAGAATTCCCTCGCTTTTCGTATCTGCAATCCGCACACCCTTTACTTCCATTCCAGACGGTAGGGCTATTTTTATCTCCTTTGATGGCAGCATTGGTTTTCCCAGTTCCGCCAGTTGACCGCCGTCTTTCAGCCTTATTAAGTCGTATCCCATGATCTTATGAAATGAAAGCGCATCTTGGGAGAACTCAGCGGTATAGCTGACTCTGTAGCTATTGTCTGAGAAGATGGGGTTGGCAAAACAAAGGATGGATATTGCAGTGAGCAATACGGTAACCAGTTTCGATTTGGTCATCTTCCTCTCCTTATCTTTGAATTAGAGGTTGACAAAAAACAACAAGACAAAAAAAGTCTCATTTTATTCTTGTATGTTTATACGCACAAAACCTGTTCATTTGAGAAACTTTCCACACTCTTTAGTAATCGGGAAATTTCGGAAACAATAAGTCACCGATCTCTGTGGAGCAAGTCCTGTAGTGAAGCAAAAAGAGTTCCTTCTTTCAAGCCAACGTTAACACAAACCAATAATGCCACCTACTTTTAATTTATCAATAATTCTCAGTTTGTCAACAGTTTTTTGGGGGAACTCTGAAAAAAAGAGTCATTTTTGTCCACAGGAGCGCCCGTACGGGCATACCGCAGGATCCATAGGAGCTGAGGTCCTGACACAATACAAAGAGTAAAAAGTAAACGGAAACTTTTTTACCTCTCCCCCTCTCCCCATTTGCGGGTCGACTTCGCTCCCTTCGACCTTGCTCAGGGACAGTGAGCAAAGTTGAACTGTCACCGTCCTGAGCTTGTCGAAGGATGGAGAGGGGGACAAAAGGGGGTGAGGTTCGCAGGTCCACAGGATCCATAGGAACTGAGGTCTTGACACAACACAAAAAACTGCGGGCTTTTCTTCTTTGAAGAATCATTCTGTTAAGCCTCTTATCACCTAATATGAGAATGCAGTGCTCTCTTTCACAACAGAAGCAAGAAGATTTTGCTTGACAATCACTGATTTTTATTATATTATATTATAAGTACTAAGTACATAGCATAAGGACTTCGTAGTGTTGGTTTGAAGTTTAAGGCTTCAAGTTTGAGAGACTGCGGAAGAAGTGCTGTAACCACTTTAATCGGCGAGAAGAAACTGTACCAGGGACAGCCGTTGTGACTCTGATCCTTAAAGTTAGCCCAGGTCACCTAGTACTGAACGCTCGGTGCGAAGCAAATCCTGCGGTGTCTACAAAAACTTCTTCATGAAACAGTCTTTCGTCTGAGCCCTTGAAGCTTACTCTTTTCACCGGGGATCGGTATGCTGATGGTGGAGGTTAAAATGAAGGTACCCCTTAACTTAAAGGATCGAGACTCTCCCTGGCGAAATTCAGGATGAGAAGAGATTAGGTGAAACCCAGATTGAACGGGGCTGTTTTTTCTAAAGCTATTTTCTGTCATTTAACTCTGCCTTCACTGCGGAGGTATGCAAAGGAGGATTCAAATGAAAAACTTGATTAAATGCAGTTTTATCTTTGTGCTTTTCCTGTTTTTCTGTGGTGCCACATTGGCTCAGCAGAGTGTGTTAGGGGGGGAAGGGACTGCGGCTACCAAGGAACAGACGCCTCGGAGCACCAAGATACTCAAAGCACTGCCGGATGGTGATCAGCCTGCGATTGCCCAACCCAAATCCACGTCACTGCCAAAAGGCACTGTGAGTGATAAAGTTCTGGAGCAAGCCCCGAAAGCCCCAGTTACTTACGTCCCTGTTTGGAAAGGATTGGATAAACTTAGCTTCTCCGATAAGCAGAACGCTCTGATCCAACTGGAAGTTCCACCCGACTTGTCTGCGATACTGCTCAAACAGGTGGAGGAGATAGAAGAACTGTGGAAAAGCGGGAACTTTGAACAGGCAATAGAACGCCTGCGCAGTTTGGAGGAATCAGGGGGTCTGGGTAATATCGCGGTTGGCATAAGTTGGAAGGTGCCCATAATGGCTTCAGAACCTAAGTGGGGCACAGACGTCCGAATAGGGCTCAGGGAGTGGATCGTAAAACCATGTTTGGATTTTCATGACGATACCGGAAACCTGTTTGCTGTGCTAAAACGCGGCGACGATGATCCTCGCTTCACGGTAAATATCTCCACCGACGGCGGCCAGACCTGGCAAGAAACTTTTACTTACAATGGTTCTTACGAAATTATTGATCTATACGCTGCAGTCGTTGCTGACTATCTTTATGTGGGATATGTTTATGCTCAAGCTCCGGATCGGGCCCGTATCAGGCGATTCTTTACCAGCAATGGCGAAGTGGACAATGTCTATTCCTTTCAGGTGGTCTTTGATAAAAACATAGACATCAACGAGATCGCCGTAACCAGCAACGCAGATCAGAACGACAGTCGGATTTATTATTTTGCTATTCTGACGGATAATTCTTTGGTCTTCTGCTGGGACGATGAAGAAGGCCTTAGCTGGCAAGAAGAGGCAACCGGAATTAGCAATGCAGACCGTGGGCTGGATGCCTGCTGGAACCAAGACTGGACTGAATATGCTATTTGGGTCTCGTTTGTTGATACCTATGATCAGGTTCATGCTGCGCGGAGAGGGGGAGGTGTATGGGAAGATATCCTGCTCTGGAGTAACCTGAGAAACGTGACATCTGTAGGCGCCTATGAAGATCGCATCATAATTGTATACGAATACACCGACCATGACATTAGATACCAGGTCTCCTATAATGGTGGCGACAACTGGCATCTTGGTGCGATTGCCTATTCCGCAGAGGAGCCGCCATATTTCCACGAAGCTCATGTGACAGGACGCAGAGGCGGTGGATTTACTGTCGTCTATCATGAAGAAGTGGGGGGGGAACCTGATACTTGCTGGTATAGGCACCGGGACTATGGTACCGGTCCCGGCACAGCCGCGTGGTCTGCCCCTGAGCATTATAATGAGGTCGACGTTTGGACTGGTTGGTCTATGGCTCTAGAATGGATTCCACCGTTCGATCCCTACTGTCATGCCTACGGTTCAATCTGGGTTGACGGAGTTGAGCGGGGAGCCTACTTTGATCGGATGGGCCAGATGCTGCCTGGCGACGTTAATAGGGACGGGGTAGTAGACCTTGGGGATGTGCTTCATCTGATAAGCTATCTGTATAAAGCCGGTCCTCCTCCTGATCCTTTATGGAGCGGTGAAGTTAATTGTGATGGAGTGATTGACCTGGGTGATGTGCTCCATCTCATCGGTTATCTATACAAGGGTGGACTGCCACCGAACTGTTGTTAGCCAAAAAAATATTCACTTGTCAGAGACCCGGCCGAATCTCTAAGTCAGGGGTTCGGCCTTGTGGTGAGCCCTTCAACTTCGCTCAGGATAAACGAAACCGAACCGCTGTTTCTTTATCCTTTTACCGACTTGCTTGTTAAGCCAAATCTTCTTATCCTCACTAAGTAGCTGTGTTGCATCGGGATTCTGTCCCCGACGGGGGCGTCTGCCCTCCCGTCTGGGAAGTAAAGAATCTAATAAATTCAACATGTTACAAATGCGTATGCACTCATACGAGTTTGAGATTCTTCCCCCGCCAAAGGCGGGGTCAGAATGACATTTTTCGACAGGCTCATACGGTGCATACCGTCGAACTTTGACACTTTTTAAGAAGCCTCTTTGGAAGATGTTGCCTTTTGACAGCCGTGACAAAATTACTTGACACTTTAGGCAAAAAACATACATTTAAAATAGTTTAAGCGCACGAAGGGTAAAAAGCCAAAACTTTCTGCTTCAATTGTTTACTTTCATCCGCTTGGCTTTTGTCATCATTTGATTAGATGAGATTGTTCTCGATCCTGTCAGGGGGACGATAAAAGCGAATAATTAAGTCTACAGTCCGATCGAAATCAGACGATACACCTTTTACGAAGGAGTCACAAAGATGAAACCCAAAAGGGCAGCTTTTAGTCTGTTTATTTGTTTTCTTTTTTCTTTTTGTCTTTTTTCTCCCAATGTTGTGTCCGAATCTGGATCCATAGGACAGGCGGGTGCCCCAAATCAAAGACCTGAGGGAATCGAGTTGGGAGTTTATGATCCCGCTTATGTTCAAGGTTCAGGTTCAGATCTTCAAGGCGATTCCGCTGACGTATTGGTTGTGTATACCACTGCTTATCCGGGAAGCAAAGATTTTCTGGTAACTGTCCTTTTGAAAACCCCGAAAACCATAGCCGGCTTCGATTTCGAAATCATCATCACTCCGCCGGATTTAGCTGATTTTTCCACTGTGCGGATATACGTTGACAGTATGGACACCTGTCCGGCACCAGAGGATACCTGCTGGTACTTTTTTCCAATAAGAGAATGTTTGGTCGTTCCCGGGGCGGTGATAGAGGACTGGACTTTCTTTGAGGCTCATGGAGCGCATGGAGACACTACCCTACCTGACTGTGATATCCTCCGGTTGTTTGGGTTAGCCTTTTTGGGGACGTTCATCCCCCCTCAACCCAGTTACGTTACCCTTTTTGAATTTGGTGTGGACGTTCCATGTGTACCTGATTCCTTGACTAATAGAAACGTGACGTTTGATATAACCGGGCACCTCTCTGATCCATTTGGAGAGACGGTGCCTCTGCGGGCTCATCCCGGCGAGCTGACCATTTGGTGGAGCGTTCCCGGAGACGCAAGCAATGACAGTCTGGTGGACTTGGGAGACGTTCTTTTTCTTATCAATTATCTGTATAAGAACGGTCCTGATCCATGTGTGATGGAGGCGGCAGATCCAGATGCTGATTGTAAGGTGGATCTGGGAGACGTGTTGTATCTGATCAATTTTCTTTACCGGGAAGGTTCACCGCCTGAGCCGGGGTGTGCCCACTGAAGTGGATTTTTAAGTTTCCCTCCTCTTTCCCCTAAAGAAATCTCGTCCTCTTAGGGGATACAAAGTTGTAAGAACGAAACCCGGGCTTCAGCCCTCCTTCTTTTTTTGCATCCAAATTGGGACAAGTCTCGCCCGTACGTCGCCGGAGAAAAAACGGAGAGTTTGAAAAATCTCATTTTTTTTGTTGACAAGCCAAAGCGATTTGTTATATTAATATTGTAAGCTTAACACTCACTATCAAACATCTGCTAAAAGCTTCTGAGGACAGGTGTGTGAAACATATTATAGGAGAGACTCTCACTTAGGCACTGTTAACCAGGAGGTTAGAAATGAAACGAAATTTGCTGATTTTAGCCTGGACAGTTTTCGGTGTGATATTCTTCTCCAGTCTGAGCGTTGCTCAGTGTCCTGAGGATACGGTTGATCGAGGTGAATGTGATACTCTGTATGTGGAAATCTATCCGGGAGACCAGGAATTTTATCCGCCCGGGCCTCATTTTGCGCGTTTTCCCATCTATGTAACCCATGATGTTCCGGATCCGTATATAGATTCCATTCAGGGCTTCGTGATTTCTCTATGCTATACCCACAGCAATTCTTCCAAGTATTGCAGTTTGAGTGGCTACTGGAATAATATCAATCTTTATCCCCAAGCCGATCTTGATCGAAGCATCTTCCGTCATTTTGTAGAAGGACAGGATACCCTCATACACAACTGGATGATGGATCTTTCCCAGAAGCAGAATGGAGAGGATTGGGATACCAAGATTCTGGATCTGGGAGATGAGGTCTCTCATTTCTGGCTCACCATGGTTCCCACCGGCATGGGGGACCAGAGGTTCTGGGGAGGGAGTCGGGTTCTTCTGGTAACCATGACCTTCTGGATGGAGGACACCATGACCGTATGTGTAGATACCTGTTTCTGGCCTCCCTCGGATCGTCTTGCATTTGCCAGATCTGATGCGGTACCTTATGTTCCCAGACACCTCATGCCGATATGCGAGTATGTTGGTTGGCAATGGCCACCACCTGTATGGTTTTCCGGGTGTCCTGTGGATGAGACCCACAATACGAACGGAATGTTTGCCAGCACAGAGTTCGAGGTAGTGGCTTCTGATGGAATTATTGTTTCAGTCGCATCAGATTTTGTTGGTGAAGGAGTGGACAACGTAGAGCTTTCCAACGTGTTCGGGCTTTACACTCCACAAGTGACCGGAAACGTGGTTTACGAGGTAACAGATCACTGTCAGGAGGGGGGCACCATTACCATCACCGCCTGGGACGATCTCGGACAGACGGGTGATTGTGATTTCGATGTCATACTTTTCAACCATCCCCCTGTCCTGAATTTGCCGGATACCTGGTTTGCCCTTGCCGATTATACAATGGGGTTACAGGTGTCTGCTGATGATCCGGATTACGACCCGGTAGCAACAATTGTGCTAAACGCATTATGGTATGAGGAGGATTCTTTGCAGGCTCCGACAAATTCCCCTTCCTACGATGGTGGAAATCCGGGACTTTTCACCTGGGTGCCGGCTGAAGCTGACACCGGGACCTGGATCGGCTCATTTTCAGCCACCGATGTTTGTGATGCGGTGGATACTCATCGGGTGACCATTTTGGTAGGAACTCTGTTCTGTGGTGATTGCTTTGAAGATGCCGTAATCGACCTGGGTGATTTGGTGTATCTAGTAAGTTACCTATACAAAGCAGGGCATCCTCCAGAGCCAGTATGCAAGGCTGATACCGATTGTGATGGTGTGGTGGATATTGGCGATGTGCTTTATCTGATCAACTATCTATATAGATTTGGTCCTGCACCTTGCTTTGAATGTTGTGCGGGCCTCCCCCCAAGAACGTTCTCAAAACCAGATTCACCTAATTGATCCCGGTATCTCATTAATTTCATACCAAAATAACCTATGAATCGTCCCACTGCCAGATTATTGGTGGTGGGACGTTTTTTTGTTTGCTTGATGGGAAAATTTGTATATTTTTTACCACAACAGACGGAGTGTAAAACTTTTGGAACTTGGTTTATTAAACAGCCGTTTTTGTGTGCCCGCCAGGTCCCCTGACCTGGCGGAAAAATCCCTGTTTTGTTTTGTCAGACTTTTGCCCGTCGGGTCAGGGACCCGACGGGCACAGGGTGAGTTGGTTTGTGGGTTGATATTGGTACGAATCCGCTAACTTTATTTGGCAAAGCTTTATTTTGGATAAATCTGAGGCTTTGCATTTGATGGCAATAAAGTGAGGAGGTAGCTTTGGAGAATATCACCAAGGTTCTTTTTGACATTTTGATAATGTTTGCGGCTGCCAAGATCATGGTCGAGATCTTTGAAAGGATCAAACAGCCGGCGGTGATCGGGGAGATTCTGGCAGGGATGCTTTTGGGACCTTTTGTCTTCGGTTTGATCCATCCCTCCCATGTGGAAACGTTTCACGTTTATCAGGTTTTTGCAGAGATCGGGGTGATCATACTTTTGTTTAGCATCGGGCTACAGATCAGAGTGGATGATATACTGAGGGTGGGACGGACTTCATCCATGGTGGCGATTCTGGGGGTGATATTGCCTTTCTTCTTCGGATATCTTTACACCCTCACCGTGGAGCACAGCACAGTCGAGGCCATGTTTATCGGAGCGGCTATGGTGGCTACCTCTGTGGGCATAACTGCCCGGGTGTTTGCTGATCTGGGAATTTTGGACTCCCGGGTGGCTAAGGTAATACTGGGAGCGGCGGTGATCGACGACATATTAGGACTTTTGGTTCTAGCGGTGGTTACCGGGGTGGGCAAGGGAGCCATCTCCTATGTGAAGATAACACTGGTTACCTTAGAAGCGGCAGGATTCATCTTCTTCCTTATTATAATAGGGAAGAGGTTGATCTATCGGATGGCTCCCACCCTGAATTTTTTCAAAAGCAAGAACGCACCCTTCGCCTTGGCACTGCTCTTCTGCCTGGGTCTTTCTGCGGTGGCAAGTTATATCGATTTAGCCGCCATCGTGGGTGCTTTCATGGCGGGCATGGTGCTGGCTGAGTTGAATGCGCAATTTCGCTTCTCTGCCAAATTTGAATCCCTATACGATTTTTTAGTTCCCTTTTTCTTCGTGGTGATGGGAACACAGGTGGATCTCTCCGTTTTTACCAAATTCAATCTCATCGGAGCAGCACTAATTCTTACCCTCTTTGCCATTTTAGGTAAGCTGATTGGATGCGGATTGGGAGCTTTCAACTTGGGCTGGAAGGAGGCTTCGGTGGTGGGGGTGGGGATGGTGCCGCGGGGTGAGGTGGGAATGATCATCGCCTCCATCGGATTGGGAATGGGGGTCATCTCCTCCGACCTTTATTCTGTTGTGATCTTCATGGTGATCGCCACCACCCTTTTGACCCCTCCGGTTCTGGCGAAGATGATCTCTAAGAAATTTGTGAAGAAGAAAGAAGAGGAGAAAGTGGAAGAACTACCTGTGGATCTGTAAAAGAAGTTTTAGAAATTTTCCTTGAAGATTAAGGAATTATAGCAAAAGAACAAAATAAGTTGACATATTGTCCGCAGGATCCATAGGACATGTCATGTTGAGCGAAGCGAAACATCTCTCTCTATGCTTGCCAGGCTGCGACCCTTCTCGTCTGGCTGGGCGTTACACGCAGACAGGCTCAGGTAGATACGCAGAATGGTGAAAGTCAGATTCTTCCCCCGCCAAAGGCGGGGTCAGAATGACATATAAGAATCATTACTGCTTTTGTATTAAATCTAATAAAGTAATTTCTCAGAGGACTTGGGTTTGGATTTAGAAGAAAAGTTTAAAATGGTATTGATGATTCTGGCGGCGGTGATCGTCTTTGGAACTGTGGGTTACACCATCATAGAAAGATGGTCCCTACTGGATGCTCTGTATATGACTTTGATCACCCTCTCCACCGTAGGATTTGGAGAAGTATACGTCCTTTCGCCTCCCGGAAAGATATTCACCATAATTCTGGTGGTGGTGGGAGTAGTGGGGGTGGCTTATACTCTAAGCGTGGTAGGACAGATGATAGTGGAAGGAGAACTAAAAAAGCTTTTAGGGAGAAAAAAGATGGAAAAAGGTTTGAAGGAATTGACAAATCATTATATCGTGTGTGGATTCGGCAGGGTAGGAAGAAGGGTGGCTCAGGAATTATCTGCTCGCAGAGTCTCCTTTGTGGTTATCGACAACGATCTCCCGAGGATTGAACAGGCAGAGAAAGATGGCTTTCTTTTCGTTCAGGGAGACTCTACCGTTGATCAGACGTTACTTGAGGCGGGGATAGAGAGGGCTAAAGCTCTTATAACTGCAGTTGCCAACGAAGCGGATGGCGTGTTTATCACACTCTCCGCCCGCCAGCTTAATCCCGGTCTTTTCATCACCGCACGAGCGGAGTCGGACGAGGGGAAAAAGAAACTCATGCGGGCTGGCGCCAATAAAGTGATTTCGCCTTATAAGATTGGCGCAATAAGGATGACTCTGACTACTCTCAGACCCAATCTGGTCGATTTCATGAAAGTGATCACCTTTGATAAAGACACCGGATTGACCATTGAGGAGATCGAGATAAAGCCGGGCACACCTCTGGTCGGATCCACCCTCAAGGTGTGTCCTATACGCAAGGAATTCGGGATCATGGTAGTAGGCATAAAGAAAGTAGGCAAAGATGTCTTTTTGAATCCCTCACCCGAGACCAAGATCGAAGCTGGAGACATCCTGATCGTGATCGGAGAGAAAGAGGGATTAGAAAAATTAGAAGAGCTGACCGGCGGCTGAAAAAATCCACAGAAGGGGACAAATTATGTCTGAGTTGCGACGGAACAGAGCCACCAAGGAGTGGGTTATCGTGGCCACAGAAAGAGCCAAAAGACCCCACCAGTTTCTTGTGAAATCTTACAAGGAAAAGCTTCCTCCTTATGATCCGACCTGTCCTTTTTGTCCGGGCAATGAGAAGAAGACCCCACCGGAGGTATATGCACTCAGGAAAAAGGGCTCTTTTCCCGATCAGCCCGGTTGGCGAATAAGAGTAGTGACAAACAAATACCCGGCACTTGATCCAGAAGAGAAGATGGCAAAAATCACCGGCAAATTCTTCAGAACCACATCCGGTGTGGGGAAACATGAAGTGATCATCGAAACTTTCCAGCACAACAAGAGCATCGCCACTCTCAACCTGAAGCAAGTTGAAGAGATTTGTTTGGTTTACCTAAGAAGATATCTGGTCTTAGAAAAAGATAGAAGGTTCAAGTTGATTATAATCTTCAGGAATCATGGGGTCACAGCAGGTACCTCTTTGAGACATCCTCATTCCCAGGTGATAGCTCTTCCTCTGGTACCAGCCAGCATAAGACACCTTCTGGAGGAAGCCATGAGATATTATGATGATCATGGTAGTTGCGTCTTTTGCGATACGATCAGTGAGGAGCTTGCGGCTAAGAAGAGAATAATTCTGCAGAATGAAAGATTTGTAGCTTTTCATCCTTTTGCCTCTCGAACTCCTTTTGAGACCTGGATAGTGCCCAAAAAACATAATGCCTGTTTCGGGAACATTTCCCAAGATGAAGTGAAATCCATGGCAATGGTGCTGAAGCACGTTTTGAAAAAGTTGCATGACAAGTTGGGCGATCCGGATTATAATCTTATAATTCGAACTGCTCCCATCAAAGATGCCTTTGAGGATTATTATCACTGGTATATTCAGATTTTGCCCCGTCTGACCACCCCGGCTGGCTTTGAACTGGGCTCCGGCGTTTACATCAATTCCAGCTTGCCGGAAAAGACCGCCAGATTTATCAAAAAGTGAAAAAACCATAGGGCAGAAGAGTGTTGGGGAAACCCAAAATTTAAGTAAGGCGAAGCGTTTCTTTTGACTCATTTTGATTTTGTTCTGTCTTTCTTTTTGTGTAGCCCCGCCTTTGGCGGGGCACACAGGCATAAAGCCTGTGCTACGCCCTTCATATTATCTGTAGGTCGAATATGCCTGCCAGCCATGGGTCGAAGACCTATTCGACACGTTTGGTTTTGTCCGAAAGCCCCCAAATGGGGACATTTCAGACCTACGATCCTCTTTCTTTTTGTGTAGCCCCGCCTTTGGCGGGGCACACAGGCATAAAGCCTGTGCTACGCCCTTCATATTATCTGTAGATTGAATATGGGTCGGAGACCTATTCGACAAAAATTGCCAGCACAAAATTTATTTCTCACCAGGCAAGAAAAAATTTAAACTTTTTTGCTCAAGACAACGTAAAGGCAGAAAATAATCATGCCCCTGGAAGGCAGGTAAGCCATCCTAAAGGGCTAAAGATATTTAATCGCTTTGCCGATAATGTGGATGTGTATTTCGAATAAAATAATCTATCAGGTTAAGTATGTTTTTTTAGGAAAATTATAATTATGAAAAAATCCCAAATTCATCGGAATGAGAAAACGTCCCATTCTCTTCCCAGATGTCCATCACACCAGGAGGTAGACTCCACAGGTCGGTTAACTCAAATGAGATCTTGAGAGATGATTGACTATACTGGATTTTATGTTGGTTAGGATTCCCTATAGATTCTTTAGCCGATGATTCCCTACCAAATTCTAAAGATATGACAAAAATTCTGATTTGAGCGGATTGAGCCAGAAAGGTAAGCGTCAAAAATTTTAATTTCAAGAAAATAAAAGATTTTTTCAAAAAATGGCTAACTTTAAATTTTTCAAATTCTTAAAATTCTTCTTGACAAAAATTTGGGGGGGGTTATATTTGTGACCAATTTGACAACTGGGAAGATGGTTACAGCATGGGTTTTTTTAGATATAGGAGTTTAACGTACTTTAGGGCAGAACAAGAAATTGGATTTTGCCCTTCGGGGTGAATCCCACAGGTGGCGGGATGAACCCTTAAGAGAAAGTTAAAAATTTTCGGAGGGGAGAGTTTTAACTTTTCTTTCTCTTTGATTTCCGTGCACTTGACGGAGAAAACAAAAACGGTGAAGTGCATATATACTTGTTTAGTGAAACGAAAGGGGTGATGTGTAAAAATTGATAGCAATAGTTTGGTGGTGAAAAAAGGGAGTTCCTTTTAGGTTGGGACAACTTTAGAGACGCAGATAACGAAAAATCTTTTTTAAGATGAAGGAGGTGAGTCAAAAGAATTCCAAAACAAGAAACAAAAAAAGAAAGCGATGATTTTAGGGCGAGCGAAAAGAGAAAAAATCGCCCTAAAGAATAAAACCTAAAGTAATAAGGAAGGAGGGGACGAAAAAAGATGGAAAAAGAAAAAAAGATAAGAAACTTAAAGACTTTTTTAAATCCATTTTCAGGAGGAGTTTCAAAGATGAAACCTTTCCGAATTACAGTAGTTTTGTTGGCACTTTTGGTCTTGCCTTTGTTTGCGACGCAAGCGCTGGCGGCTGACTTTTTTGTACCCTTGTATGACGTGCCCAACGACTTAGTGGGTGCCAACACTGTCAATCAGCCGGTGATCGGATTCATCCTCGAGCACTTGTCTGGTGAGACTCTGGATAAAGTTACAGTCAGAAGCTATATCCAGCATTTCTATGCTACGGAGAAGGTGAAGCTTTGGAGGGAGGACGGTACGACCCCGGGCTTCCAGGTGGGCGAGGATGATCTATGGAAGACTTATGTCACCAGCGGCATAGAGTTTGACATCAATGATGAGATCACCTTCCTCAGCATAAACAAGGTTCTTCCCACCGATGATGAGGTTTTTTACATCACCCTGGACATCAACACTACCAAGGTCAACGCTAGCCCCGGGGAGTATCATGGAACCGGTCTTGATGTGACGCTGCCGGAAGGATACATCGTTCTCAAGAACGGGGATGCTAATAACAATGATGTGGTCAACCCAGGATGGGTGGGTCCTCCCGAGCCGTCCTATGCCCCCTACACACTGTATTTTGACACCGAGGGACCTGATTTCGATCTGCAGTTCTGCATCGAGGATAACACCTGTTCCACTTATACATACTATGGAAGTGGATGGACCAGGTTACTCAACGTGGATCAGGAGGATTCGGTGCGAATCTGTGCCCACAACGTCGAGGGGGACATCGACTCCTCTGAGGGCATCCACGTTATCGGATGGGTCCACCTGTTGGGCCACGTAAGTTCCGAACATATGTTTGGCGTGGCTAACGTTATGTTGAGGTGCCCGGATGTTGAGTCGGGTGGTTGTTCCGCCGGAGAGAAAAACGGATGCGACACCTGTTGGACCACAGGGTTCAGAATCCCGGATAAACGAAACACGGGAGGCTTCCACGGAGTCGATGCAGACTCGGGGCATTGGGCCATCTGTGCCTGGGCTGAGGATACTGTAGGCAACCGCGATACCGTATGTATCGAACATGACAAGCTGGCGTATAGGATCGACACCAAAAAGCCCATCATCGATGAGGTCAGCTGGGAGTTCACCCCAAAGGGCGATCTGAATGGTGATGGAAAGATCGGTTTAGGCGACTCCATCATGATAATCGGCAAGGGTCTTTCCAACCCGATTGACCCGCTTAAAGAGTGCGTTCAGATGCGAGTCGACACGAGCTGGATGGCCGGAAACTCACCATCATATCCAAACGGTGAGTGGGCGGAGTTGAGTGACACTCTTCAAGAGAACAACCGCATTTTCCGAAGGGTGTTCTGCCTGACCAATCCCCTGCCTATTGACTCAAGTGGTGGATGTCCGGTGAACTTTCTTGTCGAGGCTTGGGATAATGCCTGCAACTACGATACCTCGAGAGGCAAGATTTGTGCTGACATGGACTTAGATCCGCCCAGTGTGAGCGTGCTTTATGAGTGGAAGGCTGACTTAGACACCATGTGGGGCTGTATGGGCTTAGGCGATAGCGTCCTGATAAGGGCGTTCGTTGGCGGGTTCGACATCAATTCGGTTACCGCCATGATGGACTCGGCAGGAATAGATGAGCTTATGCGACATGCCCTGCCTCTTCCTAATAGAGGTAGCGGCGTGTATGATACCATCTGGGCCATAACCGAGCCGCCCATTATATATGGTAAAGACGCAGACAACACCCAACCACCACCCGTAGACAATGATTATTCAATGTGGGTCATTGCGTGCGACGATGTGGGCAATTGTGATACTGCCTACGGCGATTTGAATAAGACCCTCGACACGCGTCGTCCCAGACCCATCGGATATGCACAATTCTGTCCGGACAGCGTGCCCTGTGCTCTGACTGCCCAGTCTTTAGCTGGGGGGATGATAGCGCTTGCCTGGGATACAGCCTGCGATGAAAATGATGCGTACGCTTTCTATGTTTGGGCTTTACATCCTGACTCAACAGAATACGATTCCATTGGCTATACGGCTGTGGATGAACAGCCCATTTCAGCAAAATACTGGTCTTGGCATTCGGAACCACTCGAAGAGGGTTACTGGCGATTCAAGATCAAAACCGAGGACAACTGCAGCAATGTGGGAGACTTCAGTTGTGTGGTAGGTGCTTACGCAGACGCCACACCGCCTCATGTCTGTATAGCCGTGCCGGATTCCGGGCTTACCTTTGGCTCCTGGTTCCCGCTGAAAGCTGTGGCTGATTCAGAGTCTCACGATGTAGAAAGCGCCTGCCTGTGGTACCGACTAAGACCGGATAAGAACGATCCTCCCCTAGGCGAAGCTGGACCGTGGACTAAGTGTTTAAGCGATCCCTATATGTATCGTCCCGGCGACGGTTATGTCTTCACCGACTCGGTGCACTGTCTTGAGGGTGTGGATTATGTCGGATGGGTGGAGATGATCGTGGTGGCATGCGACGAGGTGGGCAACTGCCAGGATACCACCATGGCTTTCGATGATGCCTGCCTGGTGGACGACGATGTGTTCAGACCAGGGCATTTCCTGTTCTACTGGGATACTTTAGCCCCGGCACTTCACCTGGTAAGCGTGAATGGCTTTCCTTCGCCTCAGAGCGCCTGCGGATTTGACGTTGATCCGGATAGCATGAACGAGGTGGTCATTGACGTGGATGGCGCCGAGGAAGGCGAGTTGTTCGAGGTAGACGTGCGTGCTATACACCCCGGTCCCTTGTACAGGATATTCCATCAGGACAGTTGTGCCATGCCTTGCACCATCTGGGTGAGCGTGGAAGGCTGGGATGAGGGGACGCAAAGTCTTTACATTAATGTAAAGGATTATGATAATGACAGGGACGCTGATCTGCAGGTGGAGCTCTGTGTTCCGCCTCCACCCCCTGGGCACTGTATCTACATCTCCTGGCCACATGAATGGATGAGGATTCCTTGCACCGGCACCAGCGGCCACCACCGCGTCGAGATTACAGCCGAGATGTATGAATATGCTCATTGCGAGGGCGTCAACTTCACCGAGGTCCGATTCCAGTGGTCCCACAACGGCATAGATAGTTGGGAGACGATCGAGGATGTGATTGGCTCGGGTCCGTCGTGGTCTACCTACTGGGATAATACCAATGAGGTTAAGGATGGCGACACCGTCTATTTCAGGGTAATCGCCCATGATGAGTTCTACATGGCCGATACCTCATATATGGTCAAGGTATTTGTGGACTGCGAGTCGCCTAACGTTACGCTTCGCATCGAGGACCTGTACTACACCTGCGGCAACGAGATACCCAAGGTTCCTTGCGCTCCGCTGATCCTGAAGGCTGTATTGGGGGACACCTTGATCGACCTCTACGATGTCGTCTTCCGGGTCAAGAGGCATTCCGATCCTGACCTTGTGGCCTACTGGCACAAAATCGGCGAAGCAGGGCCGGCATGGAGTGACAATATCTGGAAGTACGATTGGGATGAGCCGTGCTGCGAAGACGATGTCGGATTCGGCGATGGCTTTGGCGGTGGTCCTCCACCACCTCGTGCGTGTATGTATCCTAACGATTACTGGGATATCCGGATTTGTGCCAGGGACCAGGTGTGGAATGTCATGTTCGACTACGATAACGATAGACGGTTTGACGATTCCACCTTCAACGATGCTGTGGCCGTGGGCGCAGGTATAACCGTGTTCGTGGACGATGAGGCACCGATTCCCGCCATTTCCATGGTGTGTGATCAGGGGCATGAGCCTCCAATATGCATCGTCAATCCCAGCGGATTTCTGGGTGGAACTGGCGAGGCCTATGTCCAGGCAGGTCATGATATAACCGCTGAGATTTCGGTTCTGCCGTCTGAGGATACCTGTGAAGTGATGAAGGTGCACTGGTACCTGAAAATTGAGGGAAGCTGGGTGCACGTGGGTACCTCTTTCTACGATTCCCTTGTCTCTCCCAACCACTACCCGGTTACCTTCAATACAGATGGATTGATTCCTCCATATGAATTAGAGGACGGGTGGTGGTCGAGTTCACTGATGGCGGAGCTACATGACAGTCTGGGCAACATCAGCAGCGATGAGATCACTCTCTATATTCTAGACATAACCCCGACTCAGGCACTGATAACCAGCCCGTTGAACGAATCCTATGTCTGGGGTAACGTGCCCTTGCGAGCCATGGCGCTTAACGCTTATGACATCTGCAAGTTGTGTTATGAGTATCGACCAGAGGCCGACTCGGTGTGGTATCCGGTCAACGGAGGTTATCCCAACGCCTGCATTACCGTCCAAGAGGGAGGAGAACCCATAACAGCACCTGGTATGACCCTCATGGGAGGAAATCCTGGCGACGACTGCAGTAATCCGATACCGATATACATCCCGGGCGACCTGCCTTTCCATGATTTTGCACAGACCACCTGCGGAAGAGGTGACTACGATAACGATGGCTGTCTCAACGCCTGGGATGGTGCTGAGGATATCTACTACCGGTTGGAGGTTACCCAGTCCGTGGATCTGGATATAATGCTGTATCCGCATAGCACTGAAAAGACCGGAATGGCCATAGGCAGTGAATGCAAGCTTCATGGGTATTGTGAATACAAATCCACTATCTATGGTGCTTCTCCTCATGGCTGGACAAGCGTTCATTTGAATCCAGGCACATACTATCTCCAGATTGATGGACGCTGGGATGGTCCTAGTTGCATACCGAACTTCAACCTGTCCATAATCCAGCACGGTTTCCCGCTTGAATGGCTTACCTTGAACACCGTGGCTGACGGTGCCTACTATCTGCGAGCGGTAGCCACCGATTGCTCCAACAACGAGGATGAAGATCCGCACACTATTCGGGTCACCGTGGCTAACGAATTGCCCACCGCAGTTCTCGAGGATCCTCGCATCTGCGAGCGCCCCTGCGCGAATAATCCGGAAGATACCCTGGGTTATGTTGGCGGCACGGTTGCGCTTTATGCCACGGGCGATTCCGAGATACCGCTGGATAGGATAGAGTTCTACTATAAGAGCATCTTCGGGTATCCGAACACCTACACCCTGATTGACACCGATTACTTCCCCACCGGTGGCAAATACTCGGTGCAGTGGAACACCAAGTCTCTGGATGACGGGCGCTATCATGTGAAAGTTAGAGTATACAATGCGGCTGGCAGATATGGCGATTCCGAGCCAATCACGATAACCGTGGACAATAGCCCACCATTTGTGGACATCATCTCCTTCAACGGAAACGACTACTATCCGGGCGACGTGGTGAACATCTCACCGTATGACACTCTTGCAATAGAGGTGGTAGCTATCGACTCCACGTCAAATGATGGCTGGACCAGATGCTACAACTCCGGAGTGACCATGCTGGGCTTTTGCGTAACCGATGGTCCCTTGCTGCACGAAGGCGACCCTCCTTTGAGTGAGCTGAATTGGTACACCGACTTCCACGATGGAGACACCCTGATTTACTGGAACGTCTCCGGCCTGGCTCCTGGCACCTATTATGTATATGTGCTGGCTAAGGACTGTCTCGGGAACTGGGAGTGGGATGAGGTTGAAATGCGTGTCTACGACAACGAGCCTCCTCTGGTGACCATTGGCGCGTTCTTCCACAATCCCTGCACTGACCAGCACTTCGTTTACGGATATACCTGTATGGCATCTGAGGATGATATCCCGGTGTGGGCTAAGTTCGAATACAGGATGATCGACGGTGCCGACACCAGCGCCTGGTTAGGCGTGGGTGAAGCAGACTGGTATTCTGAGTTCGATGGCCAGTCCACGAAACACTGCTTCTACGAGGAGTGTACCTGCTGCTATAATGACTTCCTGCAGTTTGTGTGGGATCCTTCTGCCAGCCTGCTGGAGGGCGTGGACTATCAGGGACGAATATTCGCCACTGACTATTGGGGAAACACCTCCCAGGACTATCCTGAGACTCATTCTCCCATCGTGAACTTCACTTACGAGGACGGCGTGATCGTCCCGCAAGCCGGTCCGTTAGGCCCGCTCTCGTTTGAGAAGAACTTCGATGTGGGCAGGATGCACGGTATCGTGAGGCAGACCTCGGATGAGGGATTAACGCCTCAGGTGTTTGGCGTCTATTTGCCGGATTGGGGATGTGGAGACTCGGAGATAGAATGCGTGTGGATGCAACAGAACTTAAACTATTCCACGCACTTCGCCGGTTCCTTCGAGGCTGGAAAGATCTGGGACGGTGGTAGCGGAACGTTCTTCTCCTCGGTGACACTGGCTGAAGATGGTATAGATCCTCTGGTGACCGGAGAGGGACAGCTTTATACCTACCTCAGAAGTGGCGATATTATGGCGGTCAAAGTGGACAAAGACTTAGGCACCTACACCCAGTATTGCACGGATGAGGGTGTTTGTGTTTATGTTCCGGGAGGAGCAGTTTCAAGCGACAAACACCTGGTAGTTTGGCCCGAAGAGTTGCCTCCAGTGTCACTCTACCAGCCGACTTGGATTCCGGTTGGAGACGACAACGGCTTCGCCACTTATGTAGGATTCACCGAGGATTGTAATCCTTTAAAAGATTGCTGTTTCAAAAACGGCAGATACGCCACCATCAAGATAAATTATTCGTCGGACCTTGACGTTCCGGCTGAATCTCTGGTTGTGGCATGGTGGAGTAATTCTGAAGGAAAATGGAAAACCGATTCCATTTACTATCCTCCTGTAGTGGAAGGATTTAACACCGATGGGCATTATGTTGAATTTGCCGCCAAATGTCTCTGGGGTCCGTTTGCAGTGATCCATATAATGGATATGCCCTGCACTGGTCCTCTGCACATCGATTCGCTGATGGTCTCGCCATCGTGTAATGGCTACACCGGAACCACACCAAAGTTCACTGCCCGCATTGCGGACGACTTCAGCGGAGTGGATGAGTCCAGCATAATGTTCAAGATGGCTCCTGTGGGTCAACCGTTTATACCCATCTATGATGGAAGCAAGTCTGGCTGTGATAGGTGGGCATGGGGGTTCGGAAACTTCTATATGTCCGGATATGATAATCTATCTAACTGGTTCAGAGTGGGTTGGAGCGAGCGCAATAGCTCTTGGCCCTGTTATGACAGTGAGCATAGAGATCCGGCTGACCCACTCGGAGCAGGCGATTATGTGGCACGGTGGACCGCCATGAACAACAACCTCAACTCCTGCACCAGACAACTGCCCTTCGTTGTGGATGCCACCCCACCGGTCGCCTTCTTCGAAGAAAAATGTCTGAGCAGAGATCCAGAGTTCGATGTCATCATAATTGACCGCGAATCGGGTGTGAATAAAGACTCGGTCTGGATATACACTAGCTATAGCAATTATGAGCTAAGTCCGGACCAGCTGGGACCAATGTGGGTCGACGATACCACCATACATGTGGAACTTCCCCTCGATATATCTTCTTCGACCGATCTTTATGTGTATGTGTATGAGGGCACCAAGTATGGTAATCTCGATCCTAATTTGGAGCACGGACCCGTGGATATGGTGGGGAACAAGGCAACTTCATTCTGGCACCGCTACCGTGTGGACGTTACCGATCCTACCATCACCTTAAAGAAGAAGAGCTATCGTTTCCGCAGACCGGTTCTGTTTGATGTTTATGACGACTACCAGGGATGCGGGATATATAGCATCACCATTGATGAGTGCACCAATCCAACCGGCGGATGCACACAGGCACCGGCAGAATCGGTGGTTTACGATCCTCAGACTGAGATCTTGCGCTACTATCCGCCAGCCAGTGGAGCTTGGATTCAGGTGACGGTGAAAGACTCGGCACACAATACCACCTTCCTGGATTCGATCTACTGTGTGGAGGACTACGATCCACCCATGGTCAGCTTCGTTCAAGGCTATAATGGCAAATATGTGGGTTCAGATCCGACCATCAAGTTCGTGGTCACCGATGGTGTGGCAGGAGTGGACTGGGAGTCGGTCAATGCGGAGATAAATGGCTGCAGTAACAAGTGCACCTTCCCCTGGACCGAAGTCCTTAACCATATGGAGAATGACACCGTGACCCTCTCTTGTCCATTGAAGTGCTCTGATAATTCGTCCTTCACGGTCTGTGTTTATTCAGACTATACCTATGGTAAAGGTCCGGCTGACAAGGGTGACAATCACATTAAAAATGCTCCGATATGGACCTACTATGTGGATGCGGCTGGTCCCTCCATTACCCTGAAGACCCCGTCAGACAGCCTGTGCAAACGACCGCTTTTGTTTGAGATCAAGGATACCAAGTCCGGGTTGTACGCTATTTCCGTGTATGAGGATAGCAGTCTGGTTACCGAAGACACCACCCTCACCCTGGACCCGCATATGCCGAACATCTGGAGATACTATCCTTCTACTGGAACAAACAGGCTGGACTTAGTAGCGGTGGACAGTTTGGGGAACGAAACCCATTACGGGACGTACATCAAGGATGATTGCACTGCTCCTGTGGTGACCTTCCTGCCATCCTGGATCAACTGCACTGATCCGACCGTAACCTTCCTGGTTAGTGATGCTGGGTCTGGAGTAGACTGGAGCACGGTCAATGTCGATCTGTATTACTCTGCAGACCGCATTCAGACCTTTGGCCCGTCAGACTTCACCCACAGTGGGGATACAGTTACCGTAACCGGTAACAACGATCTCCTCGGGCTGAAGGATAACTGGGGTCTGAATGTGGTGGTTTACTCGCAGAAGAACTACGAAACCAGCTACACTCGTGGTCCTGCGGACTTGGCAAGCAACTATCAGACCTCGACCAGCTATTACAAAGAGGTCTACTATGCTGACTGCGTTGGTCCCACCATCACCTGGAAGAGCGGAGCGGATTCCTGCACCAGACCGCTGGAGTTTGAGATCAAGGATAGTCGCTCAGGTATAGCTACCATCGCCATCACCGAGGATGGGACGCCGTTTACCGACTTTTCCTACAACGATACCACCAAGATGCTATCCTACTCACCCAGCGCAGGTGGACTGGATGTGGTGATAACTGCTACTGACAACGTGGACAATGCCACCACATACAGCTTCATCAGCAAGGATGACTGTGAGGCACCTGTGGTGACCTTCTTGCCTGGCTATGTCAGGTGTGACAACGTCACGATTTCCTTCACGGTAACAGATGCTGGAACCGGTGTGGATTGGAGCACGCTCTCTCTGGATCTGTATTACTCAAACTATGTGCTGACCTTCACCCCGGACCAGATAGACAGCGTGAAGAGTGGCGATACTGTCACCGTCACTGTCACCGGCGATGATGCACTCTACCTGCAGTTGTCCAATAACGCTACTCTGTATGCGGTGGTTTACTCCGAGAAGAATTATGGCACCAGCTACACCAAAGGTCCGCAGGATTTGGCTGGCAACTACTACACCAGCACCAACTACTTCAAGCAGGCTTATTATGCGGATTGCACAGCTCCCAGCATCAGCTGGAAGAACAGCTCTGATCCATGTGATCGTCCGATTAAGCTTGAGATCACGGACAGCAAGTCCGGTGTGGCAGAGGTTCACGTCTACGAGGATGGTGTGGAGTATGACGAGGCTCTGTTCTATAACTCCACTACGCAGTTGTGGGAGTACACCCCGGCGGCTGGCATACACGAATTGGACGTAATGGCTACCGATGTGGCAGGCAACAGCAACACCGAAACCTATAAGGTCAAGGATGATTGCCAGGGTCCTGCGGTCAGCTTTGCCAGTGGTTACGTGACCAAGAATCCCACCATAAAGTTCACAGTGGCTGACCCCAGTGGAGTGGATTGGAGCACGGTGAACGCCAGGGTATCTGGATGCGGCGAGGAGTGCGATTACGCGGCTCCGGCGCTTAGAGATCACGTGAATTTCGAGACCGGTGAGGTTACTCTGGACGGCTGCAACTTGGACTGCAGTGACGGCAACGAAGTGGAGGTTTGGGTCTACTCCGGCACCAGCTATACCGGACAGGGACCGGCTGACGAGACTGGCAACTATCTGCCCAAGTACGCTAAATGCAGCTTCGTGGTGGATGCTAAGGCTCCTTATCTGGTGTCCTCGGTCGTGACCTCCAACCGACCGATCGAGATCAAGGTGGCGGACGATCGCTCCGGCATTGACTGGTCAACTCTGAAGTTCTACGAGGATAGCCTGTTGATCTGTGACGGCCTGGAGTGCACCGACGATGTTGTCTCGATCGACACCGATCAAGGGGTTATCGAATACACACCCGATGCTGGCAGGCTGTATATCCAGATACATCTCTGGGACTACGCAGGCAACATGATGGTTAAGACATTCTACACCGAGGCAGAGGTTCTGGTCTTGACCAAGCCGCATAACTATCCTAATCCATTCGATCCGCGCGAGGAGGCTACTCACATAGTCCTCGGCATAAATAAGACATCTAATGTAACTGTCAAGATCTATGACTTCGCCGGGGAATATGTTAGAACTGTCGGACAGCCAAATCATGTGGCTTCGCTAAGCAATGATGAACTGATCTGGGATGGGACCACTGACGATGGAACCAAGGTTGCCAACGGTACTTATCTCTGTTACATCAAAGCCAGAGACAACAACGGATCCACAAAGACAGCAGTAATAAAGATTACTGTGATCAAACAGGATAAATAAAGTTTCGCAGGGTGGTCCCGCCTTTG